>OFTY01000264.1_pt1 | contig 49531 bp, 39 predicted proteins | sample 1775061 | NCBI WGS metagenome assembly OFTY01 (sample SAMN08195773, study PRJEB24354) | sludge metagenome | isolation source: sludge from phenol fed wastewater aerobic bioreactor B | place: India: Nagpur | collected 2016-09-16 | reverse complement strand
GAGGCCAAGAAGGCGTTCGACAAGCAGGGCCTGAAGATCGAGCTCGGCGTGAAGGTCGGCGAGGTCAAGACGGTTCGCAAAGGCCGCTCGGCCAGCGTGGTGGTGAACTACACCGACGCCAAGGGCCAGGCGCAGTCGCTGCAGGCGGACAAGCTCATTGTCTCCATCGGCCGCGTGCCGCACACCGAAGGGCTCAATGCGCAGGCGGTCGGCCTGCAGCTCGACGAGCGCGGCGCGGTCGTCGTCGATGCCGAGTGCCGCACCAACCTGCCGGGCGTGTGGGCGGTGGGCGACGTGGTGCGCGGCCCCATGCTCGCGCACAAGGCCGAGGAAGAGGGCGTGGCCGTGGCCGAGCGCATCGCCGGCCAGCACGGGCATGTGGATTTCAACCTGATTCCCTGGGTCATCTACACCAGCCCCGAGATCGCCTGGGTCGGCCGCACCGAGCAGCAGCTCAAGGCCGAGGGCGTGGCCTACCGCGCCGGCAGCTTCCCCTTCCTGGCCAATGGCCGGGCGCGGGCGCTGGGTGACACCACCGGCATGGTCAAGATGCTGGCCGATGCCACGACCGATGAAATCCTGGGCGTGCACATCGTGGGGCCGATGGCGTCGGAGCTGATTGCCGAAGCCGTGGTGGCCATGGCGTTTCGCGCCAGCAGCGAAGACATTGCCCGCATCTGCCATGCGCACCCGTCGCTGTCCGAGTCCACCAAGGAAGCGGCGCTGGCGGTGGACAAGCGCACGCTCAATTTCTGAAGCCCCGCACGCCCGTGACCGGCCCGGTCCGACAGGCCTACGACGCCGCGCTGGCCGAGCGCGGCTACCAGAGCGACCCGGCGCAATTGCGCGCCGTGGAGGCGCTCGAGCGCTGCGCCGCAGACTGGGCGGCCTACCGCGTCAAGCGCTCCAACGCGCTCAAGAAGCTCATCAACCACCCGGACCTGCCGCGCGGCGTGTACCTCTACGGCGGCGTGGGCCGGGGCAAGAGCTTCCTGATGGATTGCTTCTACCAGGCCGTGCCGCTGCGCCGCAAGACGCGGCTGCACTTCCACGAGTTCATGCGCGAGGTGCACCGCGAGCTCGCCGGCCTGCAGGGCACGGTCAACCCGCTCGATGCGCTGGGCGCGCGCATTGCGTTGCGCTACAAGCTCATCTGCTTCGACGAGTTCCACATCGCCGACATCACCGACGCGATGATCCTGCACCGGCTGCTCGAGGCCTTGTTCAAGCACCAGGTGGGTTTCGTCACCACCTCGAACTTCCGGCCGGACGACCTCTACCCCGACGGCCTGCACCGCGACCGCATCCTGCCGGCGATCGAACTGCTCAAGCAGCGCATGGAGGTGGTGAACGTGGACAACGGCACCGACTACCGGCGCCTCACGCTGGAGCAGGCGCGGCTCTACCTCACGCCGCTGGGGCCGCAGGCCGATGCGGAGATGCAGCAAACCTTCGACCGGCTCGCCGGGGCCGAGGAAGATCCGAAACTGCTCATCGAGTCGCGCGAGATCCGCGCGCGGCGGCGCTCCGGTGGCGTGGTGTGGTTCGACTTTGCGACGCTCTGCGGCGGGCCGCGTTCGCAGAACGACTACCTCGAAATCGCCTCGCAGTTCCACACCGTGCTGCTGAGCAACGTGCCGCAGATGCCGGTGCGCATGGCCGCCGAGGCCCGGCGCTTCACCTGGCTGGTGGACGTGCTCTATGACCGGCGGGTCAAGCTCGTGCTCTCGGCCGCGGTCGAGCCCGAGGCGCTCTACACCGAAGGGCCGCTGGCGCACGAGTTCGTGCGCACCGCCTCGCGCCTGCGCGAGATGCAGTCGGCCGAGTACCTGGCCCAGCCGCGCCGCGTGGTCGACACGGGGCTGACCTGAAGCCGGTCGCCTCCTGCGGGGGTGAGACGGTTCAGAGCGCCTCGACCCGCACGATGGCGACCGAGATGTTGTCGCCGCCGCCCTTGGCGCGGGTGCGGGCCTTTTCGATGAGGAACTCGCTGGCCTCGCGCGGCGCCAGCGACATGGTGACGTAGGCCAGTTCCTCGGCGGTGAAGTAGTGCCACAGGCCGTCGCTGCAGGCCATGACCACGTCGCCGGTCTGCAGCTGGGCGATCTCGTCGAGGCTGAAGGTGGGGTCGTCCTCGGTGCCCAGACAGCCCATGAGGATGTTGGACTGCGGGTGCACGGCGGCTTCCTCCTCGGTGATCTCGCCGCGGTCCACCAGCGCCTGCACATAGGAATGGTCGAGCGTGCGCTTGACCGCGCGGCCGCCGCTGAAGTGGTAGATGCGCGAGTCTCCCGCATGCAGCCAGTGGCACTCGGCATTGGGCAGGATGAGGAACAGCGCAATGGTGCTGTGCGGCTCCTGCTCGGTGGAGACGGCGGTGAGCCGGATGACGATGTGCGCATCGTGCGCGATCTGGCGCAGCAGCACGTGCGGATCGTCCTGCGAGGGCGCGAAACGCTCGAACAGCTGGCGCGCCGTGAGGATGACCTGGTCCGAGGCCTTGCGCCCGCCGCTGCGCCCGCCCATGCCGTCGGCGATGACGCCGAGCAGGCAGCCGTTCTGGCGCGGGTGGGTGAAGAGGGCGACCTGATCCTGCTGGTACTCGCGATCCCCCTTGTGAAGGCCGGTGGCTGCGCTGAGTCGATATCCTTGTGTCATGGCGGTGCGGTCCTGCAAGCAGTCGGGGCGCGGCTCGGGCAAGCCGAGGAAGCGTCCCGTATTATTCATTGACTCCTGCTCCCTCTTGCGACCCCATGTTTCACGGGTGCGGCGCTGGCCACCCGGGCCTGCCGACCCCTCATCATGCAACAGAACGAACCGATTGCACCCACCCAGCCGGTGGCGGCGCACCTGAACCAGACCTGCTTCTGCCGCACGCTCGACCTCGAGCGCCTGCGCCACCAGCTTGAAAGCCAGCCCGAATTCCATGGCCTGATGCAGCAGTTGCAGCACACGCGGCCGCACCTGTTCTCCTCGACGGTAGTGTTCATTTCCAGCGCGGCGGCACGGCAGATGGCCGACACCGTGGCGGCCATCGACCGGGTCACCCGCCTGGCAGGCTACCAGGCACAGGCGCTGGCGCGCGCTGATGCGAGCGCGCAACACGAGAGCGGCACCGCCGGCGTGTGCATGGGCTACGACTTCCACCTCGACGACGAGGGCCCCAAGCTCATCGAGATCAACACCAATGCCGGCGGTCTGCTGCTCAACCTCGCGCTGTTGCGCGCGCAGGCCGCCTGCTGCGACGACATGGACGAGGCCTTTGCCGCGCTGCCCGATGCGCAGGCGCTCGAGCAGAAGGTGTTCGCCATGTTCGCGCAGGAGTGGGCGCAGCAGCGCGGTGCAGGCGCACCGGCGGCGGTGGCCATCGTCGACGACGACCCCGGCGCGCAGTACCTCGCGCCGGAGTTCGATCTGTTCCGCCAGTTCTTCGAGCGCCACGGCTGGCCGGCCCTGGTGTGCGATGCGCGCGAGCTGCGCTGGCACGACGGGCGGCTGTGGGCCGGCGCGCAGGCGGTGGACTTCGTCTACAACCGGCTGACCGACTTCTACTTCACCGACCCCGCCCACGCCGCCCTGCGCGCGGCCCATGCCGCGGGCGCGGCGGTGGTGTCGCCGCACCCGCGCGGCCACGCCCTGCTGGCGGACAAACGCAACCTCATCGTGCTGGGCGACCGCGAGCGGCTGCTGGGTTGGGGCGCGAGCGCGCAGGACGCGGCCGTGCTTGCGCACAGCGTGCCGCACACCGAGCCCGTCACCGCGGCCAACGCCGAGGCGCTGTGGGCGCGGCGGCGCCAGCTGTTCTTCAAGCCGGTGGCGGGTTATGGGGCCAAGGCGGCGTACCGGGGCGACAAGCTCACCCGCCGCGTGTGGGACGACATCGTGGGCGGCGACTTCGTCGCGCAGGCGCTGGTGGCGCCGGCGCAGCGGCTGATCGAACTCGACGGCGTGCGCACGGATCTGAAGTTCGACATCCGCGCCTACGCCTACCAGGGCGAGGTGCAGCTGTTCGCCGCCCGGATGTACGCCGGGCAGACCACCAATTTCCGCACCGCCGGCGGCGGTTTTGCCCCCGTGCTGGTGGTGCCGGACGAAGCCGCCGCGGCGGCAGGGGCTTGAGCATGTGTGGCATCTGCGGTGAATTGCGCTTCGACGGCCGCGAGCCCGACCTGGCGGCCGTGGCCCGCATGTCCGAGCGGCTGGCCCGCCGCGGGCCGGACCATGCGGGCAGCTACAGCGATGGGCCGCTGGCCTTCGGGCACCGGCGCCTGTCCATCATTGACCTCTCGGCCAGCGCGAGCCAGCCCATGGTCGATGCGCAGCTGCAGCTCGCACTGGTGTTCAACGGCACCATCTACAACTACCGCGAGCTGCGCGCCGAGCTGGCGGCGTGCGGGCATCACTTCTTCTCCAGCGGCGACTCCGAAGTCATCCTCAAGGCCTACCGCGAGTGGGGCGAGGCCTGCGTGGAGCGCTTCGTCGGCATGTTCGCCTTCGCCATCTGGGACGAGGCTGCGCACAGCCTGTTCCTCGCGCGCGACCGCTTCGGCATCAAGCCGCTGTATCTCAGCAGCGATGCCACGCGGCTGCGGTTCGCTTCCACGCTGCCGGCGCTGCTGGCCGGCGGCGGGGTGGACACCGCGCTCGACCCTCAGGCCCTGCACCACCATTTCACCCTGCACACCGTGGTGCCGGCGCCGCGCACGGTGCTCCGCGGGGTGCGCAAGCTCGCGCCGGCGACCACGCTGACGCTGCATGCCGACGGCACCCGCCGCGAGCGCCGCTACTGGACGCTCGAGGCGCGCCGGCCCGCCCAGCCGCTCACCGAGGCGCAATGGCTCGAGCGCACGCGCGAGCACCTGCAGCGCGCGGTGGAGCGCCGCCGCCTCGCGGCCGACGTGCCGGTGGGCGTGCTGCTCTCGGGCGGGCTGGATTCGAGCCTGCTCGTGGGCCTGCTGGCCGACCACGTGCCGGGCCTGCGCACCTTCTCGCTGGGTTTCGAGGACCTGGGCGAGGGGGCCGAGCGCGCCGACGAGTTCGAGTACTCCGACGCCGTGGCCGCGCACTTTCGCACCCGCCACCAGCGTCTGCGGGTGAGCAATGCCGAGGTGCTGCAGCGCCTGCCCGAGGTGATCGCCCAGATGACCGAGCCCATGGCCAGCCAGGACGTGATGGCCTTCTACCTGCTGGGCGAGCGCGTCTCGCGCGAGGTCAAGGTGGTGCTCTCGGGGCAGGGCGCCGACGAGGTGTTCGGCGGCTACTTCTGGTACCCGCGCATGCAGGCCGAGCGCGGGACGCCACTGCAGCGCTTCGCCCGCCACTATTTCGACCGCGACCATGCGGACTATCTGCGCATGGTGGAGCCGGCGTGGCATGTGGACGACGTCACCTCGGAGCTCATCGCCGCCGAGCTCGCCCAGCCCGGCGCGGAGACCTTCCTCGACGCCGTCTGGCGGCTCGACTGCACCACGCTCATCGTCGACGACCCGGTCAAGCGGGTGGACAACATGCCCATGGCCTGGGGGCTGGAGGTGCGCGTGCCCTTTCTGGACCATGAGCTGGTTGAGCTCGCCATGCAGATGCCGCCCGAGCTCAAACTGCGCGAGGGCGGCAAGTACCCGCTCAAGGCGATCGCGCGCGGGCTGATTCCCGATGCCGTGATCGACCGGCCCAAAGGCTATTTCCCCGTTCCCGCGCTCAAATACGTGCGCGGCCCGTTCCTGGACTTCATGCGCGACATCCTGCATTCGGACGCCTGCCGCCGCCGCGGCCTGTACCGCCGCGAGGAGGTGGAGCGCCTGCTCGCCGACCCCGAAGGACCACAGAGCTTCACCCGCATCCAGGGCAGCAAGCTCTGGCATCTGGCGGTGTTCGAAGCCTGGCTGCAGGCGCATGTGGATCCTCTGAGCAGCTGAACCTTTCCAAGGAGAGTGGCCATGGAAGCCAACGCCCCCACCCTTGCCGACCTGTTCGCCCAGCTCGGCCTCGACGCCGACGATGCGGCGCAGCGCGCCTTCATCGCCGCGCATGCGCCGCTGCCGGCGAACCTGCCCCTGCCCGACGCGCCGTTCTGGACGCCGGCGCAGGCCACCTTTCTGCGCGAGGCGCTGCTCGAAGACGCCGAATGGGCCGAGGTGGTCGATGAGCTCGACGCCTTGCTGCGGCAGGCCTGATCGTCGGCTTCATCAAAAAAGATAGCGCCATCTGACCGGTTGGCGCTGGGGTCCGGCTGAAAAAGCCGAAAAAAGCCCGCCGGAGGTGTTCGGCGGGCCTGGCGGGTGCCCAGGTGGCGCCTGGGTGGCTGTGCGATACGAACTTCGGCCTCAGCGCCGCTCGTACCACGGCCGGGTGGCGTTGACCACGCGCACCACCAGCAGCATCACCGGCACCTCGATCAGCACCCCCACCACGGTGGCCAGCGCCGCGCCGGAGTCGAAGCCGAACAGGCTGATGGCGGCCGCCACCGCAAGCTCGAAGAAGTTGGAGGCCCCGATCAGCGCCGACGGGCAGGCGACTGCATGCTTCTCGCCCACGGCACGGTTGAGCCAGTAGGCCAGCGCCGAGTTGAAGAACACCTGCACCAGGATCGGCACCGCCAGCAGCGCGATGATGAGCGGCTGGCGCAGGATGGCCTCGCCCTGGAAGGCGAACAGCAGCACCAGCGTGAGCAGCAAGGCCGCCATCGACCACGGGCCGATGCGCTCTAGCGCCGCATCGAACGCCGCCTGCCCGCGCGCGAGCAGCGCGCGCCGCGCCAGCTGCGCAATCACTACCGGCACCACGATGTACAGGCCCACTGAAAGCAGCAGCGTCGCCCAGGGCACGCTGATGGACGAGAGCCCCAGCAGCAAACCCACCAGCGGCGCAAACGCAAACACCATGATGGTGTCGTTGAGCGCCACCTGCGACAGCGTGAACAGCGGATCGCCCCCGGTCAGCCGGCTCCAGACGAACACCATGGCCGTGCACGGGGCGGCGGCCAGCAGAATCAGCCCGGCGACGTAGCTGTCGATCTGTTCGGCCGGCAGCAACGGCGCGAACAGGTGGCGGATGAAAATCCACGCCAGCAGCGCCATCGAAAACGGCTTGACCAGCCAGTTCACGAACAGCGTCACCCCGATGCCGCGCACATGCTGGCGCACCTCGCCCAGGGCGCCGAAATCCACCTTGAGCAGCATGGGGATGATCATCACCCAGATCAGCACGCCCACCGGCAGGTTGACCTGCGCCACCTCCATGCGGCCAATGGCCTGGAACAGCGCGGGCGCCAGCTGCCCGAGCACGATGCCCACCACGATGCACAAGGCCACCCACAGCGAGAGGTAGCGCTCGAACACGCTCATGGGCGCCGCCGCGGCCCGTTTGGCCGTCACTTCACACTGCGCGCTCATGGCTCACGCCACCTGGGTCGGCGTCGTGGCCAGCGCCTGGGCCGACTCGCCCAGCTTGCGCTTGGCCAGCTTGGCCGGCGGCAGGCTGATGAGCAGCTCCAGCCGGTGGCGGATGGCCGCCAGCGTGCGGCTGAAGGCGCGCAGGCGCTCTTCCTCGGTGCCCTCGACGTTGGACGGGTCGGGGTAGCCCCAGTGCGCGGTGGCCGGCCGCCCCGGCCAGACCGGGCAGACCTCGCCGGCGGCGTTGTCGCACACCGTGATGATCAGGTCCATGTGCGGCGCATCCGGCCCAGCGAACACGTCCCAGCTTTTGCTGTGCAGGCCTTCGGTGGAGACGCCCGCGGCCTGCAGCGCGCGGATGGCCAGCGGGTTGGGCTGCTGGTTTTCGCGCGGGCTGCTGCCGGCCGAGAAGGCGCGGAAGCGGTTGCCGCCCAGGTGGTTGAGCATGGCTTCGGCCAGGATGCTGCGCGCCGAGTTGTGGGTGCAGAGGAACAGAACGTTCAGGGGCGCGTGGGCCGAATGGGCGTGCGAGGTGGGCACGGGAGACTCCGTTGTCGAGCGTTGGGAAAGGGGTGGGGTGGGCGGGGCGTCTGCGCACGCGACCTGCGGCAGGTCCAGCCCGCAGTCGGTGCCGGCGCAGCAGTGCTGCGTCAGGTAGCCCAGCAAGGCGTTCATGCGGCCGAAGTCGCCGCGGTAGATGAGCTGGCGGCCGCGGGCCTCGCCGTGGATCAGCCCGGCCTGCGACAAGCCCTTGAGGTGGAAGGACAGCGCACTGGGCGCCAGCCCCAGCCGCGCGCCGAGTGCGCCGGCACTCAGGCCCTGCTGGCCCGCCTGCACGAGCGCACGGAAGGCGCGCAGGCGCTGCGGGTGGGCGAGGGCGGCGAGCGCGGTCACCGCATCGGCCTCGTGCAGCGCGCTCGCCGTTTCGGTGGGGGAGGGGGTCAGCAGATCCATTACGTTTCAATAATACTTGAAATGTCATGACGACTTGATGACAGCGCGGCCGGTATCAAAAAAGAGAGCGGCACCGCACCGGTTGGCGATGGGCTGGCGGCCCAAACTTCATGAAAACGTCATGCGAAAGCCATCAAGGCGTCATCCGGGATGCCGAGCATCTCGGCAGTTCTTCCATCAACGACGACCTTGAGGAGCCCCCCGTGAAAGAGCTGCCCAACCCAACGTTCGCCCTCTCGCCCGTGGCCTTGCCCAGGGGGTCTCTTCATCCGGGCGTCGCAACGCATGCTCCGCTGGCGCAGCCGCAAGCCGCTCGCGCAGGCCTGGTCGTGGCCTGGGCGCGACACCAGGACGAAGTCCGCGCCGCACAACGGCTGAGGTATGCCGTGTTCGCCGGCGAGATGGGCGCGCGCCTGTCCGGCCCCATCCCCGAGCACGACATCGACCTCTTCGACGACTACTGCGAGCACCTGCTCGTGCGCGACGAAGCCAGCGGCGAGGTGATCGGCACCTACCGCGTGCTCACCCCCGCGCAGGCGCGCCGCGTGGGCAGCACCTACAGCGACACCGAGTTCGACCTCACCCGCCTGCGCAGCCTGCGCGCGCGCATGGTGGAGCTGGGCCGCAGCTGCGTGCACCCGGACCACCGGCACGGCGGCGTCATCATGGCCTTGTGGGGCGCGCTCGGTGAGTTCATGGTGCGCAACCAGCTCGACAGCATGATCGGCTGCGCCAGCATCCCCATGCTGCACAACGGCGTCATCAGCGGCGACGTGGCTGCAAGCATCTGGCGCCAGGTCCGGCAGACGCACCTCGCGCCCATCGAGCACTGGGTCACGCCGCGGCTGCCGCTGCCGGTGGAGCAGCTCGACGACAGCCTCGACGTGGAGCCGCCCGCGCTCATCAAGGGCTACCTGCGCCTGGGCGCCAAGGTGCTGGGCGCGCCCGCCTGGGACCCGGATTTCAACTCCGCCGACCTGCCCATCCTCATGCGCCTGGGCGACCTGCCCGCGCGCTACCGCCGGCACTTCCTGGGGCAGTCGTGAGCCTGGGCGCGTCCTCGCTGGATTCGGTGCTGCGCCAGTCGCTGGCGACGCATCTGGCGCCGTTCGCGCCGTCCGACGGCCAGCCGCCGGCCGGCTCGCCGCCCGCCCACCTGCCGGGCGCCGTGGCCCACGAGCCGCAGGGCCATGCCGATGACGGCGCGGACGACGCACGCGGTGGCCACCGGGCCGTCTTCATCTCCGACCTGCACCTGGGCACGCCGGGCTGCCAGGCGCAGGCGCTGCTCGAATTCCTCAAGGCCCACCCCTGCGACACGCTCTACCTCATCGGCGACATCGTCGATGGCTGGCAGCTGCGCAAGCGCTGGTTCTGGCCGCAGACCCACAACGACGTGGTGCAGAAGCTGCTGCGCCGCGCGCGCAAGGGCTGCCGCATCGTGTTCGTGCCCGGCAACCACGACGAATTCGCGCGCGGCTTCGTCGGCCACTCCTTCGGCGGCATCGAGGTGCAGGCCGAAGCCGTGCACACCACCGCCGACGGCCGCCGGCTCTGGGTCATCCACGGCGACGCCTTCGACGGCGTGATCCAGTGCGCGCGCTGGCTCGCCATCGTGGGCGACGAGCTCTACGAGTTCACCCTCAAGCTCAACCGCCACCTCAACCGCGTGCGCGCGAGGCTGGGCCTGCCGTACTGGTCGCTCTCGGCGTACCTGAAGCACAAGGTCAAGAAGGCGGTGAACTACGTCAGCGACTTCGAGCGCGCCGTGGCCGCCGAGGCGCGTCGCCGCGGCTTCGACGGCGTGGTCTGCGGCCACATTCACCGCGCGGAGATGCGCAGCATCGACGGCACCCTCTACTGCAACGACGGCGACTGGGTGGAGAGCCGCAGCGCGCTGGTCGAGCACCGCGATGGCCGGCTCGAACTCGTGCACTGGCAGGCCAGCAGCTTCGAGACCGTGCGCGCCAGCAGCCGCAAGCCGCAGCGGGTGGACGCATGAAAGTCGCCCTCGTCACCGACGCCTGGCGGCCACAGGTCAACGGCGTGGTCACCACGCTGGTGGAGCTGGTGCGCGAACTGCAGGAACTCGACCACACGGTGGAGATCATCGAGCCGGGGCAGTTCCGCACCCGCCCGTGCCCGGGCTACCCCGGCATCGACCTCGCGGTGCGACCCGGTCGTGCGCTGGCCGAGCGGCTCGACACCTTCGCGCCCGACGCGCTGCACATCGCCACGGAGGGCCCGCTGGGCTGGGCGGCGCGTCGCCATGCACGCAAACGCGGCTGGGCGTTCACGACGGCGTTTCACACCAAGTTTCCCGAGTTCGTGCAGGCGGCCACCGGCCTGCCGCCGGGCATCGGCTATGCGGTGCTGCGGCACTTTCATGGCGCCTCCTCGGGCGTGATGGTGCCCACGCGCGGCGTGATGCGCATGCTTGGCGAACGGCGCTTTCGCAACCTGCGCGAGTGGACCCACGGCGTGGACACCACCCTGTTTCGCTACAGCCCGCAGGCGCGCATCTACCCGCCGCTGGGCATGCTGCCGCGGCCGGTGCAGTTGTTCGTCGGCCGGCTCTCGCACGAAAAGAACATCACCGCCTTCCTCGACCTCGAACTGCCGGGCACCAAGGTGGTGTGCGGGGCCGGGCCGATCGAGGCGGCGCTCAAGCGGCGCTACCCGCACGTGCGCTGGATCGGCCTGCTGCCGCGTGAGGAACTGGCGCAGGTCTACGCCAGCGCCGACGTGTTCGTCTTCCCCAGCCGCACCGACACCTTCGGCCTGGTGATGCTCGAGGCCATGGCCACCGGCACCCCGGTGGCCGCGCTGCCGGTGGACGGTCCGCTCGAGGTGCTGGGCGACGCCCACGGCCGGGTGCACGGCGGCGTGCTGCACGAGGACTTGCGCCACGCCACGCTGCGTGCGCTGGCCGTGCCGCGGCACGAGGCGCGTGCGCGCGCCCTCGAGTTCAGCTGGGCGCAGACGGCGCAGCGCTTCGTCGAGCATCTGGTGCCCGCGGGCGCGGTGCGCAATTCGGTCGCAGGGGCTGGAAATGTGGGCCGGGTGGTGGCCGGCGCGAGGGAAGTCGTCAACAATCGGCCCTGAGATTGCCGCTGTCATGCCACCGATGCCCCTTTCCCCTGAATCCACCGCCGAATCCTTGCCCGAAACCTCCAACCCTGCGTCGCCGGGCGCCGTTCCCGCAAAGTCCATCCGGCTGCTCGACCGCGACCACAGCATCCTGGCCTTCAACGAGCGCGTGCTCGACTGGGCCTGCCGCAGCGACGTGCCTCTGCTCGAGCGGCTGCGCTATGTGTGCATCGTCTCGGCCAATCTCGACGAGTTCTTCGAGGTGCGCGCCGAGCCGCACGTCAACGCCATGCTCTCCGGCGAGTCGGGCGGCGCCTATTCGCAGGCGTCGTTCGTGGCGCTGGCCGCCGCGGCCAACCGGCTGGTCAGCCGCCAGTACGAGGTGTTCAACAACGAGCTGATGCCCGCGTTCGCGCGGGAGAACATCTTCCTGCTCGGCCACGGTGAGCGCGACGAGGCGCAGCGGCGCTGGGTCAAGGCGTATTTCGAGCGCGAACTGCGGCCGCTGCTGGTGCCGGTGAGCCTGGACCCGGCGCACCCCTTCCCGCAGGTGGCCAACAAGTCGCTGAACTTCATCGTGCGCCTGAGCGGCGAGGACGCCTTCGGCCGCGCCAACGACATCTCCATCGTCAAGGTGCCGCGTGTGCTGCCGCGCCTCATCCGCCTGCCCGACAAGGTCTCGGGCGGCCGCACGCTGTTCGTCTCGCTCTCCAGCGTGATCCGCGCGCACCTGGCCGACCTGTTCCCCGGCCGGCAGGTGGGGCAGTTCTCGCAGTTCCGCGTCACGCGCCACTCCGACCTCGAAGTCGACGAGGACGACGTCAAGGACCTGCGCACCGCCTTGCGCCAGGGCCTGGTGCACCGCCACTACGGACAGGCCGTGCGGCTGGAGGTTTCGGCGGGCTGCTCCGAGGAGCTCAGCCGCTTCCTGCTGCAGCAGTTCAAGCTGCCCGATGCGGCGCTCTACCGCGTGGCCGGGCCGGTGAACCTGTCGCGGCTGACGCAGCTCATCGACCTGGCCAACCGGCCCGATCTGATGTTCCCCACCTACAAAGCCTGCTTTCCGGTGCAGCTCACGCCGGGGCAGTCGATCTTCACGCGGCTCAAGGCCGGCGACGTGCTGATCCACCAGCCCTACGAGAGCTTCGAGGGCGTGCTGGCCTTTCTGCGCGAGGCGGTGCACGACCCGCAGGTGCTCGCCATCAAGCAGACCATCTACCGCACCGGCTCAGACTCCGAGCTCATGGAACTGCTGCGCGAAGCGGTGCGCCGCGGCAAGGAAGTGACGGCGGTGGTGGAGCTCAAGGCCCGCTTCGACGAAGAGGCCAACATCAACTGGGCCGAGGCGCTCGAGTCCATCGGCGCGCAGGTGGTGTATGGCGTGGTGGGGCTGAAGACCCATGCCAAGATGCTGCTCGTCACCCGCCGCGAAGGGCGCAACCTGCGCCGCTACGGGCATCTGTCCACCGGCAACTACAACCCGCGCACGGCGCGCCTGTACACCGACCTGAGCTACCTCACGGCCGATGCCCGCCTGACCGCCGACATGGACCAGGTCTTCGTGCACATCGCCAGCCAGAGCCGGCTGCCGCGCATGAACCGGCTGCTGCTCGCGCCGTTCTCGCTGCACCGCCAGCTCATCGCCCGCATCGACGCGCTGGGCAAGGCCGCCGCGCAGGGGCAGAGCACGCGCATCGTCGTGAAGATGAACGCGCTGACCGACGAGCCGCTGATTCGCGCCCTCATCGCCGCGGGCCAGCGCGGCGTGCCGATCGACCTCATCGTGCGCGGCGCCTGCATGCTGCCCGCGGGTGTGCCGGGGCAGACGGAGAACATCCGCGTGCGCTCGGTCATCGGCCGCTTCCTCGAGCATTCGCGGGTGTTCTACTTCCGCTGTGGCGAGGAGGAGACGCTGCTGCTCGCCAGCGCCGACTGGATGAACCGCAACATGCTGCGCCGCATCGAGGTGGCATGGCCGGTCACCGACCCCGCGCTGCGCCAGCGCATCATCGACGAATGCTTGGTGGCCTACCTTCACGACACGCGCGATGCCTGGGACTTGCAGAGCGACGGCCACTACCGCCGCATCCGCGAGCCGCACGGGCACAGCGCGCAACAGGCGCTCATGGCCCGCTACGCAGCGCGCGGCAGCGCCAGCGGAGGCAAATGATGGACCTGATTCTCTGGCGCCACGCCGAGGCTGAGGAGGCCACCGACGGCATGGAAGACCTCGCCCGCGCCCTGACGCCCAAGGGCGAGAAGCAGGCCGCGCGCATGGGCGCCTGGCTGGACCGCCAGCTGCCCCAGGGCGTGCGCGTGCTGTGCAGCCCGGCGCGGCGCACGGTGCAGACGGCCGCCGCACTCAACCGCAAGGTGAAGCTGCGCGCCGAACTCGCGCCCGAGGGCACGCCGGAGGATTTGCTCGCCGTCGTCGGATGGCCCGAGCGGCCGCATCCGGTGCTGGTGGTGGGGCACCAGCCCACGCTGGGCGCGGTCATTGCGCGCCTGCTGGGCGTGCCGAGCGAGGATTTCTCGGTCCGCAAAGGCGCCGTCTGGTGGCTGCGCACCCGTGAGCGCGAGGGCCGCGCGCAGACCATCGTCGTGACCGTGCAGACGCCCGAACTGCTCTGACAGGCCGCCGGGGCGCTTCCAGAGGGCCTGGGACAGCCCTCGGTCATGCGGATTCGAGACTTTTCCCGGCAACCCCAGCGCCATCCGGTCGGTTGTTGCTATCAAAAAAGGAATGTTTGGTGTCTCACACGCCGCGTAACTGCAGGCGCCAGGGCATCTTCTGCCAGGCCAGCGCCTCTTCGCGCAGCAGGTAGGCCGACTGCGGCCAGGCCTCGGCCCAGCCCTTGGGCGCGCTGAAGGTGAGCAGGTCCTCGTCGGCGCTCAGGCGCAGGCCCTGCAGGTCCGGGTCGCGCCGCGCATGGCAGAGCAGGGCGGCGATGCGCAGGCTTGCAAGCTGGCAGACGAACACCCGGTCCTCGAAGTCCGCATCGAGCTTGCGCAGCTTGCCGCGGTGGCCGAGCACGAGCTGGCTCAGCCGGTGCAGCTCGGGCAGCGAAAAGCCCGGCGCGTCGGCGTTCTCCAGAATGTAGGCGCCGTGGCGGTGGTAGTTGCTGTGCGAGATGTGCGCACCGATCTCATGCAACTGCGCCGCCCAGGCCAGCTTGCGCTCGATGCGCTCGCGCTCGTTGGCTTCGAGCAGGCGCGGTAGTGTCGGGGCGAACAGGTGCAGGGCGGTGCGCATGACGCGCTCGGCCTGTGCGGTGTCCACCGAGAACCGCTCGGCCAGGCGCGCGACGCTGCCTGCGCGCATGTCGGTGTTGCGGTGCTCGCGGCCCACCAGGTCGTACAGCGCACCGTGGCGAAGCGCCCCCGCGGCCACGTGCATGCGCTCGATGCGCAGCAGCTCGAACAGGGCGCGCAGAATCGCCAGCCCCCCGCCAATCACTGGTCGCCGGTCGTCGCGGATGCCTTCGAGCTGCAGGCGGTCCGCGCGCTGCGCGCGCAGCAGCCGCTCCTGCAGCCAGTCCAGCCCTTCGAGGTCGATCACGCCAGCCGGCCAGCCCGCGGCGGCCAGCGCATCGCCCACCGCGCCAATCGTGCCCGAAGCGCCATAGGCCATGTCCCAGGCGTCGCGCGGGTAGCTCGCCAGCGCCTCGTCGAGCACCGCCTGCGCGGCGATCTCGGCCATCGCAAACGCCTTCGGCGTGAACAGACCCTCGTTGAAATAGCGCATGGACCAGGCTACGCAGCCCACGCGGAAGGATTCGGTCACCCGCGGCTCGTAACCCTGCCCAAGGATCAACTCCGTGGATCGCCCACCAATGTCCACCACCAGCCGCCGCTCGTCCGACTGCGGCAGCAGGTGCGCCACGCCCTGGTAGATCAGCCGCGCTTCCTCGCGCCCGGCGATGACGTCGATCGGAAAGCCCAGCACCTCCTCGGCCTTGGCGATGAACACGTCGCGGTTGCGCGCCTCACGCAGGGTTTGCGTGGCCACTGCCCGCACCTGCCGGCGGCTGAAGCCCGCGAGCCGCTCCGCGAACCGGGCCAGACAGGCCCAGCCGCGCTGCATGGCGTCGAGCGAGAGGTTCTTGTCTTCGTCCAGGCCGCTGCCCTGGCGCACCGTCTCCTTCAGGTACTCGACCCGGTGGATCTGCCCGTGTTCAAAGCGGCCGACTTCCAGCCGAAAACTGTTGGAGCCGAGGTCGACGGCGGCGAGAAGGGTTCCGTTCTGCATGGGCGGTCCGTGTGGAGGTATGCGCGATGGTAGCGCCCCCGAAGGGGTCTCCGGCTGACCGGACGCACGGCGACGCCGGCCGGCACATTTCTGTCACACAGGTGTCACATTGCGTTCGTAAAGTCCGCGCTGTTCCAAACCCCTTCCGTCATCCTTCCACAGGAGCTTGCCCGTATGACTTCCTCCATCACCCGCCGCCAAGGCTTTCGCATGGTCGCCGCCGCTGCGGTGGCGCTCACCGTGTCCGTCGCTGCGCACGCGGCCGACATCACCGGCGCCGGCGCGACCTTCCCGTTCCCCGTCTACGCCAAGTGGGCCGAGGCCTACAAGAAGGAAACCGGCGTGGGCCTGAACTACCAGTCCATCGGCTCCTCGGGCGGCATCAAGCAGATCCGCGCCAAGACGGTGACCTTCGGCGCGTCCGACGCCCCGCTGCCCCCGGCCGAGCTCGACAAGGACGGCCTCGTGCAGTTCCCCGCCATCATCGGCGGCACCGTGCCCGTGCTGAACCTTGACGGCATCAAGCCCGGCGAACTGCGCGTGACCGGCCCCGTGCTGGCCGACATCTTCCTTGGCAAGATCACCAAGTGGAACGACCCCAAGATCGCCGCGCTCAACCCCGGCAAGAACCTGCCTGACCTGGCCATCACCGTGGTGCATCGTGCCGACGGCTCCGGCACCACCTTCAACTTCACCGACTACCTCAGCGCCGTCAGCAAGGACTGGGCGGACACCGTGGGCAAGGGCGCTGCCGTGAAGTGGCCGGCTCCGTCGTCCGTGGGCGGCAAGGGCAACGAAGGCGTGGCCGCCAACGTGACCCGCGTCAAGGGCGCCATCGGTTACGTCGAGTACGCCTACGTCAAGAAGAACAACATGAACTACATGTTGCTCGAGAACGCCGACGGCAAGTACGTTGGCCCGGACGACAAGACCTTTGCCTCTGCTGCCGCCAAGGCCGACTGGTTCAGCGTGCCGGGCATGGGCATCTCCATGGTCAACGCCAAGGGCGCCGACAGCTGGCCCATCAGCACGGCCTCGTTCATCCTGATGTACAAGCAGCCCGCTGACAAGGCTGCCAGCGCCGAAGCCCTCAAGTTCTTCGACTGGGCGTTCAAGAACGGCAAGGCCCTGGCCACCGAACTCGAGTACGTGCCGCTGCCGGATTCGCTGACCGCGGAGATCCGCTCCAAGGTCTGGTCGCAGATCCAGAAGTAATCGCGGCTTGCGAAAGGAGACCCCGGCCGGGCCGCCGATGCGCTCGGCCGGGGTCACGATCGTCCGGCGGACGTAACATCCCGGTTCCACCCCGATGCAAACCGACACCACCATGCCCACTCCGGCCATCACGCGCGAGGCGAAACCCAGCAGGCAACTCTCGATCGCCAAGCGCGAGCGGGTCTTCGACGTACTGTTTCACCGCGTCACCCAGTTCTTTTCGTTGCTGGTGCTGGTGGCCTTGCTCGGCATCATCGTCTCGCTGCTCATCAACGCCTGGCCCGTCTTCCAGAAGTTCGGTCTGGGCTTCATCTGGCGCAACGAGTGGGACATCATCAATGAAGACTTCGGTGCGCTGGCCGCCATCACCGGCACCCTGGCCAGCGCCGGCATCGCGTTGCTGATCGCCGTGCCCGTGGCCTTCGGCATCGCGTTGTTCCTGACCGAAACCTGCCCCGTCTGGCTGCGCCGTCCGCTGGGCACGGCCATCGAACTGCTGGCGGCGGTGCCGTCCATCATTTACGGCATGTTCGGCCTGTTCATCTTCGCGCCGCTGTTCTCGCAGTATTTCCAGATTCCGGTGCAGAAGATGCTTGGCGGCATGCCCATCATCGGCTCCCTGTTCGGCGGCGGCACGAACGGCATCGGCATTCTCGCGGCGGGCATCGTGCTCGCCTTCATGGTGCTGCCCTTCATCGCATCGGTGATGCGCGACGTGTTCGAAATCGTCCCCTCGGTGCTGCGTGAGTCGGCTTACGGCATCGGCTGCACCACCTGGGAAGTCGTGCGCCATGTGGTGCTGCCCTACGCGCAGAAAGGTGTCATCGGTGGCGTCATGCTGGGCCTGGGCCGCGCGCTCGGCGAAACCATGGCCGTCACCTTCGTCATCGGCAACGCCAACCGTATTCCCACTTCCCTGTTTTCGCCGGGCACCTCGATCGCGGCCACGCTGGCCAACGAATTCGGCGAGGCCGATGGCTTGCACATCTCGGCGCTGTTCGCCCTGGGCTTCCTGCTGTTCGTGATCACCTTCATCGTGCTCGCGCTGGCCAAGTGGCTCATCATCCGCAACGAACGCGCGAAAGGGCTCTGAACATGGACTTCAACATGGATCTGTACCGCCGCCGGCGGTTCTCCAACACCATCGGGCTTGCCCTGTCCATGGGCGCCATGGTGCTCGGCCTGGCCGTGCTGCTGTGGATTCTGGTCGTGCTGTTCAAGAACGGCTTTGCCGCGGTGGACTGGAAGATGTTCACCCAGTCCACGCCGGCGCCGGGCTCTGACGGCGGCGGTCTTGCCAACGCCATCGTCGGCAGCCTGCTGATGGTGGGCTTCTCGGTGCTGATTTCCACGCCCATCGGCATTCTCGCCGGTGTGTACCTGGCCGAGTACGGCGACTACAGCAAGACGGCCTCCGTCACCCGCTTCATCACCGACATCATGCTGTCCGCGCCCTCGATCGTGCTGGGCCTGTTCGTTTATGCGATTGCGGTGGCCACCGTGGGCACTTTCTCGGGCTGGGCGGGTACGCTGGCGATTTCGCTGATCGCCATTCCCGTCGTGGTCCGCACCACGGAGAACATGCTGCGCCTGGTCCCGGGAGGCTTGCGTGAGGCGGCTTTTGCCCTCGGCGCCCCGCGCTGGAAAGTCGCGACGATGGTGACACTTCGCGCCGCGCGCAGCGGCGTGATCACCGGTGTGCTGCTCGCCGTGGCCCGCATCAGCGGCGAGACGGCACCGCTGCTGTTCACCGCGCTCAACAACCAGTTTTTCAGCACGGACATGGGCAAGCCGATGGCGAACCTGCCCGTGGTCATCTTCCAGTTCGCGATGAGCCCCTACGACAACTGGATTCGCCTGGCCTGGGGCGGTGCGCTGCTCATCACGCTGGCCGTGCTGGTACTCAACATCATCGTGCGCGTCGTTCTGCGCGAACAGACGGCGCGCTGAGCCGGCTGACCTCCTCGAGACCCCACAAACGAGATACCGAACATGAATCAAGCTGCTGTCGCCAACCGCAATGCGCTGGAAATCCGCGACCTGAATTTCTACTACGGCAAGTTCCAGGGCCTGCGCAACGTCAACCTCGACATCGAAGAGCGCAAGGTCACCGCGTTCATCGGGCCCTCGGGCTGCGGCAAGTCCACGCTGCTGCGCACGTTCAACCGCATGTACAGCCTGTATCCCGGACAAAAGGCTACCGGCGAGATCCGGCTCTACGGCGAGAACATCCTCAGCGACGACCAGGACATCAACCTGATCCGCGCGCGGGTGGGCATGGTGTTCCAGAAGCCCACGCCGTTTCCCATGTCGATCTACGACAACATCGCCTTCGGCGTGAAGCTCTACGAGAACCTCAGCAAGAGCGAGATGGACGACCGCGTCGAATGGGCCCTGACCAAGGCCGCGCTGTGGGGCGAAGTGAAGGACAAACTGCAGCAAAGCGGCCTGTCGCTGTCGGGTGGCCAGCAGCAACGCCTGTGCATCGCCCGCAGCGTGGCGGTCAAGCCCTCGGTGCTGTTGCTCGACGAACCGACCTCGGCGCTGGATCCGATCTCCACTGGCAAGGTCGAGGAACTGGTGCACGAACTGGCGCGCGACTACACCATCGCCATCGTGACCCACAACATGCAGCAGGCTGCGCGGGTTTCGGACTACACCGCCTTCATGTTCCTTGGTGAACTCATCGAGTTCGGCGCGACCGACCAGATATTCACCAAGCCCGAGAAAACCCAGACGGAAGACTACATCACCGGCCGGTTTGGCTGATGCGCAGCGCCCCTCGGGGCGCAAGCGACCCATCCGATCAACGCACAAGAAGCAGGGACGACATCATGAGCGACAAGCATCTTTCCGCACAGTTCGACGTGGAGTTGAACGACGTGTCCGCCCGTGTGATGGAACTCGGGGGACTCGTCGAGTCCCAGATTCACACGGCGGTGTATGCCCTTGCGCAGTTCAGCGCCAGCGCCGCACAGCAGGTGCTGGACGTGGAGCAGCGCGTCAATGCGATGGAGGTCGAGATCGACCGCGAGCTTGCCTCCATCATCGCCCGGCGTCAGCCCACCGCCCGCGACCTGCGGCTGCTGATGGCCATCTCCAAGACCACGGCCAACCTCGAGCGCGCCGGCGACGAAGCCGAAAAGATCGCGCGCATGGTCACTTCCATCATCCAGAGCGGGGCCTCGCGCACCCTGCCGGCTTCCGAATTGCGCGTGGCGGCCGACCTGGCTTCGGGCTTGCTGCGCAAGGCGCTCGACGCCTTCAGCCGCCTCGACGTGTCGATGGCGCTCTCGATCATGAAGGACGATGACCAGATCGACGCCGAGTTCGACGGTTTCGTGCGCAAGCTCGTGACCTACATGATGGAAGATCCGCGGGCCATTTCGCCCAGCCTCGATCTGCTGTTCATTGCCAAGGCCATCGAGCGCATTGGCGACCACGCGAAGAACATCGCCGAATTCATCGTATACGTCGTCAAGGGTGCGGACATCCGCCACACCTCGCGGGAGCACATCGAGTCCGCCTTGAAATGAGAAACATCCCCCGCGTCCTCATCGTCGAAGACGAAGCGGCCATTGCCGAACTCATCGCGGTCAACCTGCGGCACAACGGCTTTCAGCCGATCTGGGCCATGGACGGCGAAACGGCGCAGCGCGAGCTTGATGCGGTGTTGCCCGACGTCATCCTGCTCGACTGGATGCTGCCGGGCGTCAGCGGGCTGTCGCTGGCGAAGCGCTGGCGCAGCGACCCGCGCACCAAGAGCGTTCCCCTGCTGATGCTGACCGCGCGCAGCGACGAGGCCGACCGCGTCAACGGCCTCGACGCCGGCGCCGACGACTACATCAGCAAGCCGTTTTCCACGAAGGAATTGCTCGCGCGCATCCGCGCGGTGCTGCGCCGCCGCGCGCCGGAGCAGATGGGCGGGGTCGTCACCGTGGGCGACCTGGTGCTCGACGCCTCGACCTATCGCGTGACCCTGAATCAGCAGCCGCTCAAGCTCGGCCCCACCGAGTTCAAGCTCCTGCATTACTTCATGCAGCACCCGGAGCGGGTGCACAGCCGCGCCCAGTTGCTCGACAAGGTCTGGGGCGATCATGTGTTTATCGAAGAGCGCACGGTCGACGTGCACGTCAAGCGTCTGCGCGAGGCCCTGGGGCCGGGGGGCGCGATGATCGAGACGGTGCGCGGCGCGGGCTACCGGCTGACCGCGCAGGTCCCCGCCGCGGCGGCGAGCCGCTCCGGCGCGGCGGCAGGGACGGGCGCCGCGGCTTGATGTGAACCGGCGTGGCGCCGGACGGCGACAATGCGCCGTCTCGTCGCCTGCCCTCGCATCCTCTCGTTTGCGCCCCTGCGGACATGTTCGGTCGTTTCGCACTCCTGCTCCTGTTCCTGCTCGTGCCCGCCGCCGCGGCCTGGGTCGGGCTGGGCGTCGGGGCGGCTCTGCCCGCCGCCGTGCTCGGCGCCTTGACCTGGCTCGCGTGGGATTGGGCGCGGTTTGCGCGGCTCATGGCCTGGTTGCGCGCCCCAGACCTTGGGTCGCCCCCTCGGCTGGGCACGCCCTGGGGCGAACTCGCTGATCGTTTCCAGCGCCTGCTGCGTGGCCGTGACACGAAACTTGCGGAAAGCGAAAGCCGCCTCGATGCCTTTCTGAGTGCGCTGCAGGCGTCCCCCAACGGCGTCACGCTGCTCGATGCCCGTGGGCACATCGAATGGTGCAACCGAACCGCGGCCGCGCACTTTGGTCTCGATTTGCGGCGCGATCACTTCCAGATGATCGGCAGCCTGGTTCGTGACCCGAATTTCGCGGCCTACTTCGCCAGCCACGACTATGGTCACGAGGTGATCGTCAGCGGCCGCGAGGGCAGCACCTTCGCGCCGCAGCGCCTGTCGGTTCAATTGCATCCTTACGGAGAAGGGCGCTTGCTGCTGCTCTCGCGCGACGTCACCGCGGTGTCGCAGGCCGAGGCCATGCGGCGGGATTTCGTGGCCAATGTCTCGCACGAAATCCGCACGCCTTTGACCGTGCTCAGCGGCTTCATCGAAACGCTGCAGAGCATCGAACTCGATGCACCCGAACGTGACCGCTACCTCGCGCTCATGGCCGCCCAGGCCGAGCGCATGCAGACCCTGGTGAACGATTTGCTGACCCTCTCCCGGCTCGAGGGCAGCCCGATGCCGGGCTTCAGCGAGTGGGTGGATCTCGCCGGCCTGATGCGTCAATGCGAAGACGAAGCCCGGGGCCTTGCGGCAACCCTTGCACCGCGTGGAGAAGGCGGCCATGACTTGAAATTCGACGAAGCGCCACCGCTGCAACTGGCAGGAACGGCCGCTGAGTTGCGCAGTGCGTTCTCGAACCTGATTGCCAATGCCTTGCGCTACACCCCGCCGAGTGGGCGTGTCGAGGTCGGTTGGCGCTCGGCAGCCGATGGGCGGCTGGAGTTCTTCGTCGCCGATACCGGACCGGGCATCGCGCCGGAGCACATTCCGCGCCTGACCGAGCGCTTTTACCGCGTCGACCAGAGCCGTTCGCGCGAGTCTGGCGGTACGGGCCTGGGGCTGGCCATCGTCAAGCACGTCATTCAGCGCCACGGGGGCGAGTTGCGCATCGCGAGCACCCTGGGCAAGGGGTCACGTTTTTCGTTGCTGTTCCCGACCAACCGCGTCAGGGATTTGCCGGAGCCCGCCTGAAGACGGTCAGGTACTCGTTGTTGTCCGTCGGGCGACGGATCACCGCCGCTCGGACCCATGTCCAACCCGCCTCGTCCGTGCGGGGCGGTCGCTCCGGTTCGCCATCAACGATCAACCAGGGACAGCGTACGCCGTCGGCGGGCGTTTGCAGGTTCAGCTTGCCGTGGTAGCGCAGTGCTGCCGTCTGCGCGAGTGTGAGCTCAGCGACCTCGATGCACGCGGGTTGACCGATGACGCCGACGACGCGTTGCACCAGCGGGCCGTAGCTGCGCGCATGGTCCAACAGCGGCAGCCACAGCGTCATCAGCAACAACCAGCACAGCGCCGCGCCACCTGCCGGCAGTACCAGGCTTTTCCAGATTGCAGCCCGGTGACGGCCGACGCGCCACGCGATCAGCCACAGCCAGCCGGCGCTGGCCAGTATTGCGAGTGTGGTGGCCCCCGTGGAGAACGAGGGCGTGAAATCGGGTGCGAGGCGGGCCACGTTGGCCGCCGGTTGGGGTGGCACCCCGGTTTGCATCGCAACCCACACGACCCAGATCACCAGAGCGCCCGCAGTGAAGAACAACAGCGTGAACCAGTCGATCAGCGCCGACACGCTGCGCCGCAGCGTTGGCAAGGCGAACGCCGCCAGCGCGGCCAGCGAGGGCAGCGCCAGTAGCAGCGAGCGGTCGCCCGCAGGGGTGACGATGGCGGTAGCCACCGCCGCCGACGCGAACCCGAGCGGAACGCTCAGGTGCGGATAACGCGAGGGCTCACGCAGCTGAAGGCGCCAGCGCCACAGCGCCCACAGGGCCAGCAACCAGGTCGGCCAGGTGAACCAGAGCAGCAGCCGCGCGATGTTGCGCCAGGCGATCCAGGTGGGCTCGGGCCAGCGCAGGCGCCACTGCCACAGCCCCAGTGCAAACGCCAGAACCGCCACGGCCAGGCCAAGGACGAGCAGGCCGATGGCGATGGGGCGATGCGGCGGTGGGTCTTCCTCGCTGTTCGACGAACGCCGACCGAGCAATGCTGCGCTGCCCACCGCGAGAATCACCGCCACAGCCGGCGCCCCGCTGAGGGTAAGCCCCAGCAGGCCGGTCACGATGAACAGCCAGGTGATTCCACCACGCGTGCGCGAGCGCGCCACACCGAGGAGCAGCACGGCCGTGAAGCCCAGTTGCGCTAGCGCGGGCGTTGCCTCGTGACCCAACTGCGCCAGGCCCAGGCTGGCCAGGAAGGCCAGCAACGCCCCGTCGGCCACGGCGCGCGCATAGTCAGTGGGCTGGGCTTCGCCGCCGAAGGCAAAGCTCACCGGTTGCGCTCCCGCGGTCCGTGCGAGGTGGTAGACGGCATACCAGGTGGCGGCCATGGCCGTAGCGAGCAAGCCCATGAAAGGCAGCCGTGCGGCAGGGGCTGGGTCCAGAGGCAGGTAGGCAATGGCCCAGGCGCCGAGCCAATAGGGCAGCAGGGCATCGACCTCCGGCGCGGCGCCGAGCAGGCGCGGGTGCAGCCAGTTCGCGGTGTTCCACGGCGCAGAGGCTGAGAGCTCCAGCATGAAGCCCAGGCTCGTCACATCCGTGCTCTTCCACGGATCGCGTCCAATGAAGCCCGCCAGCAGATACGCGGCGCACAGGCCGAGCAAGGCCCAGCGCGGCAGCCGGCGAACTGCAGCCTGGGTGACGATGGCGGGGGAGGGCGCGCTCACGAGTGATGGCCTTCAGCGGCGTATGGGCCGCCGAGGTTACGGCAAGATGGGTGGGCTGCGGAATGGGGCTGTCTCGCTCCCAAGCAAAAGGGCAGCACGGTGCCCCGGGCTGCCCTTCATGGGTGCGTTTGAACGGCTTACTTGGCGACCGCGGTCTTGCCGAAGCGGTTGCGGAACTTCTCGACGCGACCTCCCATGGTGTCGACGGACTTCTGCGTGCCGGTGTAGAAGGGGTGCGACTCGCTCGAGGTGTCGAGCTTGAACAGCGGCAGCTCGCGGCCATCGTCCATCTTGATGGTTTCCTTCGTGCTGGCGCACGAACGGGTCACGAACTTGAAGCCGTTGGACAGGTCCACGAAGCAGACTTCGCGGTAGTTGGGGTGAATGCCTTCTTTCATGTTGCCTCTTCCTCATGCGACAGCCGCCCCGGCCCATCCGGGGTACTTTTCGCCAAAGCCCGCCATTATAGCGGTCAGCCGCCGCGGCGCATCATGTCGAAGAACTCGGAGTTGTTCTTCGTGGCCTTCATGCTCTTGAGCACCATTTCCATCGCCTCGATTTCGTCCATGTTGTACATGAACTGACGCAGGATGCGCGTCTTCTGCAGCACCTCGGGTTGCAGCAGCAGTTCCTCGCGGCGGGTGCCACTGCGGTTGAGGTTGATGGCGGGGAACACGCGCTTTTCGTAGAGGCGGCGTTCGAGGTGGATCTCGCTGTTGCCGGTGCCCTTGAACTCTTCGAAGATGACTTCGTCCATGCGGCTGCCGGTGTCGACCAGCGCGGTGGCGATGATGGTGAGGCTGCCGCCTTCCTCCACGTTGCGCGCGGCGCCGAAGAAGCGCTTGGGCCGCTGCAGCGCGTTGGCATCGACGCCGCCGGTGAGCACCTTGCCCGAACTGGGCACGACGTTGTTGTAGGCGCGGGCCAGACGGGTGATGGAGTCGAGCAGGATCACCACGTCCTTCTTGAGCTCGACCAGGCGCTTGGCGCGCTCGATCACCATCTCGGCCACGTGCACATGGCGCGCCGCGGGCTCGTCGAAGGTGGAGGCGATGACCTCGCCGCGCACCGTGCGCTGCATCTCCGTCACTTCCTCGGGGCGCTCGTCCACCAGCAGCACCATGAGATAGACGTCGGGGTAGTTCGCGGTGATGGCGTGGGCGATGTGCTGCATCATCACCGTCTTGCCCGACTTCGGCTGCGCCACGATGAGCGCGCGCTGGCCTTTGCCGATGGGCGCGATGATGTCGATGACGCGGCAGGTGATGTTTTCGTCGCTCTTGATGTCGCGCTCGAGCCGCATCTGCTCCTTCGGGAACAGCGGCGTAAGGTTCTCGAACATCACCTTGTGCTTGTTCTGCTCGGGCGGGCCGCCGTTGACCTTCTCCAGCTTGTTGAGTGCGAAGTAGCGCTCGCCGTCCTTCGGAATGCGCACCTCGCCTTCGATCATGTCGCCGGTGTGCAGGTTGAAGCGGCGCACCTGGCTCGGGCTGATGTAGATGTCGTCGGTGCTGGCGGTGTAGCTGGTGTCGGGGCTGCGCAGGAAGCCAAAACCGTCGGGCAGGATCTCGAGCACCCCGTCGGCAAAGACCTGCTCGCCCGCCTTGGCGCGCTTCTTGATGATCGCGAACATCAGCTCCTGCTTGCGCATGCGGCCGGTGTTCTCGATGTCGAGCTCCTCGGCTTGCTTGAGGACCTCCGACACATGCAGTGCCTTGAGTTCGTTGAGGTGCATGAAACGTCCTGCGGTGATGCAGCCCGGCGGCCGGGCCGAAGGGGTCTAGGTGACGAGGGGGGAGGGGGCCGGCTGCCGAGCCGGGTGCGGTCTTGTGAACCGCCGAGGTGCCTGGAACTGCTTCGAGGTGGAAGCCGGCACGGACGAATTATGACAGCAAAAACTCCGCGCGAGCCGGTCGGTGGCGCATGGGCCCCGACTGCGCGCGAAGTGCGGGGGCGGTTCAGCCCAGTTGCTTGTCGATGAAGGCGCTGAGCTGAGCCTTGTTCACTGCGCCGACCTGGGTGGCGGCGAGCTGGCCGTTCTTGAACACCATCAGCGTCGGGATGCCGCGGATGCCGAACTTGGCCGGCACTTCGCGGTTTTCATCGACGTTCATCTTCGCGACCTTGAGCTTGCCCTGGTAGCCCGCAGCGACCTCGTCGAGGATCGGGGCGATCATGCGGCAGGGGCCGCACCACTCGGCCCAGAAATCGACCAGCACGGGCGTGTCGGACTTGAGCACGTCCGCATCGAAGCTGGCATCGGAAATGTGTTGAATCAGGTCACTGGCCATGGCGAGGTTCCGAGAGAGGGAGGGAAGCGGATAAAGTAAGCGCATTGTGACAGAAAGCCAACAGCCGCACCGGGCCGGGGACAGGGAGCCGGCCGGCCCGCAAGCCCTTGATGTGCCGTCTTCCCGCGCGACGGCCGTGCCCGTCGACGCGTGCGCCCCCGCCTGGGGCCGGGCCCTTCAGACGCTGGCCGAGCGGTGTGCCACCCGGGGTATCCATCCGGCGCGCGCGCTGCTGCTGGTGCCGTTCGCGCAGCTCATGCCGGTGGCGGCACGGGCGTGGATGGCGGGGTATCCGACGGGTTTCATGCCGCGCATCGAGACCACGCGCAACTGGGCGCGGCAACTGCAGCGTTTCGAGCCCGCAGCCCAGGATTTCAGTGGCGACGCCGCCCGCGACTGGTTGACGGCCCACAGCCTGCTCGAGCAGGCGGGCCTGGGTGCGTGGCGTGAGGCGCTTGCGCCGCGCCTGTTGGAGGCCGCGGCGCAGCTGGCGGCCGTGGCGGCGGCGCAGGCGCCGCTGGGCCGTGCGGACTGGGGCCGGCAAGTCGCTGCGCAGCTGGCGTTGGCTGGCGAAGGCGATGGGCCGCTGGCGTTCGAGGCCGCGCTCGCGCGCCTGGCCCTGGCGTGGGCGTCGACCTCGGCCTATGCCACCGATGTGTTGTTCGAGTCGCGCGCCCTGGACACGGTGGACGCGGTGTTCGTGGTCGAGGGCTTGTCGCCGGACCCGCTCGCGGCCGCCCTGGCGCAGCACTGGGGTGCGCGCGTCGAGCGGCTGGCGCTGGAGCTGGATGCGCCCTGCGGCGCGGTGCGGCTGCACGCGGCGGCCGATGCCGAGGACGAGGCCGAACGGGCCGCCGCCTGCGTGATCGCGCACATCGAGGCGGCCCAGGTGCCGGTGGCGTTGGTGGCCAACGACCGGGCGCTCACCCGCCGGGTGCGGGCCTTGCTGGCGCAGCGCGGCGTGCGCATCCGCGACGAGAACGGCTGGAAGCTGTCGACCACGCGCATGGCCGCCAACCTCATGGCCTTGCTGAGGGCGCTGGCGCCGCAGGCCAGCAGCGACGAGGTGCTCGATGCTGTGAAGAACCAGCCCGCCTGGGCGACGCAGGGCGCCGCGAACACACTGGAAGCCTGGCTGCGCCGCAACGGTGTGCGGGAGTGGCGCGCGGCCGAGCGCAGCCAGGCCGCGGGCGCGTTCGAGGCGCAGCCTGATGTGGCCAAGTTGGTGGCGGCCATTGGCCAGGCGCGCGCGCAGATGAGCGGCGCCAAGACGCTGCCGGCCTGGTTGCAGGCACTCGGCGCCGTGCTGCGCGACACCGGCGCGTATGAGGCGCTGCAAGCCGATGCCGCCGGGCAGCGCGTGCTCGAGGTGTTGCGTCTGGGGGCGGGTGACCCGGCCACGCTCGGCGAACTGCCGGCGGTTCGGCCGCGCATGAGGCTGAGCGAGTTTACGCAATGGGTGGATGTGGTGCTGGAGGCCGAGAGCCTGGTGCCGGCCCACCCGGTGCGCGAGCAGGTGACCATCCTGCCCTTGTCGCAAATGCTCGGACGCAGCTTTGCCGCGGCGGTGCTGCCAGCCTGCGACGAGGACAGGCTGCCGGCCACGCCCGAGCTCCAGGGGCTCTGGACCGCGGCGCAGCGGCGCGTGCTCGGCCTGCCGCAGCGCGATGCACTGGCGCAGGCGCAGCGCGCGGCGTTCGAGCTGGCCTTGTGCGCGCCGGTTTGCGACATCCTCTGGCGGGTGAGTGACGCGGGCGACCGGGCCCTGCTGCCCAGCCCCCTGGTGCAGGCGCTGCGGCTCGACGGCCTCGGTACGGACGCCCCTGACCCGCGCGAATGCCTGCCGCTCGCGGCCCGGCCCGTGACGCCGCCCGCCGCGGACGGCGCGCCGCTGCCGGTGCGCGAGCTCTCGGCCAGCGGCTACGCGGACTTGCGCGCCTGCCCGTACCGTTTCTTTGCCCTGCGGCAGCTGCGGCTGAGCGAGGTGGACGAGCTCGACGTCGAAGTCGACAAACGCGACTTTGGCCTGTGGCTGCACCTGGTGCTGCGGCATTTCCACGAGGCGCTGCAGGCGGCTCCCACGGACGATGCGGGGGCGCGTGCAGCCCTGATGGACGCGGCCGCCGAGCGCGCGACGCGCGAGCAAGGCCTCGACGACGCGGACTTCCTGCCGTTTGCCGCCTCCTGGCCTGCGCTGCGCAACGGGTATCTGGCATGGCTGCAAGACCATGAGGCCACAGGCGCTCGTTTCGAGCGCGCCGAGAGCGCTGCGCGCACGCCGCTCGGTTCGTGCGAACTGGTAGGGCGGCTCGACCGCGTGGACCGCGGTGGCGACGGGCTGCCGCTGGTGATTGATTACAAGACCGAGAACGCCGACAGCACCGCCAGGCGGCTCAAAGACGGCAACGAGGACGTACAACTCGCTTTCTACGCCGCCTTGCTGCCCGAGGACACGGTGCGGGCTGGCTACCTCAACGTCAGCGAGCGCGAGGGCTGCCGCCTGTATGAGCCCGAGGACGTGACGGCGCTGCGTGACCAGTTGCTCGAGGGCATCGCGCACGACCTGACGCGCATCGCGGACGGCGAGCCGTTGCGCGCGCTCGGCGAGGGCTCGGCCTGCACCTACTGCGCCGCGCGCGGCCTGTGCCGCAAGGACTTTTGGGCCTCACCGGTGCAGGCCGCGGTACCCGGGGGCACGGCATGACCCAGCCCGCCGCCTACACCGCCAACGGCCAGCCGGTGGGACGCGACGCGTTCTACGCCATCGCCTGCGACCCGCGCCGCAGCGTGGCTGTCGAAGCCTGCGCCGGCGCGGGTAAGACATGGATGCTGGTCTCGCGCATCGTGCGCGCCCTGCTCGACGGGGCTGCACCGCATGAAATTCTCGCCATCACCTTCACCCGCAAGGCCGCCGGCGAGATGCGCGCGCGGCTGCAGGAGTGGCTCGCGGCCTTCGCGCAGGAGCGCGACTTCAATAAGCTCACCCAGGAGCTGATGGCGCGTGGAATGGCCGAAACCCCAGCGTCAACCGGTGCGGTGGCGCTACAAAATTTGTACAAGACGGTGCTGGCCGCGCCGCGGCCGGTGCAGATCCGCACCTTCCACAGCTGGTTCACCGCCTTGCTGCGCAGTGCGCCGCTGCGCGTGCTTGACGACCTGGGGTTGCCCGCCAACTACGAATTGCTCGAGAGCGACGAGGACGCGGTGGCGGCCGTCTGGCACCCGTTCCAGGCGAAGGTGGCCGCGGACGCCGCGCTGCGCGCCGATTACGCAGCCGTCGTGGCCCGCCACGGCCGCACGCAGACCCGCAGGGCGCTCGAGGCGGCCCTGACGCGGCGCACCGAGTTCGCGCTGGCCGATGCGGCGGGCGTGGTGGAGGCCTCGGTGCCGGCTGTCGGTGAGACCTTTCCCGATTTCGCCGGATGGGACGATCCGGCGCAGGCCTTGCTCATCGCGCCCGACGGGCGCGCCCAGTTGCTGGCTGCCGCACGGGCACTGGGTCAGGCGGCGCAGCCCAGCTACTCGGCCAAGGGGAGGGAGCTCGAACAGGCCGTCTCCTCGGGTGACTGGAACGGCGTCCACGACGCGCTGCTGACGCAGAAGAAGGAACCGCGCAAGTTCAGCGACAAGCTCGCCGGCATTGACGCGGTGCGCGCCGCGCAAGACGCCGTCCAGCGCGTCGCGGCCGCGCGGAGCCAGCAAGAAGCCCGGCAACACCAGCAGCGCATGGCCCGCCTCACGCGCGTGCTGCTGGAAGAGTACGCCGCGCTCAAGCGCTCGCGCGGCTGGGTGGATATGAACGATGTGGAACTCGCGGCGCGCCATCTGCTGGCCGACCCGGTGCTCTCCGGCTGGGTGCAGGAGCGGCTCGACGCACGCATCAAGCACCTGCTCATCGACGAATTCCAGGACACCAACCCGCTGCAGTGGCAGGCGCTGCACGCCTGGCTCGCGGGCTATGCCGGCGCGGGCGATCGACCCGGCGTGTTCATCGTGGGCGACCCCAAGCAAAGCATCTACCGCTTTCGCCGAGCCGAGCCGCAGGTGTTCAAGGCCGCGCAGGCCTTCGTGCGCGACGGCCTGGGCGGCGACCTGCTGGCCTGCGACCACACGCGGCGCAACGCCCCCGCGTTGATCGAGGCGATCAACACCGTCATGCTGCAGGCACAGGAGGAGGGCGCCTGGAGCGGCTTTCGCCCGCACACCACCGAGTCTGCCGAGGCGGGCGCGGTGCCGGCCCTGCCGCCCATTTCCCGTGAGCCTCGCGAACCCCGCGCCGCGGCGGCGGGCAAGGCTGGCACTGCGCTGAACCAGGGCGACGCAGCCGCCGACGCGTCGGGCGCCGAGGTGGCCGACGCCGGCGGGCCGAGCGCGCAGCAGCCCTGGCGTGACAGCCTCACCACCCCGCGCGAGACGGCCGAGGACAGCCTGCGCGAGCGCGAATGCCGCCAGGCGGCGCGCTGGGTGGCCGATTGCATCGCCGCCGGAACGCCGGCCCATGAAATCATGGTGCTTGCGCGCCAGCGCAGCCGGCTCGCCCCCATGGCCGAGGCCTTGCAGCGGCTGGGCATCGCCAGCGCGCAGCCCGAGCAGCGCGATCTGGCCGAAGCCCCCGAGGTGGCGGACGTGCTGGCGCTGCTCGATGCGTTGGTGTCGCCCACGCACGACCTGTCGCTGGCGCGCGCGCTCAAGTCGCCCGTGTTCGGCGCCAGCGATGCCGACCTCACCGCGCTGGCCCTGCTGCGGCGCGAAAGCGCGCACGCGGGCCGCTCCTGGTGGGCGTTGCTGCAGACCTGTGCCGAGCGCCTGCCGCCCACGCTGCGCGCCGCCGCGGCCGCGCTGGAACGCTACCAGACCTGGGTGCAGACGCTGCCGCCGCACGATGCGCTCGACGCCATCTTCCACCACGGCGAGCTGCTGCAGCGCTTCGCGCAGGCGGCTCGGCCCGAGCTGCGCGAATCCGTGCTGGCCAACCTGCGCGCGCTGATCGCCGCCGCGCTGGCGCTTGGCGGCGGGCGCTACCTCACCCCCTACGCCTTCGTGCGCGCGCTGCGCAAAGGCGTGGTCGAGGCGCCGGCGCGCTTCGACCCGCAGGCGGTGCGCCTGCTCACCATCCACGGCGCCAAGGGGCTGGAGGCCGACGTGGTGCTGATGCTCGACACCGACGCGCCGCCCGCCCGCTCCGACACCATGGGCGTGCTGGTCGACTGGCCGGGCGAGGCCGAAGCACCCCGACGCTTCGTGTTTCTGGCCAAGGAGTCCGACCCGCCGCCCAGCGTGCGGCCGGTGCTCGAAGCCGAACGCGCCGAGCGCCAGCGCGAGGACATCAACGCCCTCTACGTGGCCATGACCCGCGCGCGCCGCGTGCTCGCGCTCTCGTCGGTCCAGCCCGAGAAGGACAGCGGTCGCAGCCCGTACCGGCGCATCGAGGGCCTGGCGCAGGCCGTGGCGTGTGCACCTGAGGTCACCCCGGGCACCGCAGCCGGCGCGCAGGCCTTTCCCACGACGTTTTCCTTGCCTTTCGTGCCGTTCCCCAGCGCCAACCGGTCAGGTTCTGCTATCGAAAGTGAAGTCATTGCCCCGCCGTCCGAATCGGCCCGCCGCGGCCAGGCGATGCACTGGCTGCTCGAGCACGGGGCGCAGGCGCTGCTCGCGCTGGGCGATGCCGGGGCGAGCGCGTTCACCCAGGCCACGACGGGCGCCGAGGCGCTGGCCGTGCTGCTGCGCCACGCCGCGCGGGAGTTCGAGCTGCCTGCCGAGGCCGTTCGCCAGGCCGCCGAAGCCGCCCATCGCATCCGCACCGGCGAAGGCCGCTGGGCCTGGGATGGGGCGGTGGTGGACTGGCAGGGCAATGAAGTGGCGCTGGTGCATGACGGTACGCTGCTGCGCATCGACCGCCTTGTGCGCCGCCGCGACACCGGCGCCTGGTGGGTGCTGGACTACAAGAGCGCAGGCTCGCCCGAGGGCCAGGCCGGCCTGCTCGCGCAGATGGCGCGCTACCAGGCCGCCGTGCGTGCTGCGAACCCGGGCGCGGTGGTGCAGCTCGCGTTCCTGACGGCGCAGGGGCGGCTGGTCGAGGTGTCGGCCGAGGACGCCGCCTCAGCCGCCATCCTTGCCCGCGGCGCCGAGGACGATGATGGCCATGCCCAGCAGTGACACGGCCGTGCCCAGCACGTCGCTGCCCGTGGGCCGCACGCCATCGACCAGCCACAGCCAGACCACCGCCACCGCCACGTAAACGCCGCCATAGGCTGCATACACGCGACCCGCGGCGGTTGGGTGCAGCGTGAGCAGCCACACGAAGGCCGCCAGCGCGAGTGCGGCCAGCGCCAGCACCCACGGCCCGGCCTTGCCCTTGAGCCACAGATAGGGCAGGAAGCAGCCGACGATCTCCATCACGGCGGTCAGGGTGAACAGGGCAGCAGAGGTCAGCAGGGGCATGGGCGTCCGGCGAAGGAGGGGCGCGGGGCCAAGGCGCCGGGTGTGGGCGTCAAGCAAGCACCGTGCCGCATTGTGCCGTGCGGCCTAGTTCGCGGTGGCAGGGGCATTGACACCGGCGGGCCACGGGATTGCCGGGTTGTCCGCCGGGCCGTGCCGCGCTGGCCGGCGCAAGCGCCAGTGATGAAACGACGGCAGACGCGCCGCGTGCCGCGCCCCAGCCCTCAGCCCCGGCCGGCGTGCGCGCCGAAATCCAGCGGCAGACCGACGTAGTTCTCCGCGATGGTGCGCAGGCCTGCCTCGGAGTGCAGCAGGTAGTCCAGCTCGGCGCGCTGGAACTTCTCCACGATCGGCCCGTCATCGGGGAAGCGGTGCATCAGCTGGGTGAACCACCAGGAGAAGCGCTCGGCGCGCCAGACCCGTGCCAGCGCCCGCTCGGAGTACGCATCGAGCCCGGCCTCGGAACCTTCGGCGTAGTACTCACGCAGCGCGTTGAACAGGTACTTCACGTCGGTGGCCGCCAGGTTCAGGCCCTTGGCCCCCGTGGGCGGCACGATGTGCGCGGCGTCGCCCGCGAGGAACATGCGGCCAAAGCGCATGGGCTCGGTCACGAAACTGCGCAGCGGCGCAATGCTCTTCTCGATGCTCGGCCCCGTCACCAGGTGCTCGCGCGCCGGCCCGTCCAGGCGCAGGCGCAGCTCCTGCCAGAAGGCCTCATCCGTCCAATCCTCCACGCGCTCGGTCAGCGGCACCTGCAGGTAGTAGCGGCTGCGCGTGGTGCTGCGCTGCGAACACAGTGCGAAGCCGCGCGGGCTGTTCACGTAGATGAGCTCATGGTGCACCGGCGGCGTGTCCGCCAGCAGCCCGAGCCAGCCGAACGGGTAGACCTTCTCGTATTCACGAATGGCCCCGCGCGGCGCACTGGCGCGGCACACGCCGTGAAAGCCGTCGCAGCCGGCGATGAAGTCGCACCGCAGCTCGTGCGCCTGGCCGCCGCAGCGCCAGCGCACCCGGGGCTGCGCGGTGTCGAAGTCGCTCACCTGCACCTCGCTGGCCTCGTAGAACGTGGGCAGGTTCTGCGCAGCGCGGGCGTCCATCAGGTCGCGGGTGAGTTCGGTCTGGCCATAGACCATCACCGTCTTGCCACCGGTGAGGCCGTGCAGGTCGATGCGGTGGCGCTCGCCGCCGACGAGCAGGTCGAAGCCCTGGTGCACCAGGCCCTCGCGGTGCATGCGCGCGCCCACGCCGGCCTCATCGAGCAGGTCGATGCAGACCTGCTCCAGAATGCCCGCCCGGATGCGCGAGAGCACGTGCTCGCCGTTCTGGCGCTCGATGATGACGTTGGCAATGCCCGCGCTGGCGAGCAACTGGCCCAGCAGCAGGCCCGAGGGGCCCGCGCCGATGATGGCGACCTGGGTGCGCATGCGCTGTCTCCTGATGTGTCGAATGAAACCGTGGCGCCAAGCGTAGAAGGCCACGCTGCGGACGACCAGCGTGCCGGCGAGGCAACTGTGCGATGATCGAGCCAATTGCGCGATGATCGCGCAGCATTTCATCCTCGCCAGCCCCCGCCATGACCATCGCCCGCGCCGACACCATCGACGGTCTGGTCAAGGGCCTGGCCGTGCTGGAGAGCTTCGACACCGAGCGCCAGCGCCTCAACGCCACCCAGGCCGCGCAGCGCGCCGGCCTCACGCGTGCGGCCGCGCGGCGGCACTTGCTCACCCTGGCGCACCTGGGGTACCTGGAAACGGACGGCCGCCATTTCTGGCTCTCGCCCAAGGTGCTGCGTTTCTCGGGCAGTTACCTCGCCTCATCGCGCCTTCCACGGGTGCTGCAGCCCACGCTCAACCGGCTGGCTGCGCAAACGCAGGAGTCGTTCTCGGCCGTGGTGCGCGACGAGGCGGAGGTGGTGATCGTCGCGCGCAGCGGTCAGCTGCGGCTGCTGGCCTACGGCCTGCACCTGGGGGCACGGCTTCCGGCGCACGCCACGTCAACCGGGCGGGTACTGCTGGCCTCGCTGCCGAGCGCCGAGTTCGAGGCCTGGCTTGAGCACCACGCTGCGGGTGGCGCCTTGCCGCGGCTCACCCCGTACACGGAGGTCCATCCCGGCGCCTTTCGCCGCACCATCCGCGCGGTGCGCCGGCAGGACTGGTGCCTGGCCGCGGAAGAACATGAACTCGGCGTGCAGGCGCTGGCGGTGCCGCTGCGCGACATGCAGGGCCGCACCGTCGCCGCGCTCAACGTGGTGGTGCCCACCGGGCGGCTGGATGCGCAGCGGCTGCAACAGGCCTTGTTGCCGGCGCTGCTCGATGCCGCGCGCGAACTGCGGCCGCTGCTGTAGGTCTGCGGGTGCGGCTGCGCGGCTGCGCGAGCGCCCGCACTGCGGTGACGGTCACACCCCCAGGTGGCGCGACAGCAGGGCCGGGTCGTCCAGCAGGGCGTCCGTGCGGTCGTCGAACACCACCTCGCCCTTGACCAGGATGAGATTGCGATCGGTGATCTGCGTGACCTGCTTCCAGTTCTTGTCCACGATGATGCTGCTGATGCCGCTCTCGCGGATCAGCGCGCAGATGCGCCAGATCTCGCGCGCCACCAGTGGCGCCAGGCCCTCGGTGGCTTCGTCGAGGATGAGCACATCCGGATTGGTCATGAGCGCACGTCCGATGGTGAGCATCTGCTGCTCGCCGCCGGAGAGCTGCTGCCCGCCGTGGCCCAGCCGCTCCTTGAGGCGCGGAAAGGTCTCGAGCACGCGTTCGTAGGTCCAGTCGCACTGGCCGCGTGTACCCGGGCGTGCGGCCATGACCAGGTTCTCCCGCACGCTCAGGTTGCCGAAGATGCCGCGGCCCTCGGGCACGTAGGCCACGCCAAGCCGCGCGACCTCGTAGGGGGCGCGGCCTGTCATGTCCTGCCCGGCAATGCGCACCGTTCCCGCGCGCGGCTTCACCAGGCCCATAAGGCTCTTGAGCAGGGTGCTCTTGCCCATGCCGTTGCGGCCCATGAGGCCCAGCGTCTCGCCGCGGCGCAGGCGCAGGTTCACACCGCGCAGCACATGGCTGCTGCCGTAGTAGCTGTGCAGGCCCGCGGCGTCGATCAGCAGGGGCTCGTCGGTCGCAGCCATGCTCAGTGCTCCTCGCCGAGGTAGGCGGCCTGCACACCGCGGTCGTTGCGCACCGCCTCGGGCGCGCCGCTGGCAATCACCGTGCCGTTGACCATGACCGTGAGGTGGTCGGCCAGGGTGAACACGGCGTCCATGTCGTGCTCGACCAGCATCATCGCGTGCCGGGGCTTGAGCGAGAGCAGCAGTTCCACCATGCGCTCGGCCTCGGCGGCGCCCATGCCCGCCAGCGGCTCGTCGAGCAGCAACACCTGCGGTTCGGTGGCCAGCGTCATGGCGATCTCGAGCTGGCGCTGCTCGCCGTGGCTGGCTGCACCGGCCACCGTGTGCCGCCGCGCCTGCAGCCCGGCGAGTTCGATGGCGCGCTCCGCACGCGCATTGGCCGCGGCCGAACGGTCGGCACGCTGCAGCCAGCGCAGCGGGTTCCAGGGCTGCTGCGCATCGCGCGACTGCGCAGCCAGGCGCACGTTGTCCCAGACGGAAAGCGTCGGGAAGATGTTGGTCTTCTGGTAGCTGCGGCCCAGCCCGGCGCGGCTGATGCGCTCGGGCGCCCAGCCGGTGACGTCGCGGCCGCCGAGGGTGATCTGTCCGCTGCTGGGCGGCAGGTCCCCCGAGAGCAGGTTGGTCAGCGTGGACTTGCCCGCCCCATTGGGCCCGATGACGGCGTGGATGCGGTCCACCCAGAGGTCGAGCGAGACCTCGTTGACCGCCGCCAGACCGCCAAAACGCTTGGTGAGCTGACGCGCCGAGAGGGCGACGCCCGCCGGCTGCAGGGCTTCAGGTGCCATCCCGGTCTCCATTGCCACGGCGCCCGATGCGCTCCACCCAGCCTAGCAGCCCGCGCGGCGCCAGCAGCACCACGGCCACGATGAACAAGCCCATCCACAGTTGCCAGTGTTTGCCCAGGTTGAAGCCGCCGAGGGTCGGCAAGTCCTTGACCACGTGCAGCAGGTACTCGAACGCGAACGCACCCACGATCGCCCCCGCGAAGTTCCCCATGCCGCCGAGGATGACCATCATGATGGTGTGCGCGCTCTGGTGAAAGCCCATGAGCTCGGGGTTCACGAAGCCCGTCTGCGCACCCCACAGGTAGCCCGCCAGCCCGGCCAGCGCCCCGGCCAGCGTGAACGCGGCGAGCTTGTAGCCGAAGGTGCCGAAGCCCAGGGCGCGCATGCGGTGTTCGTTGATGCGGATGCCGCTGAGCGCGCGGCCGAATGGGCTCCACAGCAGCCGCCGCAGGAACAGGTACACCGCCAGCAGACACACCAGGGTGAAGTAGTAGAACACCTGCTTGTCCTCGAGGTCGAAGGCGCGCGCGTCGGGCTTGAAGTTGATGTAGAGCCCGTCCGACCCCCCCAGCACCTTGTTGTCGAAGAACAGGTAGAACACCAATTGCGCAAACGCCATGGTGACCATGATGAAGTAGATGCCCCGGGTGCGCACGACGAAGAAGCCGATCACCAGCGCCGCCGCGCCCGAGGCGGCCACGGCCAGCGGCAGGCTCCACCACAGATTGACCGCCTGCGCCTCGGGCGTGACGAAGGCCAGCACATAGCCGGCCAGCCCGAAGTAGGCCGCGTGCCCGAGCGAGACCAGGCCGGTGACGCCTTGCAGCAGGTCCAGGCTCATGGCCAGGATGGCCAGGATCATCATGCGCGTGACCATCTGCACGTAGAAGTCGCTGCCCACGAAGGGGAAGGCCGCCAGCGCCAGCAGCCCGAGGCCGAGCACCAGCTGCACGCTGCGCGGCAGCACCTCCAGATGGGCCTTGGGCGCGCTCATTGCTTGAACAGCCCTTCGGGCTTCCACAGCAGCACGGCGGCCATGAGCAGGTACACCAGCATGCCCGCCACCGACGGCAGCAGCACCTTGCCGAAGGTGTCCACCAGGCCCACGAGCAAAGCGGCGATCAGCGCGCCGCGCACCGAGCCGATGCCGCCGATCACCACCACCACGAAGCACAGGATCAGCACCTGTGAACCCATGTTCGGGTACACGCTCGACAGCGGTGCCGCCACCATCCCCGCCACCGCGGCCAGCGCCACGCCCAGGGCAAACACGATGGCATGGATGAGCTTGATGTTCACGCCCAGCGCCTCGGTCATGTCGTGGTTGAAGGCACCGGCGCGGATCTTCATGCCCAGCCGCGTGCGCGAGATCAGCAGGTACAGACCGAGCGCGAGCAGCAGGCACACGCCAGCGACGAAAAGCCGGTACACGGGATAGGAGAGGTTCTCGGTCAGCGGAATCGACGCGGCCAGTGCGCCGGGCACGGGTACGCCGTGGACGTCGTCGCCCCAGAGCATGGAGCGCAGCTCCTCGAACACATAGATCAGACCGAAGGTCAGCAACACCTGGTCGAGGTGGTCACGGTGGTAGAAGTGGCGGAACAGCAGCCACTCGAGCGCGAGACCAAACACCACCGACAACACCGCGCCGAGCGCGATGGCCAGGAACAGGCTGCCCGTGAGCGCCGAGAGCGACCACGCCAGGTAGGCCCCGAGCATGTAGAAGCTGCCATGCGCGAGGTTGACCACGCCCATGATGCCGAAGATCAGCGTCAGCCCCGCGGCCAGCATGAACAGCAGCAGCCCATACTGGACGCTGTTGAGCAGCTGGATGAGGAAGTTGGCGAAGTCCATCGTCACCCGCCGTTCAAGCGTGCCGGCGCGTCAGCAGCAGCGCGGCGCCCAGCGCGGTGAACAGACCGCCGCACACTCGGTTGATCAGCCGCACCGGGCCACTCGACTCGATCAGCGGCGCCAGCCGCGCAACGGCGACGGAACACAGGGAGAGCGTGCTGAATTCGAGTGCGACGAAGGTCAGCGCGAGGATCGCGAACTGCGGTGCGATCGGCGCCTCGGGGTTGAGAAACTGCGGGAAGAAGGCGGCGAAGAACAGCACCGCCTTCGGGTTGCTCGCGCCGACCATCAGGCCCTGCAGGTAGAAGGATCGGCGCGCGCCCGCGCCGGGCTTGCCATGCAGGTTGATGGCCGGTGCCGCGCTGCGCCAGGTCTTGATGCCGAGCCAGATCAAATACGACGCGCCGAGAATCTTGACGGTCGTGAAAGCCGTCTCGGATGCGGCGAGCAGGGCGCCGAGGCCCATGGCCGAGAGCAGCATCACACCCAGCACGGCGGTGACCGCGCCGGCGGCCGAGCCCATCGCGCGCCGCGCGCCGTGGTTCAGCGCGTTGGTCATGCACATGAGCATGGTGGGGCCGGGCGTGAGAATCAGCAGTGTCACGGCGGCGAGGTAGAGGAGGTAGGTCGAGAGGGTCATGGTTTCAGCATGGGAGCATGCGGCGCGGCAAAAAAACGGGAGGTCGACCCACCTCCCGCGTCCATCGGTCCGCCAGGCTTAGGCCAGCTTGCATCCGGTGCCGGGGTCAGCCAGCGCCCTGGCGGCCACGCCGATGACCTTGTTTTCCTTGTTCTCGACCATGCGCAGGTAGATGTCCTGCACCGGGTTGTGCGCCTTGCTCATGGTCCATTTGCCGCGCGGGCTGTCGACCACGGCCGATTCCATCGCTTTGTACAGCGCCGGCTTGGCGCCGAGGTCGCCTTTGACCGCGTTGGCGCCCTGCACGAGCAGCAGGCCGGTGTCGTAGCCCTGCACGGCGTACACGTCGGGCTGCATGCGGAAGGTCTTGGCGTAGTTGAGGCGGAACTGCTGGTTGCGCGGCGTTTGCAGCGAGTCGCTGTAGTGCATGGTGGTGATGATGCCGTCGGCGGCGGGGCCGGCGGCGTCGAGCACGCCCTCGGTCAGGAAGCCCGAGCCGTAGAGCGGAATCTTGCCCTTGAGGCCCGCGGCCGCGTAGTCCCGGATGAACTTGGCCGCGCCGCCGCCGGCGAAGAAGCAAGCCACCGCATCGGGCTTGAGCGAGGCGATCTCGGTCAGCAGCGCCTGGAATTCGACGTTCGGGAAGGGTAGACCCAGTTCCTTGACGATGGTGCCGCCGGCCTGGGTGTAGCTGGTCTTGAAACCCTCGAAGGCCTCATCGCCCGCGGCGTATTTCCAGGTGATCCACACCGCCTTCTTGTGGCCGCGGTCCACCATCGGCTTGCCCAGGGCGAGTGTGGGCTGGCTGTTGCTGAAGCTGGTGCGGAACACGTTGGGCGCGCACAGCGCGCGCGTGGCTGCGTGCACGCCGGCGTTCGGGATGAGGTTGAGCACGCCGGTGTCGCGCGCGACTTTGTGAATGCCCATCTGCACGCCGGAGTGAACGGTGCCGATGAGCACGTCCACCTTGTCGCGCTGCACGAGCTTGTTGGCGTTCTCGACGCCTTTGGAGGGGTCGGACTCGTCGTCCACCTTGAACCACTCGATCTCGCGGCCGCCGAGCTTGCCGCCTTGTTCCTCGATGGCCATGCGCACGCCGTTCTCGATGGCCACGCCCAGCTGGGCGAACGTACCGGTGTAGGGCAGCATCAGGCCCACGCGCACCTTCGCCCCTTGGGCGCGGGCGATCTGTGGCAACAGCAGCCCGGTGGACGCCGCGCCGATGACGGCCGCGCTGCGGGTGAGAACGAGGCGGCGGGTGCTGCCGGAGGATGCGGTCATGGCGGTCTCCTTTTGTTTAGGACTAAAGTAAATTTAGCAGTCGCAACCCGGGCCGTGTCTCATGGCAAACCCGAACGCGGGTGAGGGCAAGGCCGTCATGGCATCTGGGCCCGGGCCTGTGGCAGCCAGGCGCGGAACCACTCGACGCCGGCGGGCTCGGGCAAGGGGTCTTCGGCGGCATCGAGGCAATACACCTCGCCCACACGGCGCGCGCCCAGGTCGCTGAGCCGAGCATCGAATTGCAGGGCCGCCTCGCAAAACGTGGCGCCATGCCCTGCACGGTCGCCCAGCCCAAGCACGCCGTAGCGCACCTGGCCGAGGAAGCGCGGCTCCAGCGCCAGCGCGTCGAACAGACGCCGCGTGTTGTCGGGCACGTCACCGGCGCCGTGGGTGGAGGTGCAGATCAGGAACAGCGTCTGCGGCTGCTCGAAGACGTCGAGGGTCGCCTCGTCCATCGGGCACACCTCGGCGGAGAGGCCGGACGCACCCGCCTCCATCGCAATGGCCTGCGCCACCGACGCTGCCGTGCCGGTGACGGTGCCAACGAGGATCAGGAGTCGCATGGGCCGATGGGGGAGCAAGCTGGGGGAGGAGGGTTACCTTGTGAAGTGGCACTATAGTGCACATTTGCGCGCCAGCCATGCGGGTATGCCCGGAGTGCTTCGGTGTGGAGTACTTCAAAAAAAGGAGCGCGACCTGACCATTTTGCGCTGGGATCGTGGCGAAAGACCAGGAAAACGATGCCGCTGGCCTGCCCGGAGGGACTCGAACCCCCGACCTACGGCTTAGAAGGCCGTTGCTCTATCCAGTTGAGCTACGGGCAGATGGATGAAAGGCCCATGCGCGTTGCGGCGATGGGCCTTCGTGAGGGGTGGTCGGAGCGGCGGGATTCGAACTCGCGACCCTCTGCTCCCAAAGCAGATGCGCTACCAGGCTGCGCTACGCTCCGACAAGCTGGGTATTCTAGCCGCAGGGCACGGCCTGAGCCGCCCTGCATTGCACCGAACCCGGTTCAGCAACCGCGGGTGATCGGCATCTCCACCTCGACAGGCTTGACCATGTGCTTGGCCAGTTCCAGCTTGGCGAGCGAATTGCGGTGCACTTCGTCCGGGCCGTCGGCCAGGCGAAGCGTGCGTTGGTGGGCGTAGGCGCTGGCGAGCGGGAAGTCGTTGGAGACGCCTGCGCCCCCGTGCGCCTGAATGGCCCAGTCGATGACCTGGCAGGCCATGGTCGGGGCGACGATCTTGATCATCGCGATCTCGGCCTTGGCCACCTTGTTGCCCACGGTGTCCATCATGTAGGCGGCCTTGAGCGTGAGCAGACGCGCCTGCTCGATCATGCAGCGGGCTTCGGCGATGCGCTCCTGCCACACCGACTGCCGGGCGATCTCGCGCCCGAAGGCCACGCGCGCATTGAGGCGCTTGCACATCAGTTCCAGTGCACGCTCGGCCGCGCCGATGGAACGCATGCAGTGGTGGATGCGCCCGGGCCCGAGGCGGCCCTGTGCAATCTCGAAGCCGCGCCCCTCGCCGAGCAGGATGTTGCTTGCCGGTACGCGCACGTTCTCCAGCAGCACCTCCATGTGGCCATGCGGCGCGTCGTCCCAGCCGAAGACGGTGAGCGGCCGCAGCACCTTCACGCCCGGCGTGTTCGCGGGGACGACGATCATCGACTGCTGCGAGTGCCGTGGGGCCTCGGGGTCGGTCTTGCCCATGACGATGTAGACGGCGCATCGCGGGTCGCCGGCGCCGGACGACCACCATTTGCGCCCGTTGATGACGTAATCGTGACCGTCACGCTCGATGCGGCACTGGATGTTGGTCGCGTCCGACGAGGCCACCTCGGGCTCGGTCATCAGAAAGGCCGAGCGGATCTCGCCCTTGAGCAGGGGTTCGAGCCAGCGGTCCTTCAACTCCTCGCTGGCGTAGCGCTCGAGGGTTTCCATGTTGCCGGTGTCCGGTGCCGAGCAGTTGAACACCTCGGCGGCAAAGGGCACGCGGCCCATGATTTCGCACAGCGGCGCGTATTCGAGGTTGGACAGCCCTTCGGGCGCGCGCGTCGAGCGCGGCAGAAACAGGTTCCACAAGCCCAGCGCCCGCGCCTTGGGCTTGAGTTCCTCGATCAGCCGCGTGGGCACCCAGGCGTTGCCCGCGGCGCGGTTGGCCGCGATCTCCTCGTAGAAGCGCCCCTCGTTCGGGTAGATGTGCTCGTCCATGAAAGCCAGCAGGCGCGCCTGCATTGCCTTGACCTTCGGGCTGTATTCGAAATCCATGGGGCCTCCTGCGGTGGATCGGGGAATGGGGAATTGGGGTGGAACCGAGGTGCGTCTGGCGCGGCTTCGTCAGGCGCGCTGCGCGAACGACCAGGCCAGTTCGGCCATCGGGCGCGCGCCGGCGCCCGAGGCACGGGCCTGCGCGCTCGAGGCCGTGCCCGCTTCCACGCGCTTGGCAATGCCTTGCAGAATCGCCGCGATGCGGAACAGGTTGTAGGCCATGTAGAAGTTCCAGTCGGCGGCCAGTTCGTCGGGCGTGGCCAGGCCGGTGCGCTCGCAGTAGCGGCGGATGTAGTCGGATTCGGACGGAATGCCCAGGGCGGCGAGGTCCAGGCCGCCGATGCCGCGAAATGCGCCCGGCGGAATGTGCCAGGACATGCAGTGGTAGCTGAAGTCCGCCAGCGGATGCCCCAGCGTGGACAACTCCCAGTCCAGCACGGCCCGCACGCGCGGCTGCGTGGCGTCGAACATCAGGTTGTCGAGCCGGTAGTCGCCGTGCACGATGCGCACCAGCCGGTCGTCCCGGGCGCGCGGCGGAATGTGCGCGGGGAGCCAGTCGATCAGGCGGTCCATGGCCTCGATCGGCTGGGTGATGGACGCCTGGTATTGCTTGCTCCAGCGCGCGATCTGCCGTTCGAAGTAGTTGCCGGGGCGGCCGTAGTCCGCGAGGCCGACGGCGGCCGGATCCACGCAGTGCAGAGCTGCGATGACCCGGTTCATCTCGTCGTAGATCTCGCCTCGCTGCGCGGGCGTCATGCCGGGCAGGGATTGATCCCACAGCACCCGGCCATCGACGAACTCCATGACGTAGAAGGCCCGGCCGATGACGGCCTCGTCCTCGCACAGTGCCAGCATCCGGGCCACCGGCACCGGCGTGCCTTCGAGCGCCTTCATCACCCGGTATTCCCGTTCGATGGCATGTGCCGAAGGCAGCAGCTTGGCCACCGGCCCGGGCTTGGCGCGCATGACGTAGCTGCGCTGCGGCGTCAGCAGCTTGTAGGTCGGGTTCGATTGGCCGCCCTTGAACATCTCGACCTGCAGCGGGCCGGCGAAGTCGCTCAAGTGTTCGCGTAGCCAGTCGGACAGGCGGTCGACGTCGAAGGCATGGGCCTCGGCCACCGGCCGCGTGCCCACGAAGGCGGAAAAATCGGTCACCACGGGCTCCTGCGCGCCGGAGCCGCAGCCCGCGCGCGTGTCAGTTTTCGGATTCGACGATGCGCATGAGCGCCTCGCGGTTGCGCACCACCAGGCCGCCGGGCTCGATGCGGATCACCCCGTCGCGCTCCATGGCCTTGAGTTCCTGGTTCACCCGCTGGCGCGAGGCACCGAGCAACTGAGCCAGCTCCTCCTGCGCCAGCTGCAGGCCGATGCGCGTCTCGCGGCCGTCGGACAGGCAGGGCACGCCGTAACTGCGCACCAGGTGCAGCAATTGCTTGGCCAGGCGCGCACGCAGCGGCAAGGTGTTGAGGTCTTCCACCAGCCCATAGAGCTGGCGAATGCGGCGCGCCTGCAGCCGCACCAGGGCCTCGTACAGCTCCACATGCTGGGCGAGGATTTTCTGGAAGTCGTTGCGCGCGACGCACAGCAGCGTCGTGTCGCCATGCGCATAGGCATCGTGGGTGCGCCGGTCGCCGTCGAAGATGGAGACGTCGCCGAACCAGATGCCCGGCTCCACATAGGTGAGGGTGATCTGCTTGCCCGAGATCGAGGTCGAACTCACCCGCACCGCGCCCCGTGCACAAGCCGTCCACTCCGTGGGCGGATCGCCGCGCGCCACGATGAGCTCGTTGTCCTTGTAACGCTTGACGTAGGCGCATCGCAGGATGTCGTGTCGGAGGGAGGGGGACAGGGAAGAAAACCAGCGGCCGTTGTTGATCGCCTCGCGTTCTTCGATGGTAAGAATGGGCTCATCCATGGTCTGTCTTATGCGTGACTGGAGTCGGTGCGCCGTGTCGCCTCAGGGACCGCGCGGGCATCCGCGCCGTTGCGGCGGGGCAGTGGGGCGCGGGGTTCAAACGTAGCGGGCGGGCTTCTTCTGCAGGAAGGCGTCGATGCCGATGCCGGCGTTGGGGTGGTGCAGGTTCCTCACGAAGTGATCGCGCTCGGCCGCGAGATGGGTGCTCAGGTCATGGAGCACGGCCTCGCTCAGCAGTTCCTTGGCGCTGGCCAATGCATTGGGTGCGCGGGCGTTGAGCCGTTCGGCCAGCTCGAGCGCGCGGGGAAGCGCTTCGCCCGGCTCGCAGACGCGGTTGACGAGGCCGAGTTCGTGCAGCCGCCGCGCGCCGATGCGCTCGCCCAGCATCAGCAGCTCGCTTGCCAGAGCCCGCGGCGCCTGGCGGCCCAACGCCCAGCTGCCGCCGCCATCGGGGGACAGGGCGACGGTGCTGTAGGCCATCACGAACACGGCCTCCTGCGAGGCCACGATGAAGTCACAGGCCAGCGCCAGCGAGAACCCGGCCCCGGCGGCTGCGCCCTCGACCGCGGCAATGACCGGCTTGGGGAACGTGCGGATGGCCTCGATCCAGGCGTGCAGCCCGTCGATGCTGCGCGCCTGCACCTCGGGCGGTTGCTGGCGGTTGTTCAGCAGGCGCTGCAGGTTGCCACCGGCGCTGAACACGCCGCCGTGTCCGGTGATGACGACGCTGCCGACCTCGGGGTTGCCATCGGCGGCGTTGAGGGCCTCGACCCCTGCGGCATAGATGTCAGGGCCGAGCGCGTTGCGGTGCTCGGGGTCGGCGATCTCCAGCACCATGGTGCGCCCGACGCTGGAGCTGCGCAGTTCAGCGGCCATCGTGCTCACTCCTCGGTGTGTGACAGGCTCAGGCCGATGGCGCCGCGACGGCGCAGCCAGGGGCTGGGGCGGTAGCGCGGGTCGCCGTAAACGGTCTGCAGGTTGAACAGCACCTCGAGCACGCTGGAGGGCCCGAGCTGGTCGCCGAGCGTCAGCGGCCCCAGCGGGTAGCCCAGCCCGAGGGTGACGGCCGTGTCCAGGTCGCGCGGGCTGCAGATGCCTTGCTGGCACATGTCGCTGGCGATGTTCACGATGGTGGCCACCACCCGCTGGGTGACGAAGCCGCCGCTGTCGCGGATCACGCTCACGGGCTTGCCGTCGCGGGCGAACAGGGCCTGCGCGGCTTCGCGCATGTCGCGTCGGGTAGCGGGGTTGGTGGCCAGCACGCGCCGGCGGGTGGAGGAGTCGTCGAACAGGAGGTCGATGCCGAGGGTTCGGGCTGGGTCCAGCCGCTCGACGACCGCGACGGTGGTCACGTCAAAACCCAGGGGGGCCGCCAGGGTCAGGGCCTCGGGGGAAGGGGAGGCACCGGTTTCGATGCGCGCACCGAGGTCCTTGAGCAGTTGCAGCAGCTGCGCACGCCGCGCCGCGCGGGGCGAGACCCAGACGGGCGGCATGTCTTCGACCGGCGGGGTGGCGGGCTCGGGCGCCACCTGCGCCACCCCGTCGACGTAACGGTAGAACCCCTCGCCGACCTTCTTGCCCAGCACGCCACCCGCCAGCCGCTGCGCGCCGATGACGCTGGGGCGGTAACGCGGTTCCTCGAAGTACTGGTGGTAGATCGATTCCATCACCGGTTGCGAGACGTCGAGCGCGGTCAGGTCCAGCAGCTCGAACGGCCCGAGCCGAAAGCCGGCCTGGTCGCGCAGGATGCGGTCGATGGTGGCGAAGTCGGCCACGCTCTCGCTGGCGATGCGCAGGGCTTCGGTGATATAGCCGCGACCCGCATGGTTGACGATGAAGCCCGGCGTGTCGGCCGCGCGCACCGGGGTGTGGCCCATCTGGCGGGCGTAACGGCCGAGCGCCTCACAGGTGGCCTCGTCGGTGCGCAGACCGGCGATGACCTCCACCACTTTCATGAGCGGAACCGGGTTGAAGAAGTGGTAGCCCGCGAAGCGCTCGGGCCGTTGCAGGCCCGCGGCGATGGCCGTCACGGAGAGCGACGAGGTGTTGGTGACCAGGACCGCGTCGGGCCGGACGATGGATTCGACCTCGGCAAAGACGGTCTTCTTCACATCGAGCCGCTCGACGATGGCTTCGACCACCAGGTCGCAATCGCCCAGGTCGGCCATCGCCGACGGCCGCAGGCGCTGCTTGCAGGCGGCGGCCGCATCGGCGCTGAGCCGACCTTTGGCACACAGCTTGTCCCATTGCTCGGACAAGGCCGCGCAGGCCTTCTCGACGGCGCCGGGCTGTGCGTCAACCAGACGGACGGTGCTGCCGGCTTGTGCGGCGATCTGGGCGATGCCACGGCCCATGGCGCCCGCGCCGATGACCGCGATGGTGGGGAACGTGATTTCTGACATGAATGCATTATGGTGCAGCTTGTTTGCGCGTCACGGGTGCTTACATCTATGCCAGAATCGGCGCGATGACTCCGCCTTTCACCCTGCACCGTGTCGCGCTCGGTCTGATGACCGCGCTGCTGGTTGCCGACGCCACGGCCTTGAGCCTGGACCGTCCGAAGGGCACGGCCTGGCTGGGCAAGCCGCTGGAGCTCAGCGTGCGAGTCGGGCTGGACGCGGGCGAAGACCCCAATTCGCTGTGCGCGTCAGCCGACGTGTTCTACGGGGAGACCCGCGTGAACAGCGCGCGGGTGCAGGTGTCCTCGGCGCCAGCCCCTGAAGGCGGGGCTGCCATTCTTCGCATCCAGTCCTCGCAGCCGGTCGATGAGCCGGTGCTGACCCTGTATGTGAAAGCCGGCTGTGGCCAAGGGCTGTCCCGGCGTTACGTCTTGTTGACCGAACTTCCGGTCGATCCGGAGCCCGTTGCGGCGCCGACGGTGTCCAGCGTGGTTCGCCGTGCGCCGCCCACGGCCATCGTCGCCGTGCCGGCGGCGAGTGGACCTGCAACGGCGGGCCGGGCGGACGAAAGCGGGGTGCCTGTCCCGGCTGTTGCGAAGCGCGCTCACACGCCGCGCACGGCTACGCGTGCGGCTGCGCGGCCCCCATCCGTGGTGCGTGTGCGCCCGCGGCTGCGGCTGGACCCTGCCGAACTGGTGGCCGAGCGCGAACCGTCGCTGCGCGCGTCGCGCGAGATGCTCAGCGCGCCGGATGAATCCGGCGGCCAGCGCCGCGCCGAAGCGCTGGCGCTGTGGCGGGCCATCAACGCCGCGCCGGAGGACATTCTCAAGACCGAGCAGCAGTTGCTCAGCCTCAAGGCCGAGGTGGAGAGCCTGCGCCGCGGCGACCAGACGGCCACGCAAGCCATTACCCAACTGCGCGGTCAGCTCGAGGAGGCTGAGGCCGCGCGCTACCACAACCCCGTCTTGTATGGTCTGGCGGCCGGGCTGCTGGCCGCGCTGGCGGCTGCAGTCTATTTCTGGCGCCGGGGCAGTGAAGCGGGACGTCGGCCATGGTGGGGGGGTGGCAGCAGCACCGAGCAGACGCAGGACGGGGCTTTGAGCTCGCACGCGGCCAGCCTGCCGGGCGGGGTGTCTGCGTCGGAGCTGGCGGAGTTGTCGCATCTGGCGCCGTCGTCCAGGTCGGCTTCGCAAATCCCCGCGGCGGTCAAGGCCCGAGGCGTGGCGAAGGACGACAGTGAAGACCCCACCGGCTTCGACCGCCTGGGCTTCGAGCCCAGCGGCGCGGGACGGGCGGTGAAGGTGGACGAACTGTTCGACGTGCAGCAGCAGGCGGATTTCTTCCTCTCGCTCGGGCAGTACGACCAGGCCGTGGCCACCCTGCGCGACCACATCCTGGAGCACCCGGAAACCAGCGCCCTGGCCTACCTCGACTTGCTGGAGATCTTCCATCTGCAGGGCCGTGAGCGCGAGTTCGATCTGGTTCGGGAGGAGTTCAACAAGGCCTTCAACGCCGACGTGCCGCCTTTCGAAGCCTTCGGGCATGCGAGCCGAGGTCTGGAGCAGTACGAGGCGGCGCTCTCGCGCATCGTCTCGCTGTGGCCGACCCCGCGGGTGCTCGATGTGATCGAGGAGTCCATCCTGCGCAAGCCCGGCGGTGCGGATTCGGCCTTCGACCTCGAGGCCTACCGCGAGCTGCTGCTGCTCTATGCAATGGCCAAGGACCTGGTCGAGCATCCGCAGGGACCTTCGCAGGCGGCGAACGCGCCAGCGGCGACGGCAACGCCTGCCGCTGCAGCTGCCGCGGCGCCCGCCACGGCAGCCGGGCCGACGACCAAGCCCACCCCGCTGTCTGCCGAGCCGGCAGCCCCGAAGTTCGAGGCCACGGCCATTCAACCGCTGGCGGCGACGCCGGTTGCATCGGGCGCGCCGGTTGCGCCGGTGCCCGCGGGTGCGGACGACCCGCTGCGCGTGCCGCCGTCGCCCAAGCTCGGGCTCGACATCGATTTGTCCGAGTTCGTGGAGTCGAGCGCGGATGCCGGCGTGCCCACCGTGCCGCCGGCGGCGAACCTCATCGATTTCGATTTTCTGGATTCGATCGAGCCCACGCGCGGGGCGGTGAAGAAGCAGAAGGGCTGAAGCTGTGAACGAACCCGCCACGCCCGCTCATCCCGCCGAAAAGCGCCCACTCGGCGTTGCAAATGCTCGCCGTAGCCCGCGCTACGGCTGCGCTTTGCGCCTTGATGGGGCGCTTTTCGG
>OFTY01000262.1_pt1 | contig 50093 bp, 42 predicted proteins | sample 1775061 | NCBI WGS metagenome assembly OFTY01 (sample SAMN08195773, study PRJEB24354) | sludge metagenome | isolation source: sludge from phenol fed wastewater aerobic bioreactor B | place: India: Nagpur | collected 2016-09-16 | reverse complement strand
AAACTACATTTGCTTCATTCAACCCGAAACCTGAGAGAAAAGCCGAACCGCCCGTTCGATTCATTGATCAAAAAACAGTAATTTCAAATTTTTTCATGCAGTTTACAGCGTTACAAATAGCTACGCTCATCAAGGGAAAGATAGAGGGCGATCCGGAGGCGAAGGTGAGTACTGTTGCCAAGATTGAGGAGGCAACAGAGGGCGCGCTCAGTTTTATTGCCAACCCGAAATACGAGGAATACCTCTACTCTACCAATGCTTCCATCATTATTATCAACGACGCACTTGAAGTCCGGCAGGCCGTTAAGCCCACGCTTATCCGTGTAAAGGATGCATACAGCGGATTTGCCTACCTGCTGGAAAAATATAATGAAATCATCTCGCGCAGCGGCAAACACGGCATCGAACAACCCTCCTATGTCAGCAAAACTGCTTCGATGGGTAAGGACGTGTATGTGGGAGCATTTACCTACATCGGAGAAAATGTGATCATCGGCGATAGGGTAAGAATCTATCCTGGCTGTTATATTGGAGACAATGTAGTGATCAACGAAGACTCGCGCATTTTTGCCGGCGTAAAGATTTACGATGGTTGCTCTCTTGGCAGCCGTGTAGTCATACACAGCGGAGCGGTGATAGGTGGCGACGGGTTTGGCTTTGCCCCGCAAAAGGATGGAACCTATAAAAAAATACCACAGATCGGAAATGTGATCATTGAGGATGATGTGGAAATTGGAGCCAACACAACGATTGATCGGGCGACCATGGGATCAACCTGCATAAGGAAAGGCGTGAAACTTGACAACCTGATACAGATAGCCCATAATGTAGATGTGGGAGAAAATACTGTTATAGCCGCACAAACGGGCATTTCGGGAAGTACGAAGGTGGGCAAAAATTGTATCATCGGCGGGCAGGTAGGCATTGTGGGGCATATACATATTGCTGATGGCACCCGCATCAACGCTCAGAGCGGACTTTCCAAATCCGTATCTATACCCAACACAGCCCTTACAGGGTCGCCGGCCTACGATTACAAAAGTTCTCTGAAAAGTCAGGCAATTTTTAGAAATTTGCCCGAATTACACCAACGCCTTCTGAAGCTGGAAGATACCATAGCCGAATTAACAGCTTTATTGAACCAAAATATTTCAGTCAACAAGTGAGTATAGCTACGTTACCTGAAACAGAAGCCAGGATAAAAAAATGTGTCAACGTGCAGCAAACTGCAGAAAATCAACGAACGCTTAAAGGTGCGGTCACACTTTCGGGTGTGGGCCTGCACACGGGCAAGGAAGTAAATATGACCATGAAACCGGCCAATCCGGGTTATGGTATTCGTTTTCAGCGCATTGATCTGCCGGAAAAACCGGTGGTAAAAGCCGACGCAGACTATGTGGTAGATACCTCGCGGGGCACTACTATAGAACACCACGGTGCCCGCGTCAGCACTATAGAACACACGCTTTCTGCACTAGTGGGTATGGGTGTGGACAATGTGCTCATTGAGCTCGACGGACCGGAGGTACCTATTATGGACGGTAGCGCAAGAGAGTTTATTGACGCTATAGAATCCGTAGGGGTGCAAGAACAGGAAGCGAAAAGAATTGTGTACTCGATAGATCAGAATATCCATTACTACGACCCGGTAAAGAACGTGGATATGCTGGCGGTACCCTCGAGCGATTATCAGATCACTACCCTGATTGACTTCAACTCGCCTGTGCTGGGCACACAGCATGCTACGCTCAAACACATCTCAGAATTTCGCGAAGAGATCGGCCCTTGCCGTACCTTCTGTTTTTTACACGAACTGGAGTATCTGCTGGATAACAACCTGATCAAAGGAGGCGATGTGAGCAATGCCATTGTGGTAGTAGATAAGGTGGTGAGCGCCGAGGAGCTGGAACGGTTGGCCAAGGTCTTTAACAAAAGTAAGATCGAGGTAAAGCATGAAGGCATTCTCAACAATATTCAACTTCACTTTCCTAACGAACCTGCACGACACAAGCTGCTTGATGTAGTGGGCGACCTTGCCTTAATCGGTCATCCCATCAAAGCTCACATCATTGCCAACCGCCCGGGCCATGCATCCAATGTAGAGTTTGCCAAAAAGATCAAGCAGTATATCAAAAAGAACAAACACCTTTCGGATATACCGCATTACGACTGCAATCAGCCGGCGATCTACGACATTACGCAAATTGAAAAATCGCTCCCGCATAAGTTCCCCTTTTTGCTGGTGGATAAGATCATTGAACTGAGCGACAGCCATGTGGTTGGCATCAAAAACGTGACCTTCAACGAACATTTTTTTCAGGGGCACTTCCCCGGCAATCCGGTGATGCCCGGTGTGTTGCAGATAGAAGCCCTGGCTCAGGCAGGCGGCATACTTGCGCTAAACAACTACAGCGACCCGGAAAACTATGACACTTATTTCATCAAGATTGATAAAGCACGGTTCAAATCGAAAGTAACGCCGGGCGATACACTCATACTCAAACTGGAGTTGATGAATCCCATACGTCGCGGCATATGCGAAATGCGCGGCACAGCCTATGTTGGCAACAAACTGGTAACGGAAGCCGAATTAGTAGCCCAAATAATACGTAAAGACAAACAATGATCCACCCGCTTACGTACATACATCCAGACGCCAAGATCGGCCCGAATGTAAAGATTGATCCGTTTACAACCATCCACAGAAATGTAGAAATTGGTGAAGGTACCTGGATCGGTTCGAATGTAACGATCATGGAAGGTGCGCGCATTGGTAAGAACTGCCGGATTTTTCCAAGCTCCGTCATTTCCGCAATTCCTCAGGACCTTAAGTTCAAGGGCGAAGAGACCCTAACGGTCATCGGCGACGGCACTACCATTCGCGAGTGTGTAACCATCAACAGAGGAACCTCCGATCGAAACAAAACTTCCATCGGAAATAACTGTCTGATCATGGCTTACTCGCATATTGCTCACGATTGTGTGGTGGGTAATCATTGCATTTTTTCTAACAATACCACCCTTGCGGGACACATTTTTGTTGGCGACAATGTAGTGCTGGCAGGACTCACCGCGGTGCAGCAATTTGTGCGTATCGGCTCTCATGCCTTCGTGACCGGCGGCTCGCTTGTGCGCAAAGATGTGCCTCCCTATGTAAAGGCGGCCCGCGAACCTTTGTCTTACGTTGGCGTCAATTCTGTAGGCCTGAAAAGAAGAGGATTCTCACTGGAAAAGATCAACCATATCCTCGATATCTACCGCATTCTTTTTGTTCGCGGGTACAATGTTTCCAAAGCCTTGAGCATTATCGAAACTGAGATACCCGTTTCTGATGAGCGCGATGAGATTATCACTTTTGTGCGCGAAACCGGAAGAGGCATCATGAAAGGATACAGCCGGAGACTCAATGAAGATCTCGCTTGATCATATCAGCAAGAAGTTTCAGCAACACTGGATCTTTAAAGAAATAAGCTACGAGTTTCAATCTCCGGGCAACTATGCTTTGCTGGGTGCCAATGGCAGCGGCAAAAGCACTCTGATGCGCATTCTTGCCGGCATTCAGCCTCCTACAAAAGGGAAACTAAGCTTTGAATACAACCACCAGATGCTGGAACTACAGCACGTGTTCCGACATATCGCGTATTGCGCCCCGGGCCTGGACATTGTAGAGGAGATGACCCTCAGAGAATTCCTCGACTTTCACTTTACATTCAAGCCCATACTGCCGCAGATGACGGTAGATCGAATTATAGGGACCATCGGCCTGAAGAAAGCAGCAGCAAAAGTCATCGGCGATTTTTCATCGGGCATGAAGCAAAGGGTAAAACTGGCACAGGCCATTTTTGCCGACACGGACGTTTTGTTGCTTGACGAGCCCTGTACCAATCTCGACAACGATGGAGTGCAGCAATACCGCGAGTGGATAGATACGTACACCCACAACAGAATGGTGATTGTGGCCTCTAACGATGTGCGGGAATACTATTTTTGCCAGCAGCATATTGATGTGGAAGCTTACAGATAACAAAAGTTAAAAGCGACCGGCCCGATCCATGCACCGCTTTCCTTTTGTAACTTTCCTGTAAACTTTTATCAAATGCTACCAAAATCTTACTTTCTTGCGTTTGTCTGTTCCTTCCTTTTTCTAGCCCAACATACTCTGGCTCAGAACGAGCCGATTATCAACTGGCAAAAATGTATCGGGGGTACGGACTTTGATCAGGCTACCTCTATTGTGCGCACTTTTGATGGCTCTTTTGTGGTAGTCGGTCCCACCGGCTCCATAAACGGCGATGTGGATTCTAATAAAGGCGAAAATGACTGCTTTCTCGTAAAGCTTTCAGCTACCGGAAATATTTTATGGAAAAGATCATTCGGCGGCTCGAAAACAGAACAGCCCACGTATTTACTTCAAACGCCAGACAGCGGATTTATCGTTACGGTCTATACCAACTCCAACGATGGCGACGTGGATAGCAACCGCGGCATACGGGATGCATGGATCGTTAAACTGAATTCCTCGGGGGTGATCCAGTGGTCAAAAACCTACGGCGGATCGGGTAATGATGTACCGCTGTGTATTCAACAGACTGCGGACGGTGGCTATATCGTATCCGGCTGGTCTGAATCGAGCGATGGAGATGTAGCCGTAAACAAAGGAGGAGAAGATGCCTGGGTGATAAAACTCAATGCCAGCGGAGCTCTGGTATGGGAAAAAACCTTTGGTGGCTCGTTAGAAGATCATGCATCTTCCATTATTCAAACAAGTGATGGAGGATATCTTTTTGCCGGATCGGTTAAGTCTTCAGACGGAGACATTACCAATTTTCATGGCGGAGAAGATGTATGGGTCGTGAAGCTGAGCGCAACAGGTACTATGACCTGGCAAAAGACCTTCGGCGGCACGGGTATTGACCATGCCGGCGACCATGGTTTTGCTGGCAGCATCATGCAGACATTTGATGGAAAATATCTTGTGGCCGGATGGACCAATTCTACCAACGGCGATGTGACGTTCAACCATGGTACATGGGACGCATGGCTGCTTAAGCTCAATACCAATGGCACACTGGCCTGGCAAAAAACTTATGGTGGCTCTAACGATGATGAGGCCTACTATATGGTACAGATGCCCGATAGCAGCATTATCGTGACCGGCCTTACCAACTCTACCGATGGAGACGTAGATACCCTTATTGGCTTCTTCGACGTATGGACCTATAAGATCAGCGCAGCGGGAAACCTACTGTGGGAGCAGACTTATGGCAGTCCCTCAGGCAACGAACTGGCTCAAACCATGGCCATCACCCCCGACACTTGTGTGATTGTAGCAGGATATACCATGGCCAATGGAGGAAACGTATCGGGTTACCACGGTGGTTACACAGACTTTTGGGTAGTGCGCCTCAAGAACCAGGTGGTCATAAACGATATTGGCAGTATCCACACCGAGGGGCTTGCATTAGTACCTAACCCAGCTACTCAGGAAGTAAAAATCAAAGGATATCAGGAAGCGCTCAGAGTGAGTCTGTACAATACGACAGGCCAAAAAATTCTGGAGACAGAAAAACGCAGTATTGATGTTTCTTCTCTCGCTCCGGGCCTATATCTGGTGGAGATTCGCAACACTGCAGGCAACCTGCTGGCCACCAAAAGACTGATAAAGCAATAATACCTGTCGCGGACGGTATGGTAAGAAAACCACGCGTACAGCGATGAAAAAAAGCAGGGCCGCCCGGCTGTGGGTGGCCCTGTTTCAATATGGAATCAAAAATCTGTTCTAAAACATCTTCTTGTAAATTTTTCCAGACTTTCTCTTTTGCCTTAGTGTGTAATGACCACACGCTGCATCAGCCGCATGTTTTGGTCCCTTTCGTTATGATAGATCAGTTGATACACACCACCGGCAAGTTGGCTCACATCAATCTGCTGCGTACCGTGAATATAAGGCTGGGTAATGACCTCCTGCCCCATCATGTTGATCAGACTGATATATCCTTTTGCATCACTGCTTCCATTTACCTCAAAGCTTATGTGGTCTCGAGCAGGATTGGGGTAAGCTATCAGGCTTAGGTCGGTATGGTTAACATCGTTCACCGCATTGGCGAAGCCAGTAAAAAAGTCGAAAGAAAAACCGCCGCCAAAATTTCCGCCATAATACATCGGGATCAGGATGTTGCCGTTATTGGCTGCATTGAATAGCCTCACATAACCAGCAATGCTGGAATAGCCTGCAAGGCCGGTGCCCTGCCATACTCCTGTATTGCTATTTTGATTGATATCCCAATAACCCAGTTGCGCAGAGTCTGAAATGATAAAGCGGTAAGCCTCACCAAAGTTCAGTTGAACGGTATCGGTACAAATTGTGTTCACCGGACAATTCCCTTTGTAGGCAACAACGGTCCCGTTGGCATCTTCAATTCTCCATGAGGTCTGGCTGATGCTGTTGTTACCCGGGCGGCCTTCTTCATTAGACTTCATCTTCACAATGATTCCCGATGGCAATGCAGGTGCAGCATTGAACGTGGAACTAAGTTCGTTATTGAGCATATCGTCATCGGCTACTCCATTTACTTCAAGCACCTTAACATGGAAGGTGTAGCTTGCCGGGTTCAACTTCAGGCCGGCCATAGGCGGAAAGTGAATGTCCATTGTCTGCAGCGCCGCGAGGTTGCCGGCAGTCCAGGTGTAAGTCTGAGTTCCCATGCCCGTCACACCATATTCAAACTTAATGGAGTTGATGGTTGTAGATCCGCCATTGTGAACGGTGATAATCGGAGCCCGTGATGTGGGGTTCTGACGAAAATGATACTCTGCATTAGTGGGAGCAACGATGTCGTCAACAGATACGTCGAGCGATTTATTCATAGCGCCATAGTAAATCGCTGCCGCCTCGATCGTGTAGGATGCCGGCCCGCCTCCATTGACCGTTGTCGAGGTGTAGGCCGGAAAGCTCATTCCTAGATTGTAGGCTCCCGCAAGTCCTTGCAGCGGGTGTGTGATGGTATGCACTAACGCACCCGGACACCAGTTGGCGCGCGAGTAAATCCAGGTACCCGACTGCGGATAAAGGTTGTTGCGATCGCAGTCTGTTCTGAAAAAGTTCTTTGTCAGCAACTGAGTTCCGTTGAGGCTGATTGCATACTGATTAGGGCAAAACTCGGCGCAGGCATTATCATCGCCCCCATGGCCCGTAATATTCATCTTGAGCTCCGTACTCACAGCGCTGCTCGGCATTGTCTTCGAAAGGGCTGCAAGTGCTGTATTGATTGGCGTATTGCCATGACCATAGTTAAAATTGCCGTGCCAGAGACGATCAATGCCCACCACATCCCGGTCGCGCGTGCCCTCTACAAAAGCAAACTTTACATCTGCGGTGAAGCCGCCACTGTAACCGGAATAATGAAGGCGCACTGTTGCCGTATCTTTCAGTAAATGATAATAATCGGTTACATCAAAAATGTACCGCTCTCTCCAAGACCAGGGCGTGCGCGGATAACTGGCATTGGCATAAGGCGTAATAAGCCTGCCAATTTCCATGGTATCGCCGGTTTTCGTCATCAGAAAAAGCTGTACGGTATAGTCCCAGTCGCCGCACCACTGCGACCCTGCCGGACACTGATACTTTCCAAGAGTCACGGTCATGCTGATTTTCCGGTAGCTTGCTGAGCCATCCGGAAAGGCTACCGTAGTATCGAAATTGTTGTACCAGTCAAGGTGAACATCATTGTGTGCCTGCACCCAGGTAGTATCACCGGGGTTGGCCAAAGCACTACCCGCCCACCCGGCGAGCATCAAAAGCAGTAGAAAATATTTCTTCATGAGCAGATAAAATATGCTTAAAGATAGGAAATGATGCGAAGCCGCTTCTATCGGATATGCGCAGGCTGCTGTCGCTCTCCGTCATTGTTGCACTAACCTTAACGATCGAAGCGGAAATAATAAACTATTTTTGCCGGCTTAACTCAAAACCATGCCGGGATTTACCGTTGCAATTGTTGGTCGTCCCAATGTGGGAAAATCAACCTTATTTAACCGACTGCTTGAACAACGAAAAGCCATCGTTGAAGATACGCCGGGCGTTACCCGCGACCGTCAATATGGTGTTGCCGAGTGGAACGGAAAACCATTTAACGTCATTGACACCGGTGGCTTTGTTTCCAACTCTGAAGACGTTTTTGAACGCGAAATCCGCAAGCAGGTTCAGATTGCCGTAGATGAGGCCAACCTGGTGATCTTTGTAGTGGATGTCACTACGGGCATCACTGACCAGGACGCTGACATGGCCGATATTCTTCGTCGCTCTACCAAACCCGTTTTGGTAGTGGTCAACAAAGTGGATAACGGAGAACGGGCGCTGGACGCAACAGAATTTTATTCGCTCGGGTTCGAGCATACTTTCTTTCTTTCTTCCATTTCCGGAAGTGGTACGGGTGAATTGCTTGATGAACTTACCTCCCATATTCCTGAGACTGATGAGGAAACGACAGTAGAAGGCGAAGGCATCCCCAAATTTGCCATCATTGGTCAGCCCAACGCGGGAAAATCGACCCTCCTCAACGCACTGGTGGGTGAAGAACGAACCATTGTTTCTGATATCCCCGGCACCACACGCGATACCATTCATACGCACTACAAACAATTTGGAAAAGAGTTTGTGTTGATTGATACCGCAGGCTTGCGTAAAAAGAAAAACGTACATGAGGATTTGGAATTCTATTCCGTCATTCGCGCCATTCGCGCTATGGACGAAGCCGATGTGTGCCTTATCATTATTGACGCAGAAAAAGGAGTTACAGCACAGGACATTAGCATCTTTAGCCTTGCTGCAAGAAAGGGCAAGGGAATAGTAGTGTTGGTCAACAAATGGGATCTACTGGAAAAAGAAACCAATACTGCCCGCGATTATGAACGTGTAATCAAGCAGAAAACCGCGCCCTTCTCCGACATCCCGATCTTGTTTATTTCGGCAAAGGACAAGAAACGCATTTTCCAGGCTATGGAGAAGGCACTGGAAGTGTATGACAACCGCCAGCGGAAGGTGGCTACGCATCAGCTCAATGAAACCCTGCTACCCGAGATAGAACGTTATCCGCCGCCAATGAGCCGGGGGCACAATGTGAAAATAAAATTCGTAACCCAGCTACCGGTGGTGGTGCCGTCGTTCGCCTTTTTTGCCAACTATCCCGAAGCCATCAAAGAATCTTATAAAAACTTTCTTGAAAACAAAGTGCGCGAACACTTCAATTACAACGGAGTGCCTGTGCGGGTATTTTTCAGAAAAAAATAGTCTGTGTTGAAAAACTGATTTGTGAAGACAAGAACATTAAAAAAAGACAAGGTCAACATCATTACTCTCGGCTGCTCCAAAAACATGGTGGACAGCGAAGTGCTGAGCGGACAGCTTCATGCCAATGGTATAAAAGTGAAGCATGAAAGCGAAAAACTGGATCATAATATTGTGGTGGTAAACACCTGCGGCTTTATTGACAAAGCCAAAGAAGAGAGCATCAATACCATCCTTGAACAGGTATCGCTCAAGCAGGATGGAAGGCTGGACAAGGTATATGTTACAGGCTGCCTCAGCGAGCGCTACCGCAATGATCTGATGCACGAAATACCAGAAGTGGATGCCTGGTTTGGAACCATGGAACTACCCCTGATGTTAAAGCAGCTCAATGCAGACTACAAGCAGGAACTGATCGGAGAGCGGCTGCTGGCTACTCCAAAGCACTATGCGTATCTGAAAATATCCGAAGGATGCAACCGCACCTGTTCCTTTTGCGCTATTCCTTTGATGCGCGGCGGACATATCTCCAAGACCATAGAAGAGGTGGTAACCGAAGCCAAAAAATTGGTTTCTATGGGCGTGAAGGAAATCATGCTCATTGCACAGGAGCTAACTTACTACGGGCTCGACATCTATAAAAAACGAGCGCTGGCTGACTTGTTGAAACATCTTTCTGACATACCCGGCTTGCACTGGATACGGCTGCACTATGCCTATCCTTCAAAGTTTCCGCTGGATATTCTGGATGTGATGCGCGAACGCGAAAACATCTGCAATTACCTGGATATGCCCCTGCAGCACATCTCGGACCATATGCTCCGGGCCATGAAAAGGCAGATGGATAAGCAGGAAATCTACGATCTCATTGCCGCCATTCGTGATAAGGTGCCGGGCATCTGTTTGCGCAGTACACTCATTGCCGGTTTTCCGGGTGAGACCAGAGACGATGTGGACGATCTGAAGCACTTTCTGGAACAGGTCCGGCTCGACCGTGTTGGCATTTTCACTTATTCGCACGAAGAGAATACTACTGCTTACGAACTTACCGACAATGTACCCGCAGAAGAAAAGGAAGCGCGCGCACAGGAAATAATGGAAGTGCAGCAGGAAATTTCTTACGAAAAGAATCAGGAGAAGGTCGGCAAAACCTTCAAAGTACTCATTGACAAAAAAGAAGCCGGAAGATACCTTGGACGCACCGAATTTGATAGTGTGGAAGTGGATAATGAAGTGATCATCCATAGCAGCAAAGCCTTGCCCGTAGGCGATTTTGTGCAGGTAAAGATCACCAGGGCTTATGATTATGATTTAGAAGGAGAGGTGATAGAAAGCTAATCCAGCCGGTACATTTTTCCCGGCAAAGCTTTTACCAATCCCTGCATTTCCATTTGAAGCAATACGGAGGCCAACTGCGAATTACTCAACTTCGAAAGATGAAGGAGTTCATCCGCATGCACAGCGTCTTTATCTTTTAGTAAGTCAAAGACAGTTTGTTCATCGGGCGAGAGATGTACAAACATCTGTCGCTGAACAGCCTTTTTGGGTTTGTTGCTGCTCCAGTTCATCAACTGCAGCAGATCGTCAGCGCCGGTTATTAGCGCTGCAATATTTCGTTTGATCAACAGATTAGGTCCGCCTGATCTTGAATCGAATGTTCTGCCAGGAAATGCAGCAATTTCTCTGTTATAGCCATGGGCCACATAAGCCGTGATCATGGCCCCACCCTTTTCATCGCTTTCTACCACCACCGTCACATCGCTGATGCCTGCCACTACACGGTTACGCACCGGAAAGTTTTGTCGGTCGGGCTTGGTTTCCGTTGGGAATTCTGTAAGCAAACCGCCAAGTTCGGTCATTTCATTGGCCAGCGTTTTGTTAGCATGTGGATACAGCCGGTCGAGCCCATGACCCAGAACGCCAATGGTGGGAATGCGATGCTTTACACTTGCTTTGTGCGCAAGGGTATCGATGCCCAAAGCAAGACCGCTAACGACTAATATATCTTCTGTTTCCTTCAGTCCTTCCACCAGGTCTTCAGTAAGCCTTTGCCCATAGTCTGTATTTTTCCGGGTTCCGATGATGGCAATTGTTTTTGAGGCATTGAGATTTGCATTACCCTTATAATAAAGCACCACGGCAGGGTCATCACAATCCATAAACCGTTGCGGATATTCAGGCTCGCCCATAAAGAGAACGGAAACATTATTCCTGAGACAGAAATCCAGCTCTTCTTCCGCTCTTTTCAACACCTCCGGCGCCCGAAAAGCCCGTACCCTCTGTTCATTAAGGTTACCAATGTTTTTCAGATCTGGCAGCGGCGCTTCAAAAATGTCCTTTGCTGTAGGGTATTTTGCAAGGAGTGCACGCGCTGTCTTTGGGCCTACGTCAGGAACAAAGCTCAGGGCAAGCTGATATAGTTTTTGGGATTCGTCAATGGGCTTTGGCAACATAATTGCAAACAACTTAAATGAGCACTTTTATCTTTGACCTGAAAATAAAGAATAATGAAAAAGATAGTTCCGGGTTTGTTACTTGTTTTTACGATGATTGTTTCTGCCTGCGCCATGCAGAGAAAGGTGCCGCCGCAAGGAGAGCTAAGCTTTGTGCAGATGTGGCGTACTTCATGCTTTGGACGATGTCCGAACTACAAACTTGAACTCTATAGCGATGGCCTGCTGCGCTACACCGGTATCTCCTTCACAGACACCGGCATCTACGAAAAAAATATCGGGGCAGCAAAAGCGCAAGCCATGCTTGAAGAGTTTTCGCGATACCCCATAGATACATTGCAGGCAAGCTATGATGTTAACATATCGGATCTTCCGGGTTTGAACTATATTTTTCGGTATGGCGATAAAACTAAGGAAGTACGTAATGCCGAGTTTGGCCCCGCCTTCCTCAAAGAAATGGCTACGGAAATGGATCGCTTTGTAAGGTCAGGTCCTTCGGAACGGCCCCATATGGATGGAAGCTGGAAATTGATATCAAAAGATCCGAAGGGAGATTAACTACAAAAAAGAGCTATACAAGAGAGCCGTCCTGAGGAGAACGGCTCACTTTTTTTATAGATGCAACTTGTCCTTTTTCGACAAGAGTTCCTCTACGGTTTCCCGATACATCTCATCCGGTACACAGCAGTCCACAGGGCAAACGGCAGCACATTGCGGCTCGTCGTGGAAACCCTGGCACTCGGTACACTTGTCGGGCGTAATGTAATATACATCCACAGCGCGGGGTGCATGACGCTCGCCGGCATCTGTGGTTTTTCCATCCATAAGCGTATAGGCGCCCTTAATTGAAGTTCCGTCGGCAATTGCCCATTCTACCCCACCCTCATAGATCGCGTTGTTCGGACACTCAGGTTCGCAAGCCCCGCAGTTGATGCATTCGTCTGTTATCTTAATAGCCATCTGTCGTTTTGATTTTTGGGATTTGTGGCGTCAAAGTTACAATTTCGCAAACAGAAAAAATATACGGTATGGTCACGCTCGAAAAAAGAATTGAACTGCTGGAAAGGCTCGGAAAATATATGCTTTCGGACGACGAAGCCTGGCAAAATACTCAGCAGCGGGCGCAAACATCTAACCCGTGGTTCACTCAGGAATCTGTTGAAACGGCGGTTCGGAATATCGCAGAATCCTTTCTCGAACCGGATAAGCTCAAAGCCTGGGTGGCCAGTTACACTCTTCCGTCGGTTAGCTGTAAGGTAGGCATCGTTATGGCCGGAAATATCCCGCTGGTGGGCTTTCACGATTTTCTCTGCGGTTTTGTGTGCCAGCACGATCTTTATTTAAAATTATCCTCGAAAGACGAAGTGTTGCTCCGGCACCTTATTGAAAAGCTAAAAATCTGGCAACCGGAACTGGAAGCGGCCATTCATCTGGCGGAAAATTTAAAGAATTGCGATGCCTATATAGCCACCGGTAGCAACAATACCGCCAGATACTTTGAGCAGTACTTTTCAAGATACCCGCACCTGATTCGCAAGAACAGAACCTCGGTGGCCATACTCGAAGGCGACGAAGACGAAGACGAGCTCAGGGCGCTGGCAAATGACGTGTTTCTCTATTTTGGGCTGGGCTGCAGAAATGTAACCCAGGTTTGCGTACCGCGCCATTATGATTTTTCCAGGCTGCTGGAAACCTTCAGGCTCTATGCCGATAATATGCTGCATCACAAGTACAAGAATAATTACGACTATCATTTTGCAGTGTATTTGCTCAACAAAGTGCCGTTTCTTACCAACGACTCACTGCTTCTTGTAGAAAATGACCTTCCTTTTTCGGCGGTCAGTGTGTTGCACTATCGCTATTATGACGATATGAAGGCACTGGCCCACGAGCTGGAGCTATCGCAAGACATACAGACGGTGATAGGCAGAGGGTTCACGCCGTTGGGTACCGCGCAACAACCTTCGCTTTATGAGTATGCGGATGGCGTGGATACCATGGCATTTTTGTGTAGTTTAAAGTGAATTTTCAACCCCCACTCTATGCAGCGCTTTACAATAATATTACTGCTCCTGTTTTTACTTCCCTCGTTTGCTTTCTCACAGAAAGTTGATTTTGTGAAGTTGGATTCACTGATTACGCGGGTAGATCGTTTCGACAAAATGATGGGAGCGCTGACGATCTCAAAAAACGGAAAGATCATCTATTCAAAAGCATGGGGCTATCGTGCTTTTTCCGAACAGGAACGATTGAAAAGCAACACGGATACCCGGTATCGCATCGGGTCTATTACCAAAATGTTCACCGCGGTAATGATTCTGCAACTTGTAGAAGAGGGGAAAATTCAGCTCAGCGATAAACTGGCAAAGTACTACCCCGAAATACCGAATGCGGAAAAGATCAGCATAGCGCAGATGCTTAACCACCACAGCGGCCTCTACAACTTTACCGATACAAGTTATCTCCGTTATCATACACAGGCCAAATCTCAGAAGGAACTCCTTTCCTTATTCGCCTCGCAGACGCCCGTTTTTGCGCCTGGCGAAAGAGCAGAATACTCAAACACCAACTTTGTGCTGCTGGGTTATATCGTGGAGCAGGTGACCGGCGATAGTTATGCCGCCAATCTGAAAAAACGCATTACCGGAAAAACAGGACTGAAAAATACGCGACCCGGAAGTAAAATAAATCCGGCGAATAATGAAGCGGCCTCTTTCGGCTATTACGACCAAAACTGGCTTACAGAACCTGAAACGGACATGAGCATACCGGGTGGTGCCGGCTGCATCACTTCCACTACAGGCGATCTGGTAAAGTTTATTGAGGCGCTCTTCCGCAATAAACTGCTGAAACCGGCCACACTTGCCAAAATGCTGACGCTTACTGACGGTTATGGCTATGGTATCTTTCAGTTTCCCTTCGATGAAAAAACCGCCTATGGACACACCGGCGGCATTGATGAGTTTCATTCCGTACTGGGCTATTTTCCGAAAGACAGTTTTGCTTTTGCGTTCACGGGTAACGCTGCTAACATCGACATGAACGATCTGGTGATCGGTGTACTGAGCATATGCTTCAACCGTCACTACGAACTGCCCGACTATGCGGTTCAGGCGTACGCGTTGGCAGCAGAAGAGCTTGCAAAATATGAAGGCACTTATGCTTCTGAAGATATCCCATTGAAGATTGTGTTGCGCAAAGTAGGCGACAAGCTTACAGCACAGGCTACAGGACAGGGGGCATTTTCTCTGACACCCGTATCTCCCCGCGAGTTTCGCTTCGAACCTGCGCAGATATCCATGATCTTTGAAGACTCAGGCGCCCTTCCCGTTACAACTTTTACGCTACGGCAAGCCGGCGGAAAGTATATCTTTAAAAAAGAGTAAAGCCGATGTACATTAATTATCGGTATTTACCCACTTTATCTCCTATACTCACATCCTGCACAAAACTTCGCTGCAGTTTCAGGTTGATCAGTACTTCTTCGGCTCCGGCGGCCCGGCAGGTATCCTGCACCTCGTGAATCAACTGCATCACGGCATCATAGTCGCCTTCTATTACCGTCTCGAAAGGACATACAAGGTGCACCAGACCGGAACGTTTTATGGTAGCTATGGCTTCGTCTATAATACGATATACTTCTGCTTTGTCCGGCAGTCCTAAGGGCAGCACCTGTATTGCTACATTCACCTGATGTTTCATCCGGCAAAGTAAGGCCTGTGTGTTTTGATAAAAAAATGTTCCTCGTAACTTGTGCCTATCAAATCAACCATTTCATGAAAAAATTTTCACTCACACTACTGTTCGCTGCAGCCATCTTTGCTTCAGCTCAGGCACAGGATCTTAAATTGCCTGCTCTGAGTCCGGGCGCACGCCTTTCTCAGGATTTTTCTACCTCAACCATCGAGATCAATTACAGCCGGCCTTCCATAAGGGGTAGAAAAATTTTCGGCGATCTGGTAGCGTTTAATGAAGTTTGGCGTACGGGTGCCAACGCTGCAACCAAAATAAAATTCGGAGAAGACGTCACCGTAGGCGGGCAGGAAATTAAAGCCGGCGAATATGCTCTTTATACGATTCCCGGTCGCGACCAGTGGGAAGTAATCCTGAATAAGGGCGTCACCAATTGGGGACAGATGGGCTACGATAAAAAAGACGATGTGGCGAGGATTATGGTAAAAGCGCAGCGGATGCCTGCTGTAGTACAGACATTCACCATCGAGATTGCGAACATTACCATGAATAGCTGCACCATTGATCTGGAATGGGAGCAGACAAAAATATCCCTGCCGGTGGTAGCCAATAACGAAGCGAGACTGAATGCCGCAATAGACAAGGCGATCAACAAACCCGCTATACCATATTATCAGGCAGCCAATTACTATTTTGAAAAAGGCGAAGACCTCAACAAAGCCATGGAATATGTAAACAAGGCTCTGGCACAAAATCCCAATGCATTCTTCATGTACGCGCTCAAAGCTCGCATAGCCGACAAGCAAGGCAACCGCAACGAAGCCGTCTCTGCCGCCACTCAGTCTATGGAACTGGCCAGAGGCACAGCCTTTGAGAACGAATACAAGCGCAGCATGTCGAAAATCATCAAAGGAAAGCGATAAGAAAAATGGAAACCATCAATAGTAAAGCATCCGGATCCGGGTGCTTTTTGCTTTAAGGCTGAAATACCCTTTCCAGAGCCCAGGCCTTGAGCCGCATTTCCTCCCACTCCAGCGAAGGGTCGCTATCGTAAGTAATAGCGCCACCCGTACGATAGGAAAGGTATCGCGAACGCTCGTTGTAGAAAAGACTCCGGATGACTACATTAAAGTCAAAATCTCCCTCCGGTGAAATATAACCGACAGTGCCGGAGAAAAGCTCGCGGGCACAACTTTCGTAATGGTCAATCAACTCCATCACTTTTATTTTAGGCGCACCCGTCATGCTACCCATAGGAAAAGCCAGCCGGAAGGCATCGGCACCGGTGAAAGAATCTTGTAGTGTGCCTGCCACGGTCGAGATCATTTGATGTACCTGCGGAAAGGTGTAAATACCAAAGAGCTCTTCCACGGACACGGAGCCGGGCACGCAGCTCCTTGCCAGATCGTTGCGAACAAGATCTACGATCATGATGTTTTCCGCCTGCTCTTTGATGCTGTTGCGCAAAGCAGAGCGCGCAGTGGCATCATCGGTAGCGTCCTGCATTCTTCTTGCCGTTCCTTTTATGGGTTGAGATATAAGTCTGGATCCGTTCTTCCACAAAAATCTTTCGGGACTGGCACACATCATGTATAAGTGCTGCAACTTATAATGTGCAGCAAACGGCGCGGGCGACCGGTCATTGAGTCTTTGAAAAACATGCTCAGGATGGATAGTAACATCTTCGGCATACCCTTCGCAGCAATAATTTATCTCATAGCAATCGCCATTTCGGATATGATCTTTGAGCCGTGCAATAGTCTGTAAATAAGCATCGCGCGAAACCCGCTGTGTAAAATCTATAGGCTGCGGCAGAACGTCCGGCGCAGCCGCGGTAGCTTGCATCAGGTACAAAAAAAGATCGTCGGTTGCATCCCTGTAGGTTTCCACAACGAGGTGATCAGCTCCGCGCTCAAGGTAGCACACGGTTTCGGGACAAAAAAAATAGTAGTCGGGAAAACCAAGGTACCGCGGCACAGTAGTGTTGAGCCTGGATTCCAGCAGGTTTTTAGCATCGTAGTTTACATGACCGAAAAGCCAGTCGCCCTGTCCACGAGCACTTTGATTGTTAGTAAACAGAAATCCGTCGCCAGGATTTTCGGGCGTCTGTATGGCACCCATAGCGAGCAAACATTCATAGCGACCGTGGCTTAACGCGTATTCGTTACTGTCCAGAAAAAGAAAAATGCTGAACTGTTGTGCCCAGTTCAGCATCTTCTGTTTAATATTCCGGTAGCTTTGATCTGCTAGGGGAAATATGATCTTATTTCTCTGCAAGGAGCCCCTTAATTAAAAATCATCATCATCGTCATCGAACCCATTGTCGTCACTAAAAAAGCCAAGATCCTTAAACTCGTCGTCAATTTCAAAATCATCATCATCGCCCCCTTTTTTCTTTCCTGTTGCTGCCTTTTTCGACTTAGGCAAATCAAACTCTTCAAAATCCTTGTCCATATCAAAGTCGTCTTCTTCATCTCCGTCAAATCCTTCATCCTCGTCTTCAAAATCGTCGTCGTCATCATCATCGTCATCATCGCTGGCAGCAGAAGTGGTTTTCTTGCCAGCCAGTTTCTTTTTAGGAGTGTCCTCCAATTCGTCGTTCAGATCATCGTCATCATTTTCTTCATCATTCGAAGTTTTAGCCTTCGATGTCGTTTTCTTCGCTGTGGTGGTGCTGCGGGGAGCGCTCTTTTTTGTAGATGCTGTTTTAGTAGAATTGGATCTCATGTTCTTACTATTGCTGCGTAAATTTTTAACTGTTTATCGAAATTGCCAAATTTTTTTTGTCGTGAAAATGAATAAATTTTCAGCGGAGAATTGATGTAAAAAGTGCTTGGACTCAAGGCATTTGGAGCAACTGATCTCTGCCGGTTCCATTACTCACGAAAGCAATTTTTGTCTGCAGATAAGACTCTATAAAGTTGCAGTATTGTGTAAAGACCTCTGGCAACTCTTCGTAAGATTTGCAGCTTCCGATAGGTTTGCTCCAACCCGGAAATTCATGATATTCCGGCTCGATGGCGGCATCGCAGACATCATAAGGAAATTCGCGGGTAATCTGGCCGTCTATCCTGTAAGCAGTAGCCAGCTTCACGGGGTCAAAATTGTCCATCACGTCGGCCTTGGTAAGGATCAGTCGTGTCACCCCACTCAGCATGACGGCATAGCGCAGTGCCACAAGGTCTATCCATCCGCAACGACGAGGCCGCCCGGTGGTAGCACCAAATTCAGCGCCTGCTTTGCGCAGCGCATCGCCTGTCTCATCTTCGAGCTCCGTAGGGAAAGGACCGCCCCCCACACGGGTACAATAAGCTTTTGAAATGCCATATACCTCTCCCACCGCCGATGGCGCAACACCCAGACCACTGCACACTCCTCCGGCAATAGTGTTGCTCGAGGTCACAAAAGGATAGGTTCCAAAGTCAATATCCAGCATACTGCCTTGTGCACCTTCAGCGAGTATTTTCTTACCCGACTTCAACTGTTCATCGATCCAATATTCAGCATTGATGATCTTAAGCTGGCGCAGCTTTTCTACTGCATCAAAAAACGGTGCTTCGAATTCTTCCCAGCTCACCGGCGACTCATAGTGACTTAACAGGTCAAGATGCTTTGCTTTAAGCGCATTGTATTTTTCCAGGAAGTTAGGGCTGAGGATGTCACCCACCCGCAGTCCGTTTCTTCCGGTTTTATCCATATAGGCCGGGCCAATTCCTTTTAAGGTGGACCCAATTTTCTCCTTTCCCTTTGCCGCTTCGGAAGCAGCATCGAGTGCGCGGTGAGTAGGAATGATCAGGTGTGCGCGGTGCGAAAGGAAGAGCCGATCCAGCACATCGGGCTGCAGGGGTTGTATTGCTTCTATTTCTCTGTGCAGCGTTACCGGGTCAATGACCACACCGTTGCCAATAAGGTTGAGGCAATGAGGATGAAATACTCCGGATGGGATAGTGTGCAGTACTACTTTATTACCCTGCACATATAAAGTGTGTCCGGCATTGGGTCCGCCCTGAAAACGGGCGATAATATCGTAACCTGCGGCAAGGTAGTCCACTATTTTCCCCTTCCCTTCGTCACCCCACTGCAAGCCGAGCAAAACATCGATCATTGTTGTCTTTTGAGGGGCGTAAAATTAAAGCGCAATTGTCAGAATGTGCAAACAGAATATTTTGGCCCGGTCTGTACCATTCGAGCGTTCATCATCCGTATATCCAGGACAGTTGGCAAAGCTCAAACCACCGGGTGGAAGCCCCGGGAAAAAGCGCTTTTGCTTTTTGCAGTTGCCGGCATAATAATGGAATTTTGAGTCTTAACGCTAACCGTGCTGCCATGTCTTTAAAAATGACGCTGAACGTTGCTGCTATGCAGGAGGAGTTTTTCTCGGACACCACATTGCTGGGCATTGTGAGTGCGCTGCCGGGTTATCGCTTCTGTTGGTTATTAAACGAAAAATTTGATCTCAATTTTGTACGGCATGCAGATTCAGACGTGCGTATCTATGATGCACAAAAACGAGAGCTTTTTTTTCCACTCTACAAGTACCGGGCACCACTGAATGGGAACCGTTATCGCATCTACAAACTCAAGCATGAAAAAGAATCCCTTTTGCCCGAGGTTCGGCAGCTCGACTACCTCTGGACCATACAGGGAAACACCCCCCAGCAAGATGCTGTTGAGATCACCGGTTTACTGCGTCACATACCTGAAGTGCAACTGGCACAACCTATCCTTCCGGAGCGGCTAAAAAACCTCGCTCATCTTATCGTATAAGGTTCTGCCTCAGACGCCGGTTGGCCTCACAAAGCATTGAAACAGTAAAATTTGTTAAAACATTAGGCTGCATTGGCTCGTAAACCTATTTTTCTATTTTTGTTGCCGTCTATAAGGACGATCAGGTTGGCCGGCAAAGGCAGGCTCTCACTTTATCAGATTGTCTTTAAAAACCAAATCCAAACATTCTTCAAATGAACTATCGCAAAGTCAACAACATTGTTGGTTGGGTCACATTTGCCATTGCTGCTTTTGTTTACCTGTCAACCATGGAGCCCACTGTAAGTTTCTGGGACTGTGGTGAATTTATTTCCTGTGGTTACAAAGTAGAAGTAGGACACTCACCCGGTGCTCCTTTTTTCATGCTCATCCAAAGGTTGTTTGGTATGATGGCCGGCAGCAATCTGGCTAAAGTTCCATTGTTCATCAACGGTTGGTCGGCCCTGGCCAGCGCGCTGACAATTCTGTTTCTGTTCTGGACCATCACCCATTTTGCTCGGCGCCTCATTGCACCCGGCGGCAACGAACCGGACAACAGGCAGCTAACCCTGATTATGGGTGCTGGCGTTGTGGGCGCTCTTGCTTATACCTTCTCCGATACCTTCTGGTTTTCGGCGGTAGAAGGCGAAGTTTATGCTACCTCGTCCTTTTTCACGGCTATCGTTTTCTGGGCCATGCTCAAATGGGAACATATAGCCAACAACAGGCATGCGGACCGCTGGCTTGTGCTCATTGCCTATCTCATGGGCCTTTCCGTGGGCATCCACCTGCTCAACCTCCTGGCCATACCTGCTATCGCGCTGATCTATTACTACAAGCGTTATGAAGTAACCAGAATGGGCACCTTTATCGCCTTCGTGATCGGTTGCGTCATCCTTGCTTTGATACAGTTTGGGGTCATTCAGGGTGTGCCCTGGCTGGCCTTCAAGTTCGACTATCTTTTTTTGAACAGCTTCGGCCTGCCCTTCGATAGTGGAGCCATTTTCTTCCTGATACTGTTTGGCGGACTGTTGGTCTGGCTGCTTTTCTACGCAAGAAAGAAAGGCAATTACCTGTTGCATCTGGGCATGCTCTGTCTCATTTTTGTTGTCATTGGCTTCCTTAGTTATCTGGTTCCGGTATTACGTTCGCGGGCCGATGTGCCAATTGACATGACCAACCCAGACAATGCTAATCGTTTCCTTTCCTACGTAAACCGCGAACAGTTTGGTTCTCAGCCGCTGCTTTTTGGTCAGGATTTTGACAGCCCGGTGGAGGCCGTGGAGACTAAGGGTTACTTCTACGATCAGGGTAAGAAGAACGGCAAGGATTATTATCAGGAAGTGGGTAAAAAGCTCGAATACAAGTTTGGTAACACAAGATTCTTTCCCCGTATCTGGGACAACAACGACCCGCAGCATATACGCTTCTACAAGCAATATCTGGGACTTTCGGAGGGCGAATCTCCCACCAGTGCCGACAACCTGCGATTCTTCTTCGGCTATCAGATGAACTGGATGTGGTTCCGCTACTTCATGTGGAACTACGCCGGCAGACAAAATGATTTTGAGGGACAAGGTGAGATGAAGAACGGTAACTGGATATCGGGTGTAAAATTTCTCGACAAACCACGTGTAGGCGACCTTGATATGATGGGCGATGGCTACAGCAACAACAAAGCAAGAAATGAACTTTACTTTCTTCCGCTCATCCTTGGTTTGCTGGGGTTGGTATTTCAGTTCAACTACAACAAGCGAGATGGCATTGTGACCTTCATGCTGTTCTTCTTTACCGGCATTGCTATCGGCATTTACCTCAATATGCCTCCGCTTCAGCCAAGGGAACGAGACTATGCGTTTGCCGGTTCAACGTATGCATTTGCAATCTGGATAGGTCTGGGCGTACTGATGATCAACGAATGGGCTCAAAAGGCGGTGCGCGGTACTACTGCGGCGTGGGCCACTATTGTCTTCTGCCTGTTGGCCGTACCTGCGTTGATGGCCAGGGAAGAATGGGATGATCACGACCGGTCGAAGAAAACCATAGCATGGGCAACAGCCTACAACACACTCAGTTCCGTTGCACCCAATGCAGTGCTGTTTACCTTTGGTGATAATGACACGTATCCCCTTTGGTATCTGCAGGAAGTAGAACATTTCCGGCCTGACGTGCGAATCGTTAACACAAGCCTGCTGGGCATCGACTGGTATATAGACCAACTCAACTATAAAGTGAACGATGCTGATGCCGTGCCTATGATGTGGAAGAAAAAGGACTACGTGGGTGACCACAAAAACTACATCCGGTACTTCGACAATCCACAGATACCTAAAGACAGGTTCTTTAACCTTGCTGAGGTATGCACGTTTGTGAACAGCGACGATCAGGCTAATAAACTGCGTACTATGGGTGGCGATATGGAAAACTATCTCCCTTCGCAAAACTTTGTAGTACCCGGCTTATCGCGCGAGGCCCTGGTACAAAACGGAATGCTTTCGGCTGCAGACACAACACCGGTTAATACCGAAATGAAGTTTACCTTCCCCAAGGATATTGCCTACAAAGATGACCTCGCAGTGCTGCAAATCGTAGCCGCTGTGGCGGCCGACGGCTGGAAAAGGCCGCTGTATTTTGGCGCGGGTATGGGCGACAATTATCAGGGCATGAACGACTACATGAAGCTGGAAGGCTCGGTGTTCCGTCTCGTTCCCTTCAAACCCATGAACGATCGGGCACGTAACCCCGGCGAGATGGGATTTGTAGATGGAGCCAAAAGTTACGACCTGTTTATGAAGACTTACAAATGGGGCGGTGCCGAAAGAAAGGATGTTTACTTCGACGAGAAGAACCGGCAAATGCTTACCAGCTACAGGATTGATGCTGCGCGTGTAGCCGATCAGCTTACAGCCGAAGGCAAACAGGCGCAGGCCATAGAAGTGCTGGACAAAGTTACCAATGGCATTACTGCACAATCTTATGCCTACGATGTGCCTACCTACTACATGGTGATATCGTACTATCGTGCAGGAGCCAAAGAAAAGGGACGTAATCTCGCTATGGCTTTAGCAAAGAATATGGAAGATGATGTGAAGTACATACTCAATTTTGATGATGAAGACAAACGTCTGAGCCTGGCAAGAGATATCCAGAACGACCTTACCATTATCAATATTATGAGCAACGTGGCCAATCAGAGTGGCGACAGCACTACAGGTAAGGAGCTTTCTCAGAAATTCGAAGCACTGGCGCAGGCCACCAGCGCGAAGATAGACATGCGGGCCCTGCAACAGCAGTAAAAAACTTCTGGACATGTGATATGTAAATTCCTCCTGCCATGCGGGAGGAATTTTTCATTAAAAGAAATTGGCTTCGGGAAGGTTGAAAAACGACCTCCTTCGGAAGTGGTGCCGCCGGATGTTTGTGACCAGATGCGAGCGCAAAAGCATAGCCGGCTACGATTTCGGAGTGATGCGACAAAAAAATAAGGGACAGAAAACTGTCCCTTATTTTTCGAGGTCGAGAGCGGATTCGAACCGCTGTACGAGCTTTTGCAGAGCTCTGCCTAGCCACTCGGCCACCCGACCCTTTTGAGGAAGGCAAAGGTAGTGTTTTTTTCCAGCCTTCAAAGAAGTTGACGCATACTTTTTAAAAAGACGAAGGCCATTTTCTTAAAAAATCGTTCGGGCAATACCCGCAACTATTTTCGGAGGCGTCAGCTATGAATTTTTTTTCAAAACTTCGTTGCCTTCATAAAAATCCGGATGGTTAGCTCAACACCCAAACTGCTGACCGATTGTTAGGAGTAAGCAAGGGCTATTGATCTCTCATCAACAGATAGCTTGCCAGCTCATGCAGTTTTTGCTTCCTTTTGCTGAGTACGGCTACTTCTTCGAGACACTTGAACGCTGCATCAGAATAGGCCCGAACAGCATTGCGGCAAGCTTCATCAGCGCCTGTTTCGCGATACACTCTGAGCATTTCAGTCACCTTGGTTTCATCATCTGCGATCAGGAGATTGCCGATCAGCCCACGTTGCATTTCAGTTGCGTTTTCAAGGGCTTTCAGCAGCAAAAAAGTTTTTTTATTGGAGCGGATGTCGCCGCCATTCTGTTTGCCCACCTTCTCGGTATGACCAAAGGCATCGAGATAATCGTCCTGCAACTGAAACGCGATACCCAGATTCTTGCCAAACTCATAGAGCTTGCCCGCATTTCCTTCAGTAGCCCCGCCGAGCAGCGCACCCATTTTCAGGCTGCAAGCCAATAGTACAGAGGTCTTCAGCGTAATCATTCGGATGTACTCCGGAAGGCTTACATCATTACGCAATTCAAAATCCATATCCAGTTGCTGACCCTCACATACTTCGATCGAAGTTCGGTTGAACAAATGCAATACCTCGGGCAGTGATCTTTTGATATAAGCCAGTTGATCGTAAGCATAGATGCTCATCACATCGCCGCAAAGAATGCCAGCCGTCAGACCGTTGCGTTCATGTATGGTCTGTTTACCACGGCGCAGGGGAGCCCTGTCCATAATATCGTCGTGGATGAGGGTAAAATTGTGGAACAGTTCGATACCTCGTGCGGCGTGCCAGGCGTCTTCACCTATTTCTTCAAAAAGCTCATGAGCCATCAGGCAGAGCACGGGACGAATTCGCTTGCCGCCAATAGTCAAAAAGTAGCGGCAGGGTTCGTATAAACTATCGGGATCGGTGGGAAACGGCAGGGTGGCGGAAAGCCTGGCTTCAAACTTTTCTACCAGCTCTGAAAAACTATGCATGGGGCAAATGTAGCTTTTGCTTTAAGAAAAATCACTTGCGCTTGCGGGTTGACTTTGCCTTAGGCTTTTCTTCCTTTTTCTTCTTCATCTCATGCGGCGTCGGGGGTGCCTCAGTAAGGACAAAATCTATCTGCCTTTTTTCAAGGTTAGCGGCAGCAATACGCACTTTCACACGGTCGCCCATACGAAAACGCATACCTGTATTTCTACCCACCAGTGCATATTCATGTTCCAGCAGCTCAAAGTTGTCAAACTGGTTGAGGTCTGCTATCGAAACCATGCCCTCGCATTTGTGCTCCACCGTTTCTGCCCAAAAGCCGAAGCTCGCTGTACCACTTACGATGGCTTCAAATTCTTCCCCTACAAAGTCCTGCATATACTCTACCTGCTTATACTTGTTGGCACTACGCTCGGCATCCATTGCCTTGCGCTCCATATCGCTGCAATGCCTGCACTGTTGCTCCATGTGTTTTACAGGATGGATATCATTGTTGAGACATTCGAACAATACACGATGGACCAGCACGTCGGGATAGCGACGGATAGGTGAGGTAAAATGGCAATAATTTTCAAACCCCAGCCCATAGTGCCCGATATTGTCTGTGGTGTAAACTGCTTTTGCCATAGTGCGAATGCCGAGGCTTTCCAGCACATGTTGTTCGGGCTTTCCTTTGGCAAGCTGCAGCATCTCGTTAAATGACTTGGCTATGCCCTCCGGCGAGTTGAGATCAAAGCGATGACCGAACCGAAGGGCAAACGTGGTGAACAGTTTTAGCTTTTCCTCATCGGGCACATCGTGCACACGGTATGGAAAAGGCACCGGTTTATCTTTGACAGTAATGCCCGAAACATAGGTAGCAACGTACTTATTGGCCAGCAACATAAATTCTTCAATAAGCTGATGCGCCTCCTTACTCTCCTTCACCACTATTCCTACCGGTTTTGCATGTTCATCGAGTTTGAAACGCACTTCCTGCGATGAAAAATTAATGGCGCCTTTCTTAAAACGTTCTTTGCGGAGTTGCTGGGCAATATTATTGAGCAGCAGCAGTATGTCTTTATGATCGCCTTCAGCGCCCTCAATTATCTCCTGCACATCTTCATAAGCAAACCTGCGATCGGACTTGATCAGCGTACGCCCCAGCCAATAATCCTTTACCTTCCCCTGCCGGGTCATTTCAAAAACCGCGGAGAAGGTATATTTCTCTTCGTTCGGACGTAGGGAACAAAGCTCGTTGGACAAGCGCTCCGGTAACATAGGCAATACTCTGTCGGGCAGATACACGCTGGTAGCGCGGCGGTAAGCTTCCTGATCGAGTGCAGAACCCGGCGTAACGTAGTGCGCTACATCGGCAATATGAACCCCGATTTCCAGCGAACCATTTTTCAGTTCTCTGAAGGAAATAGCATCGTCAAAATCGCGTGCATCTATAGGGTCAATCGTAAAGGTGAGCACCTTCCTGAAATCGCGGCGATAGTGTAATTCGCCCTCGTCGATCCCTTCAGGCATTCGAGCAGCCTGTTCCATCACCTCATCAGGAAAATGCAAAGGAAAGCCACTATCTACAAGAATGCCCTGCATGGCTACCTCGTTATCGCTTTCGTGCGTCAATACGCTCACAACTTCACCTACCGGATTTCTGGCTTTCGGGCTCCATTCTGTAATCTTAACTATCGCTTTATCGCCATGCCGGCCACCATGAAGCAAGTCAATAGGAATAAAAATATCCACCGGCATATTCTGCTTGTCGGGAATTAAAAAAGCAAAGTGCTCTTTGACTTCCAACCGGCCACTAAATTGAGTCTGCCCCCGCTGCACTACTTCTTTCACCTCACCATGCGCACGCCCATTGCGTCGTATATCCGGTGCAACAGCTACCCGTACAATATCACCGTCGAGCGCAGTACCCAGTTTATCGGGTTTAATCATTATATCCTTTTCCAACCCTTCAACAATTACAAAACCCATCCCACTTTTCACAATTTCCAGCCGTCCTTTCACGAGTCCGGATTCTTCCTGTTTCTTCTTCTTTTTATTCTTTTTGTGCGCCATAATGCTGCCGTTAAGCTATGCTAAATTTATGAAAAGCCATGCCAAACGAACAGATCATTCCGCAAGTTGGTGACATTCCGGCCCAAAGGCCAGACAACCTCTTTGTAAAAAAATACAGTTTGTAACCTTCGGAGCAGCGAAGCGATACAATGCTAAGGCAGACAATCTGCCCGATATCGCGAAGCATTTTGCTTGGTACCGCAAATAATCATGGGTAAAGGAAAAAGGCTACATTTATACACGATAAATTTTCTGTTTATGAAAAAACTGCTGCTACTGCTTCTCCTGTCAGGTTGCACACTGGCCACCTTTGCTCAAAGCAAAAAGAAGGCTGCGCCGAAAACCAATGCTGCTGCGCCCACCTTCGTTACGAAAGTGGAAAACATCACAGAGTACAAACTTAAAAACGGCATGCAGGTATTGTTGATACCTGACGCTACCCAAAACAACGTGCTGGTCAATATTGTCTATCGCGTAGGTTCTCGCAATGAGGGCTACGGAGAAACCGGGATGGCGCACTTGCTGGAACATATGCTTTTTAAGGGAACGCAACGTATCACCGACATCAAAAAAGCCATAGCCGACAAGGGCGCACAGGCAAACGGAACTACATGGTACGACCGTACCAATTATTATGAGATCCTTCCCGCCAGCGACGACAATTTGAAATGGGCACTTGATATGGAGGCAGATCGGATGATCAATTCGAGAATAGCGGCAGAAGATCTTGCCAAAGAGTTTTCTGTAGTGCGTAATGAATTTGAAGCCGGAGAGAATTATCCCGAACAGATACTGGAGGAGCGTATTCTGAGTACCATGTTCCTCTGGCATAACTACGGAAAATCCACCATAGGCAGCAAAGAGGATATTGAAAAAGTTCCCGCAGAAAGGCTAAAGGTCTTTTACAAAAAATACTACCAGCCTGATAACGCCACGCTTATTGTTGCCGGCAAATTCGACACGGAAAAAACCCTTGCATGGATTGCACAATACTTCAGCACTATTGAAAAGCCGTCGCGGGTCATTCCTCCCGACTACACGGTAGAGCCCGTTCAGGACGGTGAAAGAATGGTGAGCCTGAGGAGAAATGGTGATGTACAATACATCGGCGCCGGATTTCACACGGCACCTTATGCCCATCCTGACTTTGCCGCCAACAGAGCGCTGATCAGCATTCTTACCAACGAACCCTCGGGCTATTTGTACAAAAAACTAATCGAGACCAAAAAGGCGACAAAAGTCTATGGTTACGCACAAACCTTGCACGATCCCGGGTTTAGCTATTTTGGTGTTGAGGTTCCCAAAGACAAGAATGTGAAAGAAGCGAGAAAGGTGTTGCTGGATGCATTCAACAGTCTCGATACCCTTCGGTTTACACAAGATGATCTTACCCGCGCAAAGAATGCGATCATCAAAAGCGAAGAAAATCTCTATAATAACACGATCTATTTCGGCATCCGCCTTACGGAGTCTATTGGAGCCGGTGATTACCGTCTTTGGTTTCTTAACCGCGACCGCATAGAACAATTGAAGTTGAAAGACGTGAACGATGTTGCGCACAAATATTACAAGCAAAGCAACCGTACCTACGGCGTATTTACTCCCGACAAAAATCCTGATCGCACAGATGTACCTGCCGTTCCGGATATCGCCGGCATGGTGAACAACTACAAAGGAAAGGAAGTACAGGCCATCACCGAAACCTTCGAAGCGTCTATCAAAAACATAAAAGAAAAAACGGTTTATGGCACGCTGGCTAACGGAATGAGGTACGCCATCCTGCATAAACCCGTAAAAGGCAACAAGATATTTGCCACCATGATGCTAAAAATGGGCGATGAAAAATCACTTTCGGGAAAAAATCTGGTATCGAATCTTACCGCACGTATGCTGAAGTACGGCACTAAATCGAGGAGCAGAAAGGAAATCAGCGATGAGTTGGATAAAAACAAAACAAGCATCAGCTTCTATGGCAATACCAACACATTGTATGCCGGGGTCAATACAGATAAAGAACACTTTGCTGCGGCTATGGACCTTTTGCAGGATATGCTCTTGCACCCGAGCTTTGATGAGAAGGAATATGACAAGCTGATGCTCGACGTGAAGGCTGACCTTGAAAATTCGATGACCGACCCGATGAATGTAGCTTCAGAAACGATGACGAAGAAGCTCAACCTCTACCCTAAAGGCCACCCCTACTATCCTCAAACATCAAAGGAACAACTGGCCGACCTCGGCACCGTAACACTGCAAGAGATCAAAGACTTCTACAATAATTTCTACGGCAGCAGTAATGGCTATATGAGTTTTGTGGGTGATGTGCAGGCAGAGGACGCCAAAAAAGTGCTGGCTGCCAACTATGGAAAGTGGAACTCAGCTCAACCATACAAAGACATCAAAGAAAAATACTTCGATGTGAAAGGCGCTACAGAGGTAATACAGATAGACGACAAAACTAACGCCACGCTTATGGGCGGACAAAACATCGCGCTCACGCAGCAGGATGAAGACTTTGTACCGCTTTTGATGGCCAATGAGATGCTGGGTGGCGGGGCCTTCCTCTCCTCACGCATCCCCCAGCGCCTGCGCGAAGCTGAGGGTATGAGCTACGGAGCCGGCTCATGGTACAGTGCAGACTACCGCTATCCCTCGGGAAGTATGGGCTTGTACGCCATCTTCAATCCCAGTTATCAGGAAAAACTCAATAATGCCTTGCATGAGGAAATCAACAAAGCAATCGAAAAGGGTTTTACGGAAGAGGAATGGAAAAGCTCATTACAAAGCTGGCTGCAGCAACGCAAAATATCCCTCGATGAAAACAACTATCTCGTGAGCATGCTTAACAACTACATGTTTGATGGTAAAGACCTGAACTACTATACAGACATGGAAGAAAAAGCGAAAAGCCTTAAGCTCGCACAGATCAACGCGGCACTTAAGAAATACATAGACCCCGATAAGATGATCCTGATCTATGCAGGAGATTTCAAAAAGAAGAATTAGGGTCTCTGATTAGCGAACAGAAGCGAGGCGTGAAGCTTCGCTTCTTTTTTTTTGAAATTTCTCAAAACAGATAGAAGCGTCGGCCTTTCTGCTCTCCGCCCCTCTGCAACAAACCATTTGCTGGTCCGAATATTTTGCAGCAACTCAAAAAAGTCCGTGGAACACAAAAAAAATAAGGAAGAAAGAAAAGTGATGCAGGAATACTACCATCCGGAAAAATCCAATTTTGATGAACAGGAAGATTCCGGAAAAACACAAAGGATCAGCAACGCAGACAAATCAGGACCACCGCGAAATGACGATGGCTCACCAGAAGATAATCGGCGAGGAGATGCCCGCAGTCGCTACGGAGAAGATGCACCTGAGTAAAACCGCCGCAAAAAATCTTTCGTGGGGTGTGCCGGTGCACTGCCCTAACTTGCGGCAATGAACCATGAACGAAATCTACCAGAGGGTTGGTCGGTGCTCTCCTCACAATACCTACAACACGAGGCCTGGCTGACCGTGCGTTGTGAACAACTTAAGCTCCCTAATGGTCACATCATTCCCAGGTATTTTGTACTCGAGTATCCGGATTGGGTGAATACAATCGCGATGACCCCCGATGGGCAATTTGTATTGGTACGTCAATATCGCCACGCCATCGGCGGAACTGCCTACGAGCTTTGCGCTGGTGTGGCAGACCCTACCGATGCTACACCCATGGAAGCAGCCCGGCGCGAACTTCTTGAGGAAACTGGCTATGGCGGTGGCGAATGGATACCCTGGATGCAAATAGCACCCAATCCCGCTACTTCAGACAACTGGGTGCATTGTTTTTTGGCACGGAAGGTAGAAAAAATCGCAGCTCCTAAACCTGAGCCGAGCGAGCAAATCTCCGTTCATTTATTTGACAGAAAACAACTTAAAGCAATGCTTCTGGACGGCTCCATTATTCAGGCTACACATCTGGCACCCCTCTGGAAGTTTTTTGCAGAAGAACGTTGAGGCTAACGGCCCGTTAACCTTTGTAATTTTCCAAACGTTCCGCAAGCTCAGTTTCGAGACTGTCAGGTATGGCAACAGCTTCGTCACCGATGGCCGCATATTTACCCATACCGGAGTCGTAGGCAAAAACGTACTCGCCATCGCCGTAGGCAACACGAAACCGCTTTTCATTGTTAAAATCAAAAGGCGTTACGCGCACTTTATACGGAACGCCGTCAATTACACTCATTACATCAAAAGATCCCATAGAACTGTTCATTTGGTTAGTGTCTCCACTCTCAGCGATGGAAACCGCTAAGGGATATAAAAACAAGATGCCAGGGTTATAAAACAGTAATATTGGGGAGCCTAATGCCGATGACGAGGTCTAAAAAATTTCGAAGCGAAGTGCTGAGATGAAAAAACAGAAAATAAAGGCGCAGGTTAGTAGCCACGACTTTCTGGGTACGGCCAAGCACCCCAAACATCAGAAAAACTACGCCTGCGCTTTATTTCCCGACAGCCTACCTTGGTCTGCTGTCGTCTCCCTGATGTTTGTGTTTTTTCGGCCGTTTTAGAAAACCGGGGACAAAATGTATTTCAAAAAATGTAGTTGAACATTTACGTATATGAACGGAGCCACATGAGCTTCCCTAAAACTATACGGGTCAACTATTTGAAAGAACTGCTCATGCTGCACCTTGATCAGTGCCGTGCAAATATAGCAGATAAAAGCTCAAACTTGCAAGTATTGTCAACTGTATTTTTGTAAGATTTCTAACCACTTGAGCATAACACATGCCTGCAAAAACATGAAAGCGAAATAAGCTATCTAAGGCGCTGGATAAAAGGCACTTGACGATTGAAGGATTTCTTTATGAAGCGGTGGCATAATATTCTTTCTCAAGTCTGAAACGGAGGGCTATGAAAACAACAGATGAATATTGGGAGCAAGGCGCAGAAGTCATTTCCTTTGAGATTGCAGGTCTTCCTGAAGCGGAACTGGTCGATTTGTTTCGTGATCTGCCAGAGCCTTCGTTAAAACAATGGTTGCAATACTACATTGCCCGGGAGGAATACAGAGTATGCAAGGTGATAAAAGAGCAATTGGATCGACGAAAAGATGAGCAGCAATCAAAAGCAGCCTAAACAAAAGTGTGAACTTCAGGTAGTCCGACAGCAGAGACCGCCGTTCCGAAAGGACCGGCGGTCTCTTTTATTCAAGACTGATTCACTGGAGAAACACAGCTTAACTTCCCTTTTACGACCTACTTCAAAAAAAAAAAAGACGACCCGCTGTCTGCAAGTCGTCCGATAAATTTTGAAGAGCCTTGGAAGTGATTATCGTCTGAAACCGCCACTCCGTGGTGCAGACGGGCTTCCGCCATTCATCCGAGGCGATTCCATTCTCGGCGCCTCATAACGAGGTTGCGCCCTGGGCTGTTCGTATCGGGGTTGTTCGTACCTCGGTTGTTCATAACGAGGCTGTTGTGGCTGATATCTCTGTTGCCGATCGTTTCCCGGCTGCTGGGGCACCCTTTCACCGCGCGAAGGCTGTTGGTCGTAGCGCTGAGGCGATGTCTGCCCGCCCCTGGGCTGGTTATAACTGCCTGGTGCATTAGCCGGTCTGTCGTCGCTTTGAGAATACCTGCTGTCATATCGATTGTTACGGTCTGAGGGTTGGCCGGCGTTCCTCTGCGCATCTTCCCGGGTAAACGTCCGTGGTGCAGGTCTATTGTTTTGATCAGCTTGCCTGGGGTCGTTTCTATCCGTTTGATTCCTTTCGGTAGTGCGAGCCCCGGTTTCGGGCTGCGAAACATTGGTTACTCGTCTGCGTACCACAGGCTCTGGGCCAGAGGCCTGCGTATTTCCGGAATAGTTTCCGGTTCTTGGGCCATTGTTAAGGCTGCCGTCGGTACTGTGCCTTGGACCATAGTTCACGGTTCGCACATTGTTGTTATAAATGCCGGCATAGTAGCCATTCCAATAACCTGAGTAATAAGGATTTCCATACCAGCCGCCATAGTAAGGATAATTCCAGCAGCTATAGTATGCCGGATATCCATACCATGTGTACCATCCCCAATAAGAATTCCAATAGGGACCATATCCAAAACTCATGGAAAAACCGGGGCGATTCCATGCGCTCCATCCCCAGTAAGGATCATACCAATAGGGATTGTACCAGTACGGATTGTAAAAAGTACTCCAATACCCCATGTTATAGAACGAGTAATTGAAGCGATTGATACGGGAAGCATAATAATAATCGTCGTCATTGCTATAGCCATCGTTGTCGTAGCTGCGGCCATAGCTTTGATAGTTCTGCCCGTCGTCCTCATTCCGATAAGAGTCGTAGCTCGGATCATCCTCCGCAGCGACCCTTTGTCTCGTCTCTTCCTCTGCTCTTTTCTTATCTTCTTGCTTTTGCTTTTCTATGTCCGAGCTATTAAAATAAATGTCGTCGCTTTGCGCAAAAGAGCACATTTGCCCGCCGCCAAACAGCATCAGACCTATAAACAGGAGCCTTTTCATACCCTTGGATTTGCTTTAAGAATTGCCTTGTGAAATTACTACTTTTGCAGCATTCTGCCTAAGCTGCAGACGCATCGAAAAGCATGCCAGATTTTTTATGAGCACATTAACAACACGCAGTCAGGACTATAGTCAATGGTACAATGATCTTATCTTGAAAGGAGGCCTTGCAGACTACTCTTCGGTGAGAGGCTGCATGGTGATAAAGCCGTATGGTTATGCCCTTTGGGAAAACATGCGCGATGTGCTGGACCGGATGTTCAAATCTACAGGGCATCAGAATGCCTACTTTCCGCTGTTTGTTCCCAAAAGTCTTTTTGAAGCCGAAGAAAAAAACGCGGAAGGTTTTGCAAAGGAATGTGCCGTAGTAACCCACTACCGCCTGAAGGCCGATCCGGAGCAGAAGGGAAAACTGATCGTTGACCCTGCCGCACGCCTTGAAGAAGAACTTGTGGTGCGCCCCACCAGCGAGGCCATTATCTGGAATACATACAAAGGCTGGATACAATCGTATCGCGACCTTCCCTTGCTGATCAACCAATGGGCCAATGTGGTGCGTTGGGAAATGCGCACGCGGCTTTTTTTGCGTACCGCAGAATTTCTTTGGCAGGAGGGACACACTGCCCACGCCACCAAAGAAGAGGCACTTAGCGAAACGCTGCAAATGTTAGATGTCTATGCTCAGTTTGCCGAAGAATACATGGCCTTACCCGTAGTAAAGGGCATCAAAACTGCAAATGAACGCTTTGCCGGCGCGGAAGACACCTACTGCATTGAAGCGTTGATGCAGGATGGCAAAGCACTGCAGGCAGGTACATCGCATTTTCTGGGTCAGAATTTCGCTAAGGCATTTGATGTAAAGTTTGCTGCCAAAGACAATACGATGGAGTACGTATGGGCTACATCGTGGGGGGTTTCTACCCGGCTGATCGGCGCGTTGGTGATGGCCCATAGTGACGATCAGGGACTTGTATTACCGCCAAAGATAGCGCCCCTGCAGGTGGTGATTGTGCCCATTTTCAGCAAGGATGCTGAAGCCCGGCAGAAAATTGATGAAACGGCAGAGCAACTGACCCGTTCGCTTCGGGGAAAAGGCATCACTGTGAAGTATGACAACGACGATACTAGCCGTCCGGGATGGAAATTTGCTGAGCATGAACTCCGAGGCGTGCCCGTGCGTATAGCATTAGGTGCCCGCGATATCGAGCAAAATCAGGCAGAAGTTGCACGACGCGATACCCGAGAGAAAATGACCCTTTCGCTCGAAGGTATAGCCGATGCCATACACCAGTTGCTTGATGAAATACAACACAATCTCTACAACCGTGCATTACAGTTTCGGGACGCCCATACTACTGCGGTGGATAGCTGGGAAGACTTCGTGCAGGTGCTGGAGACCAAAGCTGGCTTTATAAGCGCACATTGGGATGGCACGCCTGAAACAGAGGAAAGGATTAAAGAACTGACCAAAGCCACGATACGTTGCATCCCGCTGAATAATGCTGCCGAAGAGGGCCACTGTGTTTTGAGCGGCAAACCTTCGCGCCAGCGGGTACTGTTCGCCCGGGCCTATTGATTTTGCATTTTTATAAGTATTTTTCCTGAAACTATTGGGTCATGGAAGGCAATAAGCAAGACATCTTCAATCTGGGAGTCGATGAAGAAGCACGTGCTCACTTGCTCGAGACTGCCCGATGGACCAAGTTCATTGCCATTATAGGATTTATCATTCTTGGCTTGCTGATTTTAGTCGGAATTCTGATGGGCTTAGGATTGTCTGTTGCCTCGCAGATGTACGATACTGCCAACTTCGGTAGCGCTTTCGGAACGGCTATGATGGTGATGTATCTGGTACTTTCGCTGCTCTACTTTTTCCCGATTCTTTATCTCTACAAATTTTCGGTACTCATCAAGCCAGCCATCCATACCGGAAATAAGCAGCAATTTAATCTTGCACTGAGCTACCAGAAGCGCATGTATAAATTTATCGGCATTATGCTGCTTGTTGTTTTCGGGTTGTATGCTGTGATGATCATTGCAGCCATTTTGGGCGCGGCATTTTCTTCGGTATAAAGCTTTACATCGGTTTTCAATGCTGCTGCACCGCGTATCCTTCAGGAATTTTAGGATAGCCCCATAAAAAGCGGCAGGATACTCTTGCGATTTTTGTATTTTCCCCATTGCGGAGGTTACCTTTGTAATCCATCAACACCGCAATAGAATTTATGCTGATGCAAGAAACACCGCAGACGGCAAATGGCCGCTTATCATTCGAGGAATTCAGACAGGAAGTGTTGAACGACTATCGCCTTGCCGTGGCCAGCCGCGAAGCAAGCCTGATCGGACGCAGAGAAGTACTGACCGGTAAGGCCAAATTTGGCATCTTTGGCGATGGGAAAGAAGTAGCACAGATAGCGGCTGCAAAATGTATGCTACCGGGCGATATCCGCTCGGGCTACTACCGCGACCAGACACTGATGTTTGCCACCGGTATGAGCGATATTGAAAAGTTTTTTGCACAGCTCTATGCCAACCCCGATCTTAACGATGAGCCCGCTACCGCCGGCAGAATGATGAATGGTCACTACGGCACACGGTGGCTGGATGAGGATGGCCATTGGAAAGACCTTACAACCGCTCCACAGTCGTCCAGCGACATTTCGCCCACGGCGGGACAAATGGTGCGGGCCCTTGGTCTTGCGTTTGCTTCAAAATGCTATCGTAATATACCAGAGCTTCACCGGGGTTTTGAGAAATTTTCGAAGAAAGGAAATGAGGTTGTTTTCTGCACTATTGGAGATGCATCTACATCCGAAGGACTTTTCTGGGAAACGATCAATGCGGCAGGTGTGCTGCAGGTGCCGCTGGCCGTATTTATCTGGGACGATGGTTATGGGATTTCGGTTCCAAGGAAGTATCAGACCACAAAGAACTCCATTTCGGAGGCTCTGGCCGGCATGCAATATGATCCGAAAAAGGGAGGCATCAATATCTATACTGCTAAAGGCTGGGACTATGCTGGCCTGACACAAACCATACAACATGGCATAACAAGGGTACGGGAAACGCATATCCCGGCCATTTTTCATATTCAGGAAGTCACTCAGCCCCAGGGGCATTCTACTTCCGGCTCTCACGAAAGATATAAGAGCAAAGAGCGCCTGGAATGGGAAAAAGAATATGACTGCCTTACGAAAATGCGGGAGTTTTTGCTGGAAAATGAAATTGCGGCCAGCGAAGAGCTCGAAGCATTGGAACAAGAGGCACGACAGGAAGCCCGCAGCTCCAAACAACGCGCCTGGGATCAATTCATCAACCCCATAAAACAACAGATAGAGCGCGCAGTGCAACTATGCAGCCAGGTGGTCTATGAAGGCGGAAACCAGGCTCCTCAGATTGCAGAGCTATCACAAAGACTCAACAGCATCAAAGAGCCTATTCGCAAAGATGTGATGCAGACACTGAGCAGGGTGCTTGGCATGGTGGAAGGCAACAGCGTAGCGGTGCGTAATCTGCGCAATTATTACGATCAGCTCAGGGACGAAAACCGCGACAAATTCAGCTCCCATCTTTACTCGCAGTCTTCCAGGTCGGCCATGAAGGTGCAGGAAGTGCCGGCGGTTTTCTCCGGCGAAATGATTAATGGCTATGAAGTACTCAACAAATTCTTCGACAGTACCTTTGCCCAAAATCCCGCGGTCATTGCCTTCGGTGAAGATCTTGGCAAAATTGGAGATGTGAATCAGGGCTTTGCAGGACTGCAGGAAAAATACGGAGAACAACGAATTTTCGACACAGGCATACGTGAGGCGTCTATCATCGGGCAAGGATTGGGCATGGCTATGCGTGGTCTCAGGCCCATTGCAGAAATACAATATCTGGACTATCTGCTTTATGGGTTGCAGCCCCTGAGCGATGACGTAGCTACCATGCTCTACCGAACACGCGGAGGACAAAAATGCCCGCTTATCGTTCGCACCCGGGGTCACCGCCTTGAAGGTATATGGCATAGTGGCTCACCCATCGGAATGATCCTAAACAGCATTAGAGGCATGTACCTCTGTGTGCCGCGCAATATGACGCAGGCGGCAGGCATGTACAATACCCTTCTGAAAAGTGATGAGCCTGGCATTGTGATCGAATGCCTTAACGGATATAGACTCAAAGAAAATCTCCCTTCTAATCTCGAAACATTTACCGTTCCTTTTGGCATCCCCGAAATTGTACGCGAAGGCTCGGACATTACAATTGTCTCCTATGGTTCTACCCTGCGTGTAATCGAGGAGGCTATTCAGAATTATCTGGAGCCGGAAGGAATTTCCTGCGAGGTAGTGGACGTACGTACCTTACTGCCTTTCGATATCAACCACGGCATCGTAGCCTCACTGAAGAAAACCAATCGGATCATCTTTATCGACGAGGATGTTCCCGGCGGCGCTTCAGCCTTTCTGTTCCAGCAAGTAATGGAAAATCAGGGAGGATATCGCTGGCTGGATGTGGCACCGCGCACGCTTACAGCGCAGCCGCATCGTCCCGCTTACGCCACCGATGGCGACTATTTCTCCAAACCCAAGGCCGAGAATATCGCTGACGTTATCCGCGAAATGATGGCAGAATAAATAATGCCCTGGCACGGTTTTTAAATCGGGTTGAAATAATCAAACTGATAAAGCCGTATGTACAAAAAAATGGTGATTCCCGCCCTGGCTATCGTCGCCCTGGCTGGTTTTCCCTCATGCAATAAGGTAAAGGACGAAATTCTTAAAAATATCGATCCCTTTACCTATGCTCAGGAACATGTCATGTTCGAAATACCGGCACAGCCTCTGGTATTGCCGCTCGAATTCACGACGCCCGAACAAACCGAAACGATATACATCAATCAGATCATCAAAGACAATTCGGGCCTGAATGTAAACATCGACGACTTTAGCTACATTAAACTAAAGGATGCTACGCTAAAGCTGATGAATGGCGATGAAGCCAATAACTGGACGAACATAGAATATATTGAAGCGCAGGCCAATACGGATAAAGGATTGAATACGGGCAAAGCCTGGCTGGTGACGCGACTCGATATACCCAATGATCCGGCAATAAAATATTCAGATAAGACACTGAATTTTCCGGATGAAAACCTCAAGGACTATGTGAACGGTGATGAGGCCACCGTAGTACATTACAAATGGAAAGTGAAACCCAGACTGGGTACGACCATCAACCTAAATGTAGATGCAACGATCCGTTACGAATTTAAACCCTGAGCTTTTTACACAACGGCATAAATATTACAATGGCAGCCTGAAAAGCTGCCATTCGTCATTCCTGACCCCATTTCCTGATAGTTGCCCAATGTTAAAATATCCTCCAACTCACAAAAAAATGATTCGAAAGCGGCGTCGGGCATGGTTGTTTTTCAGGTAATCCGAAACAACCATTCATGACTATGGAAACGCAACACCATCACCACAAAAGAGTGCTCCATACCGGCATACTTGCTTTTGCACCCATTTTTCTGTTCACCCTGTGGTCTGTTTATTACTTTATTATTCTCGGAAACTTTATCGTGAATCAAAGACTTGGAGAACATTTAGAGATAGCCGGTCGTACGCTTCAGTATTATACACCGCTGTTTATCCTGTTCGGCGTCAATTTTTTGGTAACTCTCGGAGCCTTTTTGTTTTTCTTATGGAATATCTGGACGCGACCGGAAGTGCCCTCCGGCAACAAGGTAGTATGGGTAGTCTTTCTCGCTACATTCAATATCATCGCCTTTCCGGTATATTGGTATATGCATATCAAACACGATTTTGTGCGACACAAAAATGCTTCTCCGGCGCTTAGTTAGGGGCGAATTTTATTAAAAGGATTTAGTCAGACGATAGGCCACGACACCGGGCACTTACTCCAGAGGAGAACATTCGAAACCGCTCTGGTTTAACACGGAGGCCACGGCATCGGGATTGCAACCTCCGCATATCCGCAAGATTTTGTCGCAATCTTCGAGGTCAAAATTGATGGAGGCATCGGGGAAAAGGCCCTGCAACTGATGGACGAGTTGCCGCGCTGTGTGTTCATGGTTTACCGTGGTTCTAAAGACTTCGACGATCATCCTGTTCGCGTTTTTCTTTCGGTTGGCAACAATTGCTCCAATGCTTCTATTCGTTGTAGCCACAAAGAATGCAGGCAATGGTCAACACCCGCTGTTGCAAAAGTGTTTTGCAGCACGATAAAATGAAGTGTCAGGAGCGTTTCCCCTTCGCCTGCTGTCAGGATAAGATCATGAAGTACTTTTACCCTTTGATCCTTTTCTCCGGCAAAGAAACAAGTTGTCGTAAAGCTAAGACGTTCGGGAGGATCAATTTCCTTAATCCTTCCCGCCGCAAAAAATGCCCTTCCGTCAATTGACAACAATTGAATCTGCAATTCGCCGTAGCGTGACGGGTCTATATGGCAAGCTATGCAACGGTATCCCGGCGGAGTCCACCACCTGGCGAAGAGGGGCGGATGCGTAAAGGCTTCGAAAAGCTGTTGAGGCGTAGCCTCGATGCGCCGGGTTATAAATACTTCACTCACAGGTCGGCAAATATTTTATCAACAGTGTCAGGCAACAAAATTGCGGCAGCGATGACTTCCGCAACGGGTGAGCAGACGTCTTTTTCGGGTGTTGATTGCGACGCCTGTGCTGATTATTTTTGTAGAGATCCAACTTCACTGTATGAAAAAGCACATTTCCATTCTAGTACCCGCCGGAGAGTCGAGTCTGGTCAACATCGAAGGTCCTTATCACATCTTTACAGAAGTCAATTCGCTGCTCGAAAACATGGGAAAAGACCCACTGTTCGACCTCCAGCTTGTCGGCATTTCCGATCATCAGTTGCAACGGGGTGGCAAGTTCACCGTGCGACCCGATGTACACATTAGGGATGTGACGCACACAGATCTTATTCTCATCCCGGCCATCTTCGGCGACCATACAGTAAACGGAGAGCAGAACGCAGATTTTATTCCCTGGATAAAGGACCAGTATCAGCAAGGAAGCGAACTCGCGAGCTTTTGCATTGCCGCATTTTTTTTGGCACGCACGGGACTTTTAAACGGTAAAAAATGTGCAACGCACTGGCGATTCGCAAACGAATTCCGGCAGATGTTTCCGGAGGCCGATCTTGTAGATGACAAGATACTCACCGAAGACAGTCGCATCTTTACCAGCGGTGGCGCCTACTCCTGGCTTAACCTGGTCATCTACCTCGTAGAAAGATATGCAGGTCGGGATATTGCAATTCTCATTTCTAAGGCGTTCATGATAGATATAGACCGCAGTAGCCAGTCGCCGTTTATCATATTCAACGGACAGAAAGACCATGAAGATGAAGTGATCCGGCAGGCACAGGACTTTATTGAAAAGAACTATGCGGAAAAACTATCTGTGGAGGCATTAGCCTTTAAGTTTGCTGTGGGCCGACGAAATTTTGAACGCCGGTTTAAGAAGGCGACCAGCAACACGGTGATGGAATACATACAGCGGGTAAAGATCGAAGCGGCTAAGATGAGATTGGAAAAAGGCCGCGAAAATGTTAATGAGGTCATGTACGCTATCGGCTACTCCGATATTAAAGCGTTTCGGAGCACCTTCAAGAAAATCACCGGCATGTCGCCGGTGAGCTACAAAAACAAATACACAAAAATGGTAGCCTGATCATTTCACGATCACGAACTTCATCGGGCTCGATTGAATGATCTGTCCGGAGGAAGGCACCCTTACTTTTATATGGTCGAAATAGGCGGTATCGCCGGGTTTCGTCTTGTAATAAATATTGTTGGTTACGGCTGTCGTTACGGTATCGCCGGGACAGAACTCTGAAAGAAAATCCGTAAGAATCATCAGCTTACCGATTGAATCTTCATATAGATTTCGCTCTGCGTAGCTAAACATAAACTCCTTCACTTCAAATGCAGTTCCTGCTGAATCCCGGGCTGTCAGACCCTGCCGCAGGTAGCGGTCAAAGTCGGCTTTGGTAATGGGGCCACCCTGTAAACCGGAGGAACCTAGAAAGGTCTTCGCTACGGTTGTGCTTGTTTTGTCTGCCGCAATAGCCTTTACCGTTGATTTAGCTTTTTGCGCCCGGGTATAGCTAAAGACCATGAACAAGGACAAAAGGGCCGCTGTAGTGAGCTTTTTCATTGTTCTTAAAGTTACATCAAACTAAGGCTTTCTTCAAGCGTGCGGATACGAGCCTCTGTATCTGTCTGCTTCTTCCGCTCGTTATCCAACACCTCTGGCTTTGCATTTTGTACAAATTTTTCATTGGATAGCTTTTTCTCTACGCTTATCAGGAAACCACGTAGATACTGCAACTCCTTTTCAAGATCTGCCTTCTGTTTTTCTTTGTCCACGCTGGCAAAATCAGCTTCCATGTAAAACTTATCCGTCTGTACGACCACCGCTACAGTACCGGTCTTTGCAGCATCTGTAAAGCCCAGTTCCACTGCGTTTACCTGCCTTCTAAGTATGGTCTCCACACGATCATAAAATCCCTGATGCCGTGTTTCTATCCAAAGTGAAATTGTTTCTTTGGGTTTCAAACCGTTCTTATTTCGAGCGTCCCTGAGTGCGGTAATCACCTCCTTCAGCATGTTTCCTTCTTTGAGAATGGCGGCATCGGGCGCGGCATCGGCAGGCAATTGGCGGACCATCAGCTCCTGACCGGCCGCACGGTGGCGCAGGGTGTGATAGATATCTTCTGTAACAAAGGGCATAAACGGATGCAGCAACTGAAGCAGTTGTTCATAAAGATCAACAGCATGAGCATACACAGCAGCCGAAATCTGCTGATCCTGTGCTGGCTTTATCCATTCGAGAAACCAACTGCAGTAATCATCCCAGATGAGGGAGTAAATAGTCTTCAGCGCTTCGCTCAGACGAAAATCCTTGAAAAGAATATTGAGTTCCTGCGACACTTCTTTGAGTCTTTGCTGCATCCATGCTATGGCAAAGCCTCCGGCTTCAGGACCATCATAGCTTACCCTACCCTCCCAGGACTTGATCAGTTTCAGCGCATTCCACATTTTATTGCAAAAGAAACGACCCTGCTCGAGTGTGCTATCGTCATACAATAAATCATTTCCGGCAGGCGATGCGATCATCACACTAAAACGCACGGCATCACTACCATAGTCGTCAATAAGCTGAAGCAGATCTGGAGAATTGCCCAGCGATTTACTCATTTTGCGCCCTTGCTTATCGCGAACAATGCCGGTAAAATAGACCTTATCGAAGGGCTTTTCATTCATGAATTCATAACCTGCCATGATCATTCTGGCCACCCAGAAAAATATGATCTCTGGCGCGGTAACCAGCGTGCTTGTGGGGTAATAATATTTGAGATCAGCATTGCCGGGTTGCTTATTCCACCCGAACACTTCCATGGGCCAAAGCCATGAAGAGAACCATGTATCCAGCACATCTTCGTCCTGACGTAGTTCATCGATCTTCAGGCTGCTATTTTTTGCTTTCAGCAGTTCGTAAGCCCGCTCCTTGCCCTCTGCAACGGCAAAGCTGCCATCGGGTGCATACCACGCAGGTATGCGCTGTCCCCACCATAGCTGCCGGCTCACACACCAATCCTTAATGTTCTCCATCCAGTGGCGATAGAGGTTTTTGAACTTGGCCGGATGAAAAGTGATCTTTTCCGTAAGCACTGCATCGAGCGCCGGCGCTGCCATTTTCTCCATATTGCACCACCACTGCATGGAGAGTCTGGGCTCAATGACCACATCGGTACGCTCGCTATAGCCTACCTGATTCTGATAATCCTCCTCCTTTACCAAATGACCGGCGGCGGAAAGATCTTGTACGATCTTCTTTCGCACCACAAAACGATCTTCACCCACATAAAGCTGAGCGGCCTCACTCAGCGTGCCGTCATCATTGAGTGTGTCCACAATTTCGAGCCGGTGCTTTTGACCGAGGTTGTAGTCATTGATATCGTGGGCTGGTGTCACTTTCAGGGCACCGGTGCCAAACTCCATATCAATATAATCATCAAAAATCACAGGAATTCTCCGGTTGATCAACGGAACAAAACAGTACTTGCCTCTAAGGTGTGCATACCTCGGATCTTCGGGATGCACACAAATAGCGGTGTCGCCCAGAATGGTTTCGGGCCGTACAGTGGCTATGGTCACATACTCCTCCTGAGCATCGTCAACCTTATACCGTACGTAATAAAGCTTGCTGTTCGTTTGTTTGTAGTTTACTTCTTCGTCACTGAGTGCGGTTTTGGCTTTCGGGTCCCAGTTGATCATTTTTACCCCGCGGTAGATATATCCTTTGTTATATAACTCTACGAATACCCGGATTACCGCCGCATAATAGTCATCGTCCATGGTAAACGCGGTACGATCCCAATCGAGCGCAAGGCCGAGGCGACGAAACTGTTTCAGAATGATGCCGCCATATTTTTCTTTCCATTCCCAGGCATATTTGAGGAATTCCTCACGGCTCAGCTTCTTTTTATCAATACCCTGTTCGCGCAGCATGGCCACCACTTTGGCTTCGGTGGCAATAGATGCATGGTCGGTACCCGGCACCCAGCACGTGTTAAAGCCTTGCATTTTGGCACGGCGAAGCAATACATCTTGTACGGTATTGTTCAACGCATGCCCCATATGAAGCACGCCGGTTACGTTTGGTGGAGGGATAACCACGGTATAGGGCTCACGATCGTCCGGGGTACTTTTGAAATACCCCATCTGTTCCCAATGCCCATACCATTTTTGTTCCGCACTGCTATGCTCAAAGTTTTTGCTTAGTTCCATGAATATTCGATGCTGTAGAATGAAGGCTGCAAATATAACCCAACATCCTTATCTACCTGCACATCAATACTCAAATGGATACTATTGAACGATTATCCTGAAGACTTCCTGACTACTGTTGTTTTGGATTCGCACCAGATACATGCCGGGCGATAAATGGCTGGTGGACACGAAACCGGATTCCTGATGTTGATGTTCTAACAGCACTCTACCCGTCATGTCGAGAAGCGACAAAGCTGCCATTCCGTACTCACCCGGAATGATAACATTGAAACCGGCATGAACAACAGTAGGTCGCACCAGCACCCGCGGAGTCGATTGTTCCTCCACGCCTGTCGGGGTTTTCAAAGAATGCACCTTAACCATCCAGCAATCCACATCTCCATGGGTGGCACCTACATCTCCATCGGTTGATGCCGTACTTGCGGTAAAGATGAAATCGGTGTTGCTGGTGGGTATCACACCGAAGGCATAGTCGCTGTTGCTGCCACCGTAGGTTTGCTCCCAATTGAGGAAACCCGAGTTATTGGTGGTAAACACCCAGGCATCATTAGAAAAAGTATCAGCTTTATGACTTACATCGCCATCAAAAGACGCAGTAAAACCCGCCAGCGCATATCCCTGACCCTTAAAACCTGGTTTGATATCGTAAACGCCGTCATTTTCGCTGCCGCCGAAGGTGCGCGACCAATAGCCGACTCCATTGCCATCGATTTTGTACATCCATGCGTCATATTTTCCATGATTGATGCTGATGTCTCCATCGGAAGAGCGTGTCTCACCGATCAGGATAAAGCTGTTGTAAGTTTCGGCGTATATTTTAAACAAGTCGTCATCGTCGCTTCCACCGAGCGTCCTGGCCCATACCAAACCACCCGTAGCAGAAATGCTTAACACCCAGGCATCTTTACCGCCGTGATTACCATTCACATTGCCGTCCGTAGAGGCTGTAGATCCTGCAACCAAAAAAGTACCATTGGCAAGCGGAAGAATGGAACGCGCGGTTTCATAGCTGCTGCCTCCGTAGGTTTTCTCCCACACGATATTGCCCAACGAGTCTGTCTTCACAATCCATACATCCGAATTACCGATAAGATGGGATACGTCCCCACCGGGCGACTTGGTGTATCCGGCTGCGATAAATCCGCCATCGGAGGTCTGCTTTACATCGTAGAAATAATCGGGCTGCCAGCCGCCATAGGTTTTGGTCCATTGCAGGTTGCCCAGCGAATCGGTTTTTACAAGCCAGGCATCGCCCAGACCGCGCACGGACTGAGGAACACCATTAATGTGAGACGAGAAAGATTCTCCACAAATGATATACCCTCCATCGCTCGTTGTTGAAAAAGCTGTAACCACCTCGATATCACTACCCCCTATGGTCTGTCGCCAGATTATGTTACCGGTGGTGTCGGTCTTTACCATCCAAAGATCACTGAAGCCGTAGTGTGGGGAAACGTCACCATCAAAAGATTGGGTGGACGCAATCATCACGTAACCGTCGCTAAGCTTATGAATTTTGGGATTATTATCAATTCTCGATCCTCCGTATGCTTTTTCCCAAACAATGCTTTTACCAGAAACAGTAACAGCAGCCAGGAGCGCGAGAACAAGTGTAGCGATAACTTTCATAAGGATTAGTTTTGATCGATGGTGAATGTGTCCGAAAACTAATATCCACACGCATCATTTTTATCATTAAACGGTAAATATTTAAACAAAAAAATGGGAAGATTTATAGCGCTTCTGCGGGGCGTAAATGTGAGCGGCAAAAACAAAGTGAATATGAAGGAGTTAAAATCATGGATAGAACAGCTTGCTTACACCGACGTAGAAACCTACATCCAAAGCGGGAATATTGTGTTCACCAGTTCGCAAAAAAATGTGGCAATTCTTGCGCAGGAGATTCATAAGTCCATTTCCGAGCATTTGGGTCTGGACATAGCAGTGATTATTCTTTCGCCCGCTGCACTGCGAAAGATCATCGAAGAAAATCCGTTTTCGGCAGAGAAAAACTTCGACGAGCGAAACATGTACCTGTGCTTTCTACAGCAAATACCTCCAAAAGAAAAAACGGAAAATATGAAGCATCAGCCCTCCGGCGACGACCGCTTCTACCTGGCGGAACAAGTGGTGTACCTCTATGTGCCCGGCGGTTATGGCAACACCAAAATCAACAATAATTTTTTTGAGAACAAACTGAAAGTAGCTGCCACCACACGCAACTGGAAAACAACACAGAAACTACTGGAGATGGCCGACGCAACGCAATAGATACCTATCCTACCACCGACGAACCGATATTAATGCTCGGTACACCATCCTATTTTCTCTTAAAAAACACGAAGCCATTCTTCTGGCCGAGCTCCTGCAACTGGGGTAATTTTCTGAAATCATCCGCGCTGGTAATCTTGCAAATAAAATAGGTAGGTCTATCTACGGCACCATTCAGCAACCAATCCTTTTCATAATATTTTGGATTCGACGGTGGTTTTTTTGCCGTGTAAAAAAGATGCGCATAACTCTTATAATCGAGGGGTTGCACGTACACATCCGTATTTCTAAAACTTTTGAAAAAGCGAATAGCTGCGCGCTGCGAGTAAGCCTCGATCTTGGGTGTAAAATGTAGTACGGTGATCTGAATGGTGATGATCTGCACTACGGCGAGTAGGAGCATGCCGCGACGAAAATTCTTTTTCATGAACACGACGGCAGCAACCACGCCCGCAATATATACCAGACCCCAGACGCATTCTGCATAGGACCACGTGACCTGTGCCTGAAGATTACCCACAGCAAACGGATCGTCGACATAGGGAATGAGTTGCTCCGTATGACGTCCCACCACAGGCAGTGCAATCAAAACCAAAGCCCATATGGCTCCAAAGAAAATCAGCATTGCCTTTACCCAGGTTTTCAACCTTATTTCAGCATCGGCAATCTGGGCCACCTTTAGTGCCGCCAGATACGTGAGCGGAAAATAACATAGGGAGGAATAATGTACGATCTTGGTTTTCACAATAGAAAACAGCAATAGCGTCACCCAAAACAAAATCCACATCCAGCGCGTGAAATCGCGTGCAGGTTCGTTATCTGTAGTTCGCTTTCTGCTGTATTGAAAAAGAAAGATCGACGCGGGAAAACAACCCAAAAGCAGCACCAGGAAATGATAGTAAAAAGGTCCGCCGTGGTCGGCATCTTCCGTGCGAAACAAACGAATCTGATACACGACAAACTCGTTGATAAACCAACTGCCAAACTTCCAGCCGTAGGTCACCACCGCGGTGCCAAACCAAAGGGCAAATGGCGTAAGAGCTGCAATAAAAATGGCAACAAAGTGCCGCACTTTGTACCCCCAGAGGCCCCGGTTTACAATAAGGTACACCACCAGCGCGAGTATGGCCACTAATGCTGCCGCCGGCCCCTTGGTCAACACAGCCAGTCCGAGAAACAAGCCCGCAAGCAAGGCATGGCGGGTGCCATCGGTACGAAACCGGATAAGATGAACCTGATAAAAAGCGAGAAAAATAAAGTAGTTGTAGGTAGGGTCGATAATTCCGGACTTAAAATAAAAATGTGGCAACCATGTGGCAGCATAGAGTAACGTCCACCACAATGCCATACGTTCACTGACAACTTTTTTGCCGACATAATATACCGACAAAAGCGTCAGGATGCCCATGAACGCATTAGGGAATCTTGCAGCAAATTCATTGATACCAAACATTTTCATGGATAAAACCTGCATCCAGATAAACAAGGGTGGCTTCTCCCAGAATGGCTGAAAATCAATCTGAGGGCGTAGGTAATCGTGAGAAACGATCATCTCGCGGGCACATTCTGCAAAGTTGATCTCATCCCAATCGAAAAGATGCACATGACCCAAAAAGGGAATGAACAAGATGGCGGCACCGAGCGCGATCAAACCGTACCGCAGGGCATTTTGTGCGTTCATCATACCGAACTTTTTGATCGTTTAAAAAACAAATGCTGATAGCGTTGGAGCAGGGCAATAATGATCATCGTAAAGCCTATACCCAGCAAACTGCCAAAATAGACATCCCGAAAAAAATGAGCGGCAAGATAAATACGACTGTATCCCACCAGCAGGGCAGAAAAGAAGAAAATCAGTCCCCATGCCCTGAACCGCGCAGGAAGTATAAAAGCCAGAAAAGTGAACAGGCAGAAGGCGGCACAAGTATGCCCCGACGGAAAGCTCCGCTCCATTAAGCGTTCCCATTCTGGCAGGGTATGTATCCAGGGAGCCTGATTAAAAAACTTCAGGGGGCGCGGCGCATCTACTGCATCTTTGATTACCTGTACAAGTAGCGCTGGCAGAGCGTTGCAAAGAAATGCTGCCAGAAAATACAGCCAGTTACGAAAAGCCTTCAGGCCCAGCAGTAAAAGCAGGATAAGCGTCCCGAACACACCCTCTCCCATTTTTGTAATCCAGACCATTGCTACATCGGCCAACTCTGTGTGATGTGTATTGACCACTGCGAAAAGTCGCTGTTCATTAAAGCTGAATTGTGCCACAGCACCAGCCACTAACCAAAGGACAGCCGGTATCAGAAACCATTTATTGAAAACGAAGTAACTACTCTGCTTTGGATCCATGCTTTCAGCGCTTTGTAAACAGCTTGCGGGTACGGTTCCACATCCGCAAATACCATTCTTTGGAAAATATCTGTGAATCCTTTCTCGCTGCGTTGATCAGAAAAAAAGCAATAGGCAACAACATGCCCGTGGCCATCCACATCCCCATCCAGGGCACCATAGCTCCACTCTTGGCCAGCTTCTCCCCAACGATGGTGAAAATATGAAAGATGATAAAGAACGAAATAGCAATAATCATGGGCATGCCAATGCCCCCCTTCCGGATAATAGCGCCCAGTGGTGCGCCGATAAGAAAAAGCAACACACAGGCAAAAGAAAGCGTGAATTTTCGATGCCACTCGATATTGAACTTGATAAAATTCTCATCCTTAATCAGCTTGTCGGAAGCGGTGATATCGAGCAAGCCTTTTGCATTTCTCATCTGTGTGCTGGCCAGGTCAATAACCTTACTTCGAAGCGAATCGGTGACATAGGTCAAAAAACTGCTGTCATACCGGATATGGGTTTGCGCAGCTTCAATCCTCTTCGTCATATCTGCGGGCTCCTTTGCATCAAAGCCATACGTAAGATAGGGGCCGAGATAACTGGAGACATTTTTGTAAATACGCTTTTCATCTCTGTGCAGACTGTCGATACCTTCATTTAGCTGTCGCAGATTCATCATCTGGTAAGCACCTTTGAAAAGGTCTTCATTGGTGCGGCTGAGTTTAAAGGAGGACAAGTCGAAGACTTTATCCCATTTTCTGAAATAAATCCGTTTCTGCTCGTAGTTCTGCATGCCGCCATGTATGGCTTCATCGTCATAGCGCCAACCATCTTGCAGGCGGAATACCAAAATCTGCTTTTTGGCTACGGGTATCATATCTCCCTGCCGGGCGATCACTACATTGTCGTTACCAAATCCGGAGGTATGATCGTAGATGATCACGTCCTTAATCGTGTGGCCATCCTTACCCTTCTCCCCTACCCTGATCGCAAAATTTTCAATATCGCGGTTGAACTGACCCGCACGAATATTCAGGGCGGGCTTAGAATTGCGCAGATCATAAAGCAGGGATAAAGCCTTGAGATTGGCCACCGGGATAATATTGTTATTAAACAGAAAAGCGAACCCACCCAAAGCAATGATGACCAGCAA
>OFTY01000260.1_pt1 | contig 50620 bp, 42 predicted proteins | sample 1775061 | NCBI WGS metagenome assembly OFTY01 (sample SAMN08195773, study PRJEB24354) | sludge metagenome | isolation source: sludge from phenol fed wastewater aerobic bioreactor B | place: India: Nagpur | collected 2016-09-16 | reverse complement strand
GGCGCACGCCAGCCCGGCGCACGCCAGCCCGGAGGTGCGCATGAGTGCCGCAGCCCTGGACCGCAAGCCCCTGTGGCTGGTGCCGGCGCTGGCGCTGGCGGCGCTGCCGGCGGTGGGCTCGGGCTCGACCTGGCTCACGCTCACCGTCGCCGGGCTGGCCATGGGCATGATCATCTTCATCATCGCCTCGGGGCTGACGCTGGTGTTCGGCCTCATGGACGTGCTCAATTTCGGCCACGGCGTGTTCATCGCGCTGGGCGCCTTCGTGGCCACCAGCGTGCTCGGCGGCATGGCGGACTGGACGGCCTCGGCCGAGCTCTGGCGCAACCTCGCGGCCGTGGGCCTGGCCATGGCGGTGGCGATGGCCGTGGCCGGCGCGGTGGGGCTGGCGTTCGAGCGGCTCATCGTGCGGCCGGTGTACGGGCAGCACCTCAAGCAGATCCTCATCACCATGGGCGGCATGATCATCGGTGAAGAGCTCATCAAGGTGATCTGGGGCCCCGAGCAGATCGCCCTGCCGCTGCCCGAGGCGCTGCGCGGCGCGCTGACCTGGGGCGATGCGGCGGTGGAGAAGTACCGCCTGGCGGCTGTGGCCGTGGGGCTGGCGGTGTTCGCGCTGCAGGCCTGGACGCTTTCGCGCACCAAGATCGGCCTGCTGATCCGCGCCGGCGTGCAGGACCGCGAGATGGTCGAGGCGCTGGGCTACCGCATCCACCGGCTGTTCCTCGGCGTGTTCGTCGCCGGCAGCGCGCTCGCCGGGCTGGGCGGCGTGATGTGGGGGCTGTACCAGCAGAACGTGGTGCCGCAGATGGGCGCGCAGGTCAATGTGCTGATCTTCATCGTCATCATCATCGGCGGCCTGGGCAGCACGGGCGGGGCGCTCATCGGCGCGCTGCTGGTGGGGCTGATGGCGAACTACACCGGGTTCCTGGCGCCCAAGGTGGCGCTGTTCTCCAACATCGCGCTCATGATGGCGGTGCTGCTGTGGCGGCCGCAGGGCGTGTACCCGGTGGCGAACCGGTGAGGGCGCGCATGAAGCTCGAACGCATCCTCTCGGGCGACCTGCCACGCAGCCGCGTGCTGGCGGTGCTGCTGGTGCTCACGCTGCTGGGGCTGGCGGCCGCGCCCTTCGTGTTTCCGGGCGTCAAGGCGCTCAACGTGGCGGCGAAGATTCTGGTCTTCGTGGTGCTGGTGGCGAGCTTCGACCTGCTGCTGGGCTACACCGGCATCGTGAGCTTTGCGCACACCATGTTCTTCGGCATCGGCGCCTACGGCGTGGCCATCGCGTGCACGCGGATGGAGCCGAGCCTCGCGGCCATCGCGCTGGGCGTGGGCCTGGCGCTGGGGGTGTCGCTGCTGCTGGCGCTGGCCATCGGCCTGTTCTCGCTGCGGGTGCGGGCCATCTTCTTCGCCATGATCACGCTGGCGGTGGCGGCAGCGTTCCAGACGCTGGCCTCGCAGCTGTCGGACTTCACCGGCGGCGAAGACGGGCTGAGCTTTCGCCTGCCCGCGTGGCTCATGCCGGCCACGCGCTTCGTCGAGGAGCCGGTGCTCGGCGTCTCCATCGACGGCCGGCTGCTCACCTACTACCTGCTGTTCCTCGCCGCACTGGTGCTGGTGCTGGCGCTGCTGCGCATCGTCAACTCGCCGTTTGGCCGCGTGCTGCAGGCCATCCGCGAAAACGAGTTCCGCGCCGAGGCCATCGGCTACCGGGTGGTGGTGTTTCGCACCCTCTCGAGCGTGCTCTCCGCGCTGTTCGCCACGCTGGCGGGGGCGATGCTCGCGCTCTGGCTGCGCTACAACGGGCCGGACACCTCGCTGTCCTTCGAGATCATGATGGACGTGCTGCTCATCGTCGTCATCGGCGGCATGGGCACGGTGTATGGCGCGGTGATCGGCTCGGTGCTGTTCGTGGTGGCGCAAAGCTATCTGCAGGACCTGCTGCGCCTGTCCAGCGACGCCACCGCCGCCTGGCCCTGGGCTTCGGCGCTGCTCTCGCCCGACCGCTGGCTGCTCTGGCTCGGTCTGCTGTTCGTGCTCTCGGTCTACCACTTCCCCACGGGCATCGTCGGGCGGCTGCGGCTGCCGCGAAAGCCGTGAGGCCTCGCTTTCCCAACCCCACGAGGAGAACGTGCCCATGAACAAGCTGAACCCCCTTCGATCGCGGCTGGCGGTCTGGGCCGCAGCCGCCGGCCTGTCGCTGATGGTGGCCGCCTGCGGCGGATCGGGCGACGACCCCCTGCGGCGCAAGACGCATCTGGGCGAAGTGATCGGCGCGGAGGACGCGCGCAGCGGCACCTACGCCTGGAAGGGCATTCCGTTTGCCAGGCCCCCGGTGGGCGCGCTGCGCTGGCGCGCACCGCAGGAGCCCGAGGCCTGGACCACCGCGCGCGCCGCCACCGCCTTCGGCAACGCCTGTGCGCAGTACGGGCGCATCTACGGCCCCGGCGCCAACAACCGGTACGACCTCAGCATCGCCAGCACGCTGGGGCAGGCGGTGGGCAGCGAGGACTGCCTCTACCTCAACGTCTGGCGCCCGGCCACCTCGGAGACCAACCTGCCGGTCATCGTGTTCTTCCACGGCGGCAGCAACGTCTCGGGCTACACGGCCGACCCGGTCTACGACGGCGCGGCGCTGGCCAAGGCGGCCAATGCCATCGTCGTGACGCCGAACTTCCGCCTCGGCGTGCTCGGCTTCTTCAACCTGCCGCAGCTCAGGACGGGCGATGCCGCGGCCGACTCGGGCAACTTCACCCTGCTCGACCACATCAAGGCGCTGCAGTTCGTGCGCACCAATGCCCAGGCCTTCGGCGGCAACCCGCAGAACGTCACCATCATGGGTCAGTCCGCCGGGGCCATCAACGTGTGGGCGCTGCAGACTTCGCCGGCCATGGTGTCGAGCAGCCCGCGGCTGTTCCACCGCACCGTGCCCCTGTCCGGCGGCATTTCGCTGGCGTCCTCGCTGCCGCCGGGCAGCCTACCCATGATCAGCCCGGCCAGCACCTACCTGCTGCAGGGCAATGCCCTGCTGCAGAACCTGCTGATAGCCGACGGACTGGCCACGGACGCGGCCAGCGCCCAGGCCTACGTGGCCAGCCGCAGCCCGGACGAAATCGCCCAGTACCTGCGCAGCAAGACGCCCGCGCAGCTCTTCGCCACGCTGCTCATCAAGCTCGCGCCGCTGGGGCTGGCGGGTTCCGGCCCCATTCCTGATGGCACGGTGGTCGCGGCCGACCCCATTGCCGCCATCCAGGCGGGCCAGTTCGTCAACGTGCCCACGCTGGCCGGCAACACGCGCGACGAGGGCAAGCTGTTCCCGTCCTTCCTGCCGCTGGTCGGCGGCACGGGCAATGCGCGCCTGGTCTCGGATGCCGAGCTGTTCACCAACCACTACGGCTACAACCCGAATGCCGCGCCGCAGACCCGCATCGACCAGTGGATCGCGCCGTCCTACCTGCCCGTCGATGCACCGGTGAGCGGCTTCACCGCGCGTGCCGAGGCGCTCAACCGGGTGTTCTTCCTCAACAACCGCGACAGCGTGCTCAACGCCCTCAAGGCCCAGCAGGCCAGGGTCTGGTACTACCGCTTCGACTGGGACCGCCAGCCCGCCCCGTGGAACGACATCTACGGCGCCGTGCACACGGCGGACCTGCCGTTCATCTTCGGCAACTTCGGCCCCTCGCTGTTCGGCAACGTGTGGTTCAGCACCGCCAACCAGCCGGGGCGGCAGGAGCTGTCTGCGGCCATGATGCAGACGCTTGCGGCCTTCGCCCGCAACGGCGACCCCAACACCGCCGCACTCGGCGTCAACTGGCCCAACTGGCCCGCCACCCTGGTGTTCAACGCCAGCCCCACGGCGCGGTCGATTTCCGTGCAGTGACAGGAAGCGCCGTGTGCCCACGCCGATCGATGCGCCTGCGCGGGGTGGTGTGCCGGCATGAAGGGAGCCGGCCGGCCGCCCGCGATCAGCGCGCGCGCCGGTCGGTCGAGGCCGCGGCGATGGCAGCGATGGCCCCACGGCGCTGCGAACCACACCATTGAGCAGAGGGCGGCATGCCATTCAGTTCCAACTACCTGAGCTGCGCGGGCTACGAGCTCCACTACACCGAGTGGGGGGCGCAGCACGGGCGCACCGTGGTCGCCTGGCATGGCCTGGCGCGTACTGGGCGCGACATGGATGAACTCGCGGCGCACCTGGCGGCGCACGGCTGGCGGGTGATCTGCCCCGACACCATCGGCCGCGGGCTGTCGCAGTGGGCGCGCGAGCCGCAGACGGAGTACCGGCTGGCGTTCTATGCGCGGCTGGCGCGCGAACTGTTCGATGCGCTCGGGCTCGATGCGGTGCACTGGGTCGGCACCTCGATGGGCGGGGCCATCGGCACGGTGGCCGCGGGCGGGCTGCTCGAGCCCTCGCTCAAGCCGCGCATCCGCAGCCTGGTGCTCAACGACAACGCGCCCGAGCTGGCGGCGCCGGCGATTGCGCGCATCAAGGCCTATGCGGGCGAGCCACCCGCGTTTGCCACGGTGCGCGAACTCGAGGCCTTTTTCCGCCAGGTCTATGCGCCGTACGGCTGGCTCAGCGACGCGCAGTGGCGCCGGCTCACCGAGACCTCCACCCGCCGGCTGCCCGACGGCCGCGTGACGCCGCATTACGACCCGGCCATGGTGCGCCAGTTCGACCACCAGCCCGACGACTACCTCATCTGGCCGCACTATGACGCGCTGCAGGTGCCGGTGCTGCTGCTGCGCGGCGCCGAGAGCGACCTGGTGCTGCCGCAGGCGGTGGCGCAGATGCGCACGCGCGGCCCGGGCGCGGCCGGGCGGCTGCAGGTCATCGAGGTGCCGGGCTGCGGGCACGCGCCGGCGCTCAACGTGCCCGATCAGCTCGAGGCGGTGACGGCGTTCATCGAGGCACACGCAGGTGCCTGAGGTGCGCGGCCTGCGTTTGCGGCCACCCCGCGCGGGCCCGCAGCACAGGGGGCGGGCGAACCACCGTGATTCGCCGCTACTGTCTGGCCCCCAGCGCGAGGGCCGCGGCGCGTTGCGCGGCGAGTGCGGCGGGGTCGGGCCGCTCGCGCGTGGGCCAGCCGCTCAGGTGGCGTTCGGTGAGGTCGGCCAGCGCGCTGATCCAGGCGTCGTGGTCGTTGAGGCAGGGGATGTATTCGAAGGTCTGCCCGCCCGCGTGCAGGAAGGCTTCGCGCGCTTCCTGGTTGATTTCCTCGAGCGTCTCCAGGCAGTCGGCGACGAAGCCGGGGCAGACCACCTGCACATGTTTCACGCCGCCTTGGGCGAGGGCGATGAGGGTGGGCTCGGTGTAGGGCTCGAGCCATTTGGCCTTGCCAAAGCGCGACTGGAAGGTGAGCTGCCACTGCGTGGGCGACAGGCCCAGTTCGGTGGCGAGCAGCCGCGCGGTCTTGTGGCATTCGCAGTGGTAGGGGTCACCCAGGTGCAGGGTGCGCTCGGGCACGCCGTGAAAGCTCATCACGAGCTTGTCGGGCTGGCCGTGGCTTTGCCAGTGCGCGCGGATGGTCCGGGCCAGCGCGGCGATGTAGCCAGGGTCGTCGTGGTAGCGGTTGACGAAGCGCAGCTCGGGCAGGTGGCGTGTGCGCGCGGCCCAGGTGTAGACGGCGTCGAACACGCTGGCGGTGGTGGTGCCGCTGTACTGCGGGTACAGCGGCAGGATGAGGATGCGGGTGGCGCCTTCGGCCTTGAGGCGGTCGAGCTCGGCGGCCACCGACGGGTTGCCATAGCGCATGGCGTAGCGCACCGTGAGATGGTGCCCGCGCTCGCCCAGCCAGCCGCGCAGCTTGAGCGCCTGCTTCTCCGTCCAGACCTTCAGCGGCGAGCCCTCGGGCATCCAGATGCTGGCGTACTTGGCGGCGGACTTCTTTGGCCGCACGCGCAGGATGATGCCGTGCAGGATCAGCCACCAGATGGGCTTGGGGATTTCCACCACCCGTGGGTCGGCGAGGAATTGCGCCAGGTAGCGGCGCAGCGCCGGCGCGGTGGCTTCGTCGGGCGTGCCCAGGTTGACGAGCAGCACGGCCGTGCGCGGGGGCTGGCCGTGGGTGTAGGCGGGTTCTTGGCGAAAGGACATGCGGTATTCTCGCCCAGGCATGACAACCCCTGACTCCACCGAACTACCCTGCGGCTGCCGCCGCGGCACCACGCCGGCAGGCGCCGGGGCCGCGCAAGCGCCCGCACTGCAGCCCGAGATGTTCGCGCTCGACACCGGCCGCATCCGCGCGATTGCGCTCGACCTCGACGACACGCTGTGGCCGATCTGGCCCACCATCGACCGGGCCGAGCGCGCGCTGCTGGCCTTCCTGCAGCGCCATGCACCGCAGGCGGCGGAGCTGTCGCGCCAGAGCGGCCTTGCGCGCGAGGTGCGCCACGCCCTGCTGGCGGCCAACCCGCACTATGCGCACGACCTGACCACGCTGCGCCGCGAGATGATCCGCACCGTGCTGCTGCGCGCGGGCGACGACCCGGAGCTGGCCGAGCCCGCGTTCGACGTGTTCTATGAGGAGCGCCAGCGGGTGGATTTCTTCCCCGACGCCTTGCCGGCGCTCGAATTCCTCTCCTGCCGCTTCCCGGTGGTGGCCGTCTCCAACGGCAATGCAGACGTGCACCGGGTGGGCATCGGCGCGCATTTCCACGCCGCGGTGAGCGCGCGCTCGGTCGGCGTGGGCAAGCCCGATGCGCGCATCTTCCACGCCGCCGCGCAGGCCGCGGGCGTGGCACCGCACGAGGTGCTGCACGTGGGCGACGACGCCCACCTCGACGGCCTGGGCGCGCTCGGCGCGGGCATGCAGCTCGCGTGGGTGAACCGCAGCGGCGAGCCCTGGCCCCATGCGCCGCTGCGCCCGCACGCCGAAGTGCGCGACCTGGCGGCGCTGTGCGCGCTGCTGGGCGAGTTTTCGGCCAGTTCCTGAAGATTTCTCCCTGAACCCCAGCGCCAACCGGCGCGAGGTTGCTCTTGTTTCAGGAGCAATCGGGGGTGGTTGCGCTGCCGTCGAGGCGCAGCGGGCGGTCCTCGAACTCGGTGTTGAGCACCACCGTGCTGGTGGTGCGCGCCACGCCGGGGATGGATTTGATGGCGTAGAGCACGTCTTCGAGTGCGCGCGCATGGGTGGTGCGGATCTTGGCGAGGAAGTCGTACTCGCCGGCCACGCTGTGCAGTTCCTGCACCTCGGGCATCTCGCGCAGGCGCGGCGCGACTTCGCGGCAGTGGGTGCCGCCGTCGTTGCGGATGGCGACGAAGGCGGTGAACGCCAGCCCCAGCGCCTGCGGCTCCACGCTGAGCGAAAAGCGGCGAATCACGCCGCGCTCCACCAGCTTCTTCACCCGCTCGTGCACGGCGGCGGTGGACAGGCCCACTTCTGTGCCCACGTCGGCGTAGGAACGTCGGCTGTCTGCGCTCATGGCCGTAAGAATTCTGGCGTCCATCTCGTCGATCTGAATATTTGCTTGCATCGGAGTGAGTTCCGTATAAAATTTGACCAACAAATGGTTTTGTCGGACGTTTGTCGGAAAATACCTGTTATGCCGAACGTTTTCAAGTCATCCGCCGCGAAGGCCGCGGCCTGGCGCGTGGCCCTGGCCTTGCTGCTGGTGTACGTGGTCTGGGGCACCACCTACTTTGCCATTTCGCTGGCGCTGCGCGAAATGCCGCCGCTGTGGCTCAACGCCAGCCGCTTCAGCGCCGCCGGCGTGGCCATGCTGGCCTGGGCGCTGGCGCGCGGCGAGGCCTGGCCCACGCCACGCCAGATGCTGCATGCGGCGCTGGTGGGTGCGCTGATGGTGGCGGCGGCGATGAACCTGGTGGTGCTGGCGCAGCGCGCGGGGATCGGCTCGGGGCTGATGGCCACGGTCGTCACCACCATGCCCATGTGGCTGACGCTGTGGACGCGCCTGGGCGGTGAGCGGGTGCGCGCGCAGACCTGGGTGGGTCTGGTGCTGGGCGTCGCCGGCGCGGCGCTGCTGGCGCTGGAGCGCGACTTCTCCGCCACGCTGGCCGGCGCGCTCATGGCCTTCGGCGCGCCGCTGGCGTGGAGCGTGGGCTCCTACGCCAGCCGGCGGCTGGTGCAGCCCGCACCGGCGATGGCGGCGGGCCTGCAGTGGCTCGTGGGCGGGTTGATCTGCGCGGCGGTGGCCGTGCCGCTGGAGCCCGTCGATGCGCTGCTCGGCGCCAGTGCCCATGCCTGGATGGCCTGGGGCTATCTGCTGGTGCTGGGCACGCTGGTGGCGCTCAATGCCTACCTGTGGCTGCTCAAGAACGTGAGCGCGGCGCTGGCCGGCAGCTACAGCTTCGTGAACCCGGCGGTGGCGCTGCTGGTGGGCACGGTGCTGGGCGGCGAACACTTGAGCGGCTGGGTCTGGCTGGCGCTGCCGCTGATCTTCGCGGCGCTGGCGCTGATCATGAACCTCGCGCCGGCGCTCAGCGGCGAAAGCCTGGCGGCGCTGCGCAGCGCCTGGCACGCCGCGCGGCGTGGCGTGGGCCGCCTGGCCGGGCTGTGAGGCGCGCGGGGCGCGGGGCGCTTTCCGAGGCTTTCAGCGCGGGTCGTAGCCGGAGTGGATGCGCATGCGCACCGCGAGGTCGGTGCGCGAGTCGGCCTGCCGCAGCGCGGTCTCGGGCGTGATGCGGCCGGCCTGCACGAGTTGCAGCAGGTCCTGGTCGAAGGTGTGCATGCCCAGCGCGGCGCTTTTTTCGATGGCCAGGCGAATGTCGTCCACCGCGCCTTTGTCGATCAGGTCGGCGATGTGCGCCGAGCGCAGCAGCAGTTCGGTGCACAGCACGGGCGGCGCCTCGGGGGCGGCCGGCGGCAGCAGCCGCTGCGACAGGATGGCCTGCAGGTTGAGCGCCAGGTCGAGCCGGATCTGCGCCTGCTGGTGCTCGGGGAAGAAGTTGACGATGCGCTTGAGCGCCTGGCTGGCATTGGCCGCGTGCAGCGTGGAGAGGCACAGCTGCCCGGTCTCGGCGTAGTTGATGGCCTGCTCCATGCTCTCGCGGTCGCGGATCTCGCCCAGCACGATCACGTCCGGCGCCTGCCGCATGGCGTTGCGCATGGCCTCGGCGTAGCTTTGTGTGTCGGAGCCCACCTCGCGCTGCGCGATCGTGCTTTGCGCGTGGTGAAAGACGAACTCGATCGGATCCTCCACCGTCAGGATGTGGCCGCTGCGCTCCTGCGCGCGGAACTGCACCAGCGACGCCAGGCTGGTGCTCTTGCCCGAGCCTGACGCCCCCGCGATGATCACCAGCCCGCGCGGCAGCAGCGCCAGTTCGCGCGCGGCCTGCGGCAGGCCCAGCGCCTCGGGCGCGGGCACGGTTTCCTTCACATGGCGCGCCACCAGGCCGGTGTGGCCGCGCTCGCGGAAGATGTTGATGCGAAAGCGGCCGATGCCGGGCGCATTCCAGGCCAGGTTGATCTCGGGCTGCGTCTCGAACGCGGCGGCCTGTTCGGACGTGAGCACCGAGCGCGCCAGCGCATCCACCTCCGCGGCGCCGAGCACCGGCCGCGGCAGGGGGCGGCCCTGCGCCTTGACCCGCACGCGCGGCTCGGTGCCGGCGAGCAGGTAGAGGTCGGATGCGTCGGCGGCAACCGTGTCGCGCAGCAAGTCGTCGAGGGTGGGCATGGCGGTCTCCTTGGGGCGAGGGCAATGCAGCCATGCTAGCGGCGCGCGCCCGGATCGACCAGCGGCAATCACGCCGGAATTGATCGACCTCAATTCCGCGCGGTTCGGCCGGGATGCCAACGGCGCGGCGGGCGGTACGGTTTGAGAGGACTTCAGCCCAGCGCCTGCGCCGCCTGCGCGCCGCTGCGCACCGCGCCTTCGAGCGTCGCGGGGTAGGGGCCTTCGACAAAGTCGCCCGCGGCGAGCAGCTGGCGGGCCATGTGCTGCGGCGGACGCTGCAGGCCCGGCGTGCAGGCGAAGGTGGCGCGCCGCTCGGTGTAGCTGGTGAGCACCTCGACGTCGAGGCCGAGCTGGGCCCGGGCCTGGGCGCGCACGGCGGCTTCGAGCGCCGGGCGTTCCCCACGGCTGTCGCTGATGACGAAGGCCAGCAGCCCGGCCGGGCCGCCCAGCGCGCCGCGGTCGAACACGAACTGCGCCGGCCCGTGCGGCCCGCCGCTGCGCAGCGCGAGCATGGCGGCCGAAAGCGTCGCAGTCGCGCGGCCGGCGCGCGCCGCATTGGCTTGCGCATACACGGTGGTGATGGCGGTGTAGGCAAGCGCCCTGGCCTGCGCTGCCCAGTGGTGCAGGGCGTCGGCCTCTGGCGCGTCGGTGCTGGCCGATGCGGCCAGGGCCAGGCGCGCGGCCTCGGTGGCGCTGCAGGCCAGCACCACGTGGTCGAAAGCTTCGCCGTCGACCAGCCAGCGGCCGTCCGCGCCCGGGCTGCGGGCCAGGTGCGTCACGCGGCGGCCCAGGTGCACCGTGTGCCCGCGTGCAGCCAGCCGCTGCAGCGCGGCCTCGGGCAGCAGCCGGCCCAGGTCGACGGTGGGCAGTAGCAGGTCTGAGGGGCAGAGAGGTAATCGGTCATGCCCGCCTGGACGCCCCAAAACACACCCGAGGGCGTTGCAAATGCGCGCCGTAGCCCTCGCTACGGCTGTGCTTTGCGCCTTCCCGGGTGCGCTGTGGGACGCCCCTTCGGGCACGCCCAATTCCCTCTCGGCCCCTGAGGCGCGCAGACCTCTGGCGTGCGCCGGTGCAAACAAGGCGTCGCGCAGCACGCGCAGGAACACCGTGCCACTGGCCTGCGCCGCCGCGGTGTTGAGTGCGGAGACGCACAGCGGCTCGATGAACTCGGCCTGCACCCGCGGCGGCAGCCCGCGGGCCAGGTCGGACACGCTGGCCGTGGGCGCGCAGCGAAAGCCGCCGAGCCGCCAGCGCGCCGCGCGCGCCATCAGGGCCAGCCGCTCGCCCGCGCTCCAGCCGCGCGCGCGGGCAATGCCGATCAGCGCGTTCCACGGCGCCGGCGCGTCGGGCAGCGCCAGGCCGCTGCCATCGGGGTGCTGCAGGGCCAGGGGCTGACGGCGCAGCACGGTGAGCGGCTCCACGCCGACGCGGCGCATGAGGTCCAGCGTGGCGGTGTAGGCGCCGATGAGGATGTGCTGGCCGTTGTCCAGCACATAGGCCGTGCCACGTGCGTCGGTGTGGGGAACGCTGCGTGCGCGGCCGCCGCTTTGGCGAGCCGCCTCGTACAGCGTGACGCGGTGGCCGCGCTCGGCGGCGTGCACGGCGGCCGAGAGACCGGCCCAGCCCGCGCCGACCACCGCCACGCGCCGGGGTGCGGATGCCGGGGCGGCCATCACATGCGCCCGAGTGCCTGCATCTTCCAGGCGAGCCAGAACTTGCGCAGCGGCGTGAGCGCCACGCGGCGGTCGAGCACGCGAAAGCGCTCGTGCTCGATTTCGCGCAGCAGCGTGCGGTAGATGCTGGCCATCATCAGGCCGGGCTTCTGGCTGCGCCGGTCGGCTGCGGGCAGCAGGGCCAGCGCCTGGTCGTAGAGTGCGTGGGTGCGCTCGGCTTCGAAGCGCATCAGCGCCTCGAAGCGCTCGGAGTGCTGGCGCTGCAGGATTTCGTGCGCCTTCACGTCGAAGCGCTGCAGGTGCTCGATGGGCAGGTACACGCGCCCGCGCAGCGCGTCCTCGCCGACGTCGCGCAGGATGTTGGTGCGCTGCATGGCCTGGCCCAGCGTGTGCGCGTAGGCGGTGGTGGCCGGGTCGCTCTGGCCGAAGATGCGCGCCGAGACTTCTCCCACCACGCCGGCCACCAGGTGGCAGTAGCGCGAGAGCGCGGCGTCGTCGAGGTAACGGGTCTGGGTGAGGTCCATCTGGCAGCCCTCGATCACCGCCTGCAGCGGCGCCTGCTCGATGCCGTAGACCGGCAGGTGCGGCGCGAGCGCGCGCATCACCGGGTGCGAGGGCCGGCCGGCGAAGCTCTCGCGCACCTCCTGCTGCCACCAGGCGAGCTTGGCGGCGGCGACGTTGGGTTCGTGCACCTCGTCGACCACGTCGTCCACCTCGCGGCAGAACGCATAGAAGGCGGTGATGGCGGCGCGCCGCGGCGGGCTCAGGAACAGGAAGGCGTAGTAGAAGCTGCTGCCCGAGGCGACGGCTTTCTGCTGGACGTAGTCTTCAGGGCTCATGCGTGGCTGGCGGAAGGCGCCCCGCGGCGCGGCGGCGTCCGCGCGATTGTCCCATTGCCGGCGCGCTGGCCGGCGGCCACGCTCAGCGTCCCGCGCGGCGCATGCCCAGCGCGTGCACCAGCAGCAGCGGGGCGTCGGTGGCGTGCAGCCGCGGACGGGTGTGCAGCAGGCGCTCGCCGTGGGCGGCGATCTTCTCCAGCATGCGCCGCGCGCCCTGCACGACCAGGCGCAGCTCCCAGCCGCCGCGGCCGGGCACATCCAGCGCAATGTCAGCGCCTTTTTGAAGCAGTCCCAGCGTGAACTGGTGCAGTTGTGCTATCAAAATTGATGTCTCCGGGCCGGGTTGTGGTGCGCGCGGATCGATGCCCAGGGCCGCGCAGCGGTCGGCGGGCAGGTAGTAGCGGCGGCGCGGCAGGTCCACGCTCAGGTCCTGCCAGAAGTTGACGAGTTGCAGCGCGCTGCACACCGCGTCGCTGCGCTCGAGGGCCTCGGGCGCGTGGATGCCGTAGAGGTGCAGCATCAGCCGCCCCACGGGGTTGGCCGAGCGGCGGCAGTAGTCGAGCAGGGCGTCGAGGTCGGCCGGCACCGCGCCGTCGTGGGTGGCGCGCACGTCCTGCGCGAAGGCGTCGAGCAGGTCGTCCAGCGGCGCCAGCGGCAGGCCGTGCCGCGCCATGGCGCTGGCCAGCGGCGCGAACACCTGCGGCCAGGGGCCGTCGACCGCAGCTGCGCCCGCGGCGACGGCATGCAGCTGCGCGCGGTAGGCGGCGAGCGCGACCAGGCGGGCGTCGGCGTCGGCGTCGCCTTCGTCGGCGATGTCATCGGCCGTGCGGGCGAAGTGGTAGATGGCCGCCACCGCCGGCCGCAGCGGTGCCGGGCACAGCCACGACGCCACGGGAAAGTTCTCGTAGTGCGTCACCGGCGGGGTCGGCGGGGTGTGGGGCGCGGTGGGCATGGGCGGGCGGTGAGGGGGCTGCGAGAGGGTGCGGGGGCACGGTTGACGTTGGATTGTCGCTTGACAGACGGCAAAGCATCCCATAGATTACTAACCAGTCAGTCAGTAAATGCAGCGGCTGGATGAAAGCCGTTGCCGCGTCGTCCCCGGGGGAACCATGAACGATTCGAAACTTTCGCACCCGCAGCGGGGCGTGCGCCGTGCGGCGGCCGTGCTGTCGGCGCTGGCCTTGCTGGGGCTGGCCGCCTGCTCGCCGCCGCCGGCCGAGGAGCCGCCGCTGCGCGCGGTCAAGCTGATCACGGTGGGCGCAAGCCCGCTGGCCGCGCAGCGCGAGTACGCGGCCGAGGTGCGCGCGCGTGTGGAATCGCGCCTGGGCTTTCGCGTGGCCGGCAAGATCACCCGCCGTGCGGTGGAGTTGGGCCAGCCGGTCAAGGCTGGGCAGCTGCTGGCCGAGATCGACCCGAGCGACTACCGCCTGGCCACCGAAGCCGCGCGGGCCCAGGTGGCCGCCGCGCAGACGCAGCGCGACCTGGCTGCGGCCGACCTCAAGCGCTACGCCGCGCTGCGCGAGCAGAACTTCATCAGTGGCGCCGAGCTCGAGCGCCGCGAGGCGGCCTTCAAGGCCGCGCAGGCCACGCTGGAGCAGGCCCAGGCGCAGCTCGCGGTGCAGGGCAACCAGGCCGGCTACACCCGGCTGCTGGCCGACGCGGCCGGCGTGGTCACGGGCATCGACGCCGACGTGGGCCAGGTGGTGGCCGCCGGCGCGCCGGTGCTGCGCGTGGCGCAGGACGGCCCGCGCGACGTGGTGTTCAACCTGCCCGAGGACAAGCTCGCCACCGTGGCGCAAGGGCTCCGGGTGACGGTGCGCGCCTGGGCCGACGGGCGCGAGCGCGAGGGCTTGGTGCGCGAGATCGCCTCCGCGGCCGACCCCGTCACCCGCACCTACCTCGTCAAGGTGGCGCTCTCCGGCCATGAGCAGCCGGCGCTGGGCGCCACCGCCTCGGTGCTGCTGCCCGCGCCCATGCAGGCCGGTGCACCGCTGGCGGCCATCAAGCTGCCCACCACCGCGCTGCGCCAGGAGGGCGGCCACTCGGCCGTGTGGGTGTTCGATGCGGCCAGCAGCACCGTGCTCTCGCAGCCGGTGGAGGTGGCCACGGCCGACGGCAACGAGGTGGTGATTGCAGCTGGCTTGAAGCCGGGGCAGCAGGTGGTGGCCACCGGCGTGCATGTGCTCTCGCCGGGTCAGAAAGTGCTGGTCTATCAGGAAAAATATGCCAACCCCAGCGCCAACCGGTCAGGTTCTGCTCCTGAAAAAATAGTGCCGGGTGCGGCGCCCGCAACTGCGGCGGCAGCGGCCTCCACTGCGCGCTGAGGTCGGCATGGTGCACCACGCTCATCCCGAAAAGGCCTTCAACGTCTCGCGCTGGGCCATCGAGCACGACGCGCTCACGCGCTTCCTGCTCATCGTGCTCATGCTGCTGGGCATTGCGGCGTACTTCCAGCTCGGCCAGGACGAGGATCCGCCGTTCACCTTCCGCGCGATGGTGGTGCGCACCTACTGGCCCGGCGCCAGCGCGCGCGAGGTGGCCGACCAGGTCACCTACAAGCTGGAAAAGACGCTGCAGGAAGTGCCCTACGCAGACAAGATCCGCAGCTACTCCAAGCCCGGCGAGTCGCAGATCATCTTCCAGATCAAGGACTCCTCGCGCCCCGCGGACGTGCCCAACGTCTGGTACACCGTGCGCAAGAAGATCGGCGACATGCGCGGCACGCTGCCGCAGGGCGTGATCGGCCCCTACTTCAACGACGAGTTCGGCGACGTGTTCGGCGTGATCTACGTGCTCGAGGCGCCGGGCTTCTCCAGCGCCGAAGCCAAGGTGTTCGCCGACCAGGTGCGCGACCAGCTGCTGCGCGTGCCCGACGTGGCCAAGGTCGAGCTCTTTGGCGTGCAGGACGAGAAGGTCTACATCGAACTCTCGCAGAAGCGCCTGGCCGAGCTCGGCCTGGACCTCAACGCCGTGCTCGCCCAGCTGGCGCAGCAGAACGCCGTGGAGTCCGCCGGCGCGGTGCAGACGCCCTCGGAGGTGGTGCAGGTGCGCGTGGCCGGCGCGTTCAATTCGGTCGAGGACCTCGCCGCCATGCCCATCCGCGGCGCTGCGGTGACCGCCGGTGCCGGCGCGCCGCAGCTGCGCCTGGGCGACATCGCGCGGGTGTACCGCGGCTATGTCGATCCGCCGCAGATCAAGGTGCGCCACGACGGCCAGGAGGGCATCGCCCTGGGCGTCTCCATGGCCAAGGGGGGCGACATCATCCGCCTGGGCAAGGCGCTCAAGGCCGCGGCCGTGCGCATCGAGCAAGGCCTGCCCGCCGGGGTGAAGCTGGTGCAGATCCAGGACCAGCCCAAGGCGGTGGCCGGCTCGGTCAACGAGTTCGTGAAGGTGCTCATCGAGGCCGTGGTCATCGTGCTGGCGGTGAGCTTCATATCGCTGGGCCTGCACAAGAACGCCCACGCCGCGAACCTGCCCTTGTGGCGCCGCTACACGCTGGACGTGCGCCCGGGGCTGGTGGTGGGCATCACCATTCCGCTGGTGCTGGCCATCACCTTCCTGGCCATGCACTACTTCGACATCGGGCTGCACAAGATCTCGCTGGGCTCGCTCATCATCGCGCTGGGCCTGCTGGTGGACGACGCCATCATTGCCGTGGAGATGATGGTGCGCAAGATGGAAGAGGGCTACGACAAGGTGCGCGCCGCCACCTTCGCCTACGAAATCACCGCCATGCCCATGCTCACCGGCACGCTGATCACCGCCGTGGGCTTCCTGCCCATCGGCATCGCGCGCTCCTCGGTCGGCGAATACACCTTCGCCATCTTCGGTGTCACCGTCATTGCGCTGCTCATCAGCTGGGTCACGGCGGTCTATTTCGTGCCCTACCTCGGCACCGTGCTGCTGCGCCAGCCGCCCAGGGCCGCGAGCGCGGCCGGCGCCGCGGACGGAGCGGCGACCGAGGGCCCGCACGAGGTCTTCGACTCGCCCTTCTACAACCGCTTCCGTGCCGCAGTGAACTGGTGCGTGGCGCACCGCTGGGCCACCATCGGCGCCACCGTGCTGCTGTTTGCGGTGGGCATCCTCGGCATGGGCAAGGTGCAGCAGCAGTTCTTCCCCGACTCCTCGCGGCCGGAGATTTTGGTCGACCTCTGGTTCCCCGAGGGCACCTCGTTTGCCGCCAACGAGGCGGTGGCCAAGCGCGTCGAGGCCCGCCTCATGGCCGAGCCCGGCGTCACCGCCGTGAGCCAGTGGGTCGGCTCGGGCGTGCCGCGCTTCTACCTGCCGCTGGACCAGACCTTCCCGCAGACCAACGTCTCCCAGCTCATCGTGCTGCCCAAGGACCTGCCCACCCGCGAGCGGCTGCGCAAGGCCTTGCCGGCCGTGCTGGCGCAGGAGTTCCCCGAGGTGCGCGGCCGCGTCAAGCTGCTGCCCAATGGCCCGCCGGTGCCGTATCCGGTGCAGTTCCGCGTCATCGGCCCGGACCCCACGCTGCTGCGCGCGCGCGCCGACGAGGCCAAGGCCGTGCTGCGCGCCAGCCCCCACCTGCGCGGCGTCAACGACAACTGGAACGAGTCCGTCAAGGTGCTGCGCCTGGAGGTGGACCAGACCCGCGCCCGTGCGCTCGGCGTCTCCAGCCAGGCCATCGCACAGGCCTCGCGCACGCTGCTCGCCGGCGCCACCGTGGGCCAGTTCCGCGAGGGCGACAAGCTCATCGACATCGTGCTGCGCCAGCCGCTGGACGAGCGCAACGCCATCACCGCCATCGGCAACGCCTACCTGCCCACCGCCTCGGGCAAGTCGATTCCGCTCACCCAGATCGCGCGGCCCGTCTTCACCTGGGAGCCCGGCGTGCTCTGGCGCGAGGGCGGCAACTACGCCGTCACGGTGCAGGGCGACACCACCGAGGGCCTGCAGGGCGCCACCGTCACCGCCGAGCTGCTGCCCGAGCTGCGTCGCATCGAGCAGCGCTGGGCCGCGCAGGGGCCGCAGGGCTACCGCATCGAGGTGGCCGGCGCGGTGGAAGAAAGCTCCAAGGGCCAGTCCTCCATCGCAGCGGGTCTGCCCATCATGCTGTTCCTCACGTTCTTTCTGCTGATGCTGCAGTTGCACAGCTTCAGCCGCGCGCTGCTGGTGTTCATCACCGGGCCGCTGGGCATCGCCGGCGTGGCCGGCGCGCTGATCGCGCTCAACCGGCCGTTCGGCTTCGTCGCGCTGCTGGGGGTGATCGCGCTCATGGGCATGATCCAGCGCAACTCCGTCATCCTGATCGACCAGATCGAGCAGGACCGCGCCCGCGGCGTGCCGGCGTGGGATGCCATTGTCGAGTCCGCCGTGCGGCGCCTGCGCCCCATCGCACTGACCGCCGCGGCGGCGGTGCTGGCCATGATTCCGCTCTCGCGCAGCGTGTTCTGGGGGCCGATGGCGGTGGCCATCATGGGCGGTCTCATCGTCGCCACCGTGCTCACGCTGCTGGCGCTGCCGGCGATGTACGCGGCGTGGTTCCGCGTGCGGCGCGAGGAGCCACCGGCCGCGGCCGGTGCCGCCCCGGCGAACGGGTAAACTTGAGGGTTGACCGATTTCACGGGCGGCGGCACCGCTTGCGCCACGCGCCGCCCACCTTTGTCCGGACCCGCGCGGGTGGCGAAATTGGTAGACGCACCAGGTTTAGGTCCTGACGCCAGCAATGGTGTGGGGGTTCGAGTCCCCCCCCGCGCACCATCAACCCAAGAGAGAAGCGATATGGCCATCACCGTAGAAACCCTCGACAAGCTCGAACGCAAGATGACGCTCACGCTGCCGCTGGCGGCCGTTCAGGCGGAAGTCGATGCGCGCCTGAAGAAGCTGGCGCGCTCCGTCAAGATGGACGGCTTCCGCCCCGGCAAGGTGCCGCTCAACGTGGTGGCCCAGCGCTACGGCTATTCCGTGCAGTACGAGGTGGTGAACGACAAGATCGGCGAGGCCTTTGCCAACGCCGTCGGCGAAGCCCAGCTGCGCGTGGCCGGCCAGCCCCGCATCTCCGAGAAAGAAGGCGCGCCCGAGGGCGAACTCGCCTTTGATGCGGTGTTCGAGGTGTTTCCGCAGGTCAAGATCGGCGACCTCTCTGCCGCCGAGCTCGAGAAGATCACCACCGAGGTGTCCGAGGAAGCCATCGACCGCACGCTCGACATCCTGCGCAAGCAGCGCCGCACCTTCGCCCAGCGCGCGCACGACGCCGCCGCGCAGGACGGCGACCGCGTCACCGTGGACTTCGAAGGCAAGATCGACGGTGAACCCTTCGAGGGCGGCCGCGCCGAGGGCTTCCAGTTCCTCATCGGCGAAGGCCAGATGCTCAAGGAGTTCGAGGACGCCGTGCGCGGCATGAAGGTCGGCGAGAGCAAGACCTTCCCGCTGGCCTTCCCCGCCGACTACCACGGCCAGGACGTCGCCGGCAAGACGGCAGACTTCCTCGTGACCGTCAAGAAGATCGAGGCGGCCCACCTGCCCGAGGTCAACGAAGCCTTCGCCAAGTCGCTCGGCATCGAGGACGGCAGCGTGGCCGGCCTGCGCGAGGACATCCGCAAGAACCTCGAGCGCGAAGTCAAGTTCCGCCTGCAGGCCCGCAACAAGCAGGCGGTGATGGACACGCTGCTCTCGGTCGCCGAACTCGACCTGCCCAACGCCAGCGTGAAGGCCGAGATCGACCGCCTCGCCGAGGGTGCACGTGCCGAGCTCAAGCAGCGCGGCGTCAAGGACGCCGACAAGGCCCCCATCCCCGACGACATCTTCCGCCCGCAGGCCGAGCGCCGCGTGCGCCTGGGCCTGGTGGTGGCCGAGCTGGTCAACGCCAACGGCCTGCATGCCACGCCCGAGCAGGTGCGCGCCCATGTCGAAGAGCTCGCGTCGAGCTACGAAAAGCCCGCCGACGTCGTGCGCTGGTACTACAGCGAGCCGCGCCGCATGGCCGATGTGGAGGCCATCGTCATCGAGAACAACGTCACCGAGTTCGTGCTCTCGAAGGTCAAGGTCAAGGAGCGCAGCATCGGCTTCGACGAGCTGATGGGTCAGCAGGGCTGATCGCGTCCGCGTGCGGCGCCGGGGGGCGCGGCCGTCATGCGGCCCGCCATCACCCGCGCCGCAGCCCCCGCCCATCGTGCGGGTGGGGCGATTGCCGGCTCGCTACAGTCGGAGTTTTTGCAGGAGAACACATGAGCGCACTGGACATTCAGGCTCTGGGCATGGTCCCCATGGTCATCGAGCAGTCGGGCCGCGGCGAGCGCGCCTACGACATCTACTCGCGCCTGCTCAAGGAGCGCGTGATCTTCCTCGTCGGCCCGGTCAACGACCAGACGGCCAACCTCGTCGTCGCGCAGCTGCTGTTCCTTGAGAGCGAGAACCCGGAGAAGGACATCTCCCTCTACATCAACTCGCCCGGCGGTTCGGTGTCGGCCGGCATGGCCATCTTCGACACCATGAACTTCATCAAGCCCGACGTCTCCACGCTGTGCACCGGCATGGCCGCGAGCATGGGCGCCTTCCTGCTCGCTGCCGGCGCCAAGGGCAAGCGCTTCGCGCTGCCCAACAGCAAGGTCATGATCCACCAGCCGCTCGGCGGCACGCAGGGCCAGGCCACGGAGATCGAGATCCACGCCCGCGAGATCCTCAAGACGCGCGACCAGCTCAACCGCATCCTGGCCGAACGCACCGGCCAGCCGCTCGAGCGCATCGCCCGCGATACCGACCGCGACTACTACCTCGACCCCGAGGAGGCGCGCGAGTACGGCCTCATCGACCAGGTGCTGAGCAAGCGGGCCTGAGCGGGCGCCGACGCCGCCCGAGCGCTCCTCGCTATCATCGTCCACCACACACGCACCGTTCGCACCACAAGGCACGCCGTCCATGGCCGAGAAAAAAGGCACCGCTTCCGAGAAAACCCTCTACTGCTCCTTCTGCGGAAAGAGCCAGCACGAGGTGAAAAAGCTCATCGCAGGGCCTTCGGTTTTCATCTGCGACGAGTGCATCGAGCTGTGCAACGAGATCATCCGCGACGAGCTGCCCGCCAGCACCATCGGTGAATCCGGCCGTGCCGAGCTGCCCACGCCGGCCGAGATCAAGGCCAACCTCGACGGCTACGTCATCGGCCAGGAACGGGCCAAGCGCACGCTGGCGGTGGCGGTCTACAACCACTACAAGCGGCTGCGGCACAAGGAGGCCGGCCGCAAGGACGACGTGGAACTGGCCAAGAGCAACATCCTGCTCATCGGTCCCACGGGCTCGGGCAAGACGCTGCTGGCGCAGACGCTCGCCCGCATGCTGGACGTTCCCTTCGTCATGGCCGACGCGACCACGCTGACCGAAGCCGGCTACGTGGGCGAGGACGTGGAGAACATCATCTCCAAGCTGCTGCAGAGCTGCAATTACGACGTCGAGCGGGCGCAGCGGGGCATCGTCTACATCGACGAGATCGACAAGATTTCGCGCAAGTCCGACAACCCCTCCATCACCCGGGACGTCTCGGGCGAGGGCGTGCAGCAGGCCTTGCTCAAGCTCATCGAGGGCACCATGGCCAGCGTGCCGCCGCAGGGCGGGCGCAAGCACCCCAACCAGGACTTCCTGCAGGTCGACACCACGGACATCCTGTTCATCTGCGGCGGCGCCTTCGCCGGCCTGGAGAAAGTCATCGAGAGCCGCACCGAGGCCTCGGGCATCGGCTTCGGCGCGGCGGTGCGCAGCAAGAAGCAGCGCTCGCTGACCGAACTGTTCGACGAGATCGAGCCCGAGGACCTGATCAAGTTCGGCTTGATTCCCGAACTCGTGGGCCGCATGCCGGTGGTGGCCTCCCTGGCCGAACTCACCGAGGAGGCGCTGGTGCAAATCCTCACCGAGCCGCGCAACGCGCTGGTCAAGCAGTTCGGCAAGCTGTTCGCGATGGAGGGCGTGGAGCTGGAGATCCGTCCGGCCGCGCTCAAGGCCATCGCGCGCAAGGCGCTCGCGCGCAAGACCGGTGCGCGCGGTCTGCGCTCGATCCTCGAGCAGACGCTCATCGACACCATGTTCGACCTGCCCAACACCCGCAACGTGGAGAAGGTCGTCGTCGACGAAGCCGCCATCGAAGAAGGCAAGCCGCCGCTGCTGGTCTACCGCGAGGCGGCGCGGCAGGCTTGAATTCGCCTCCCCGGCGCCGGACGGACGGCCCGCGGTGCGGGCGTTTCGGCATGGGCGCCACGCTGGGATTTGTCCCTACGGTTGATGCCGTCGCCGTTCGCGCTTGAAAATGGGTGCGTCGCGCCCATGTTCTGCTTCTGTTTCAAGGGAATCTCATGTCCGGACACACCCCCCTCCCCGCCATTGCCCTGGACCTGCCACTGCTGCCGCTGCGCGACGTGGTGGTGTTCCCGCACATGGTCATCCCGCTGTTCGTCGGTCGCCCCAAGAGCATCAAGGCGCTCGAAGCCGCGATGGAGGGCGAGCGCCGCATCATGCTCGTCGCACAGAAGACCGCCGCCAAGGATGAGCCGGCGGTGGACGACATGTTCGAGGTGGGCTGCGTCTCCACCATCCTGCAGCTGCTCAAGCTGCCCGACGGCACGGTGAAGGTGCTGGTCGAGGGCCGCCAGCGCGCCAAGGTGCTGCAGGTCGAGGACGGCGAGACGCATTTCACCGCCTCCGTGCTGCCCATGGGCGCGGTCGAGGACGAGCGCGACGCCACCGAAATCGAAGCGCTGCGCCGCGCGGTGATGCAGCAGTTCGACCAGTACGTCAAACTCAACAAGAAGATCCCGCCCGAGATCCTCACCTCCATCGCCAGCATCGACGACCCCGGCCGCCTGGCCGACACGATCGCGGCGCATCTGCCGCTCAAGCTCGAGAACAAGCAGTCGGTGCTCGATCTGCCCGGCGTGGCCGACCGGCTGGAAAACCTGTTCGAGCAGCTCGAGCGTGAGGTCGAGATCCTCAACGTCGACAAGAAGATCCGCGGCCGCGTCAAGCGGCAGATGGAGAAGAGCCAGCGCGACTTCTACCTCAACGAGCAGGTCAAGGCCATCCAGAAGGAGCTCGGCGAGGGCGAAGAGGGCGCCGACATCGAGGAGCTCGAAAAACGCATCAAGGCCGCTCGCATGCCCGCCGAAGCGCGCAAGAAGGCCGAGGGCGAGCTCAAGAAGCTCAAGCTGATGTCGCCCATGTCGGCCGAGGCCTCGGTCGTGCGCAACTACATCGAGGTGCTCGTCGGGCTGCCCTGGAGCAAGAAGACCAAGATCAAGCACGACCTCGCGCACGCCGAAGTCGTGCTCGACGAGGACCACTTCGGCCTGGAGAAGGTCAAGGACCGCATCCTCGAATACCTGGCTGTGCAGCAACGCGTGGACAAGGTGAAGGCGCCGATTCTCTGCCTCGTTGGCCCGCCGGGCGTGGGCAAGACCTCGCTCGGGCAGTCGGTGGCCAAGGCCACCGGCCGCAAGTATGTGCGCATGGCGCTGGGCGGCATGCGCGATGAGGCCGAGATCCGCGGGCACCGCCGCACCTACATCGGCGCCATGCCGGGCAAGGTGCTGCAAAGCCTCTCCAAGGTGGGTACGCGCAATCCGCTGTTCCTGCTCGACGAGATCGACAAGCTCGGCATGGACTTCCGCGGCGACCCGTCGAGCGCGCTGCTCGAAGTCCTCGACCCCGAGCAGAACCACACCTTCTCCGACCACTATGTGGAGGTGGACTTCGACCTGTCGGACGTGATGTTCGTGGCCACTTCGAACTCCATGAACATTCCGCCGGCGTTGCTGGATCGCATGGAGGTCATCCGGCTGTCGGGCTACACCGAAGACGAGAAGGTGAACATCGCCACCCGTTACCTCGCGCCCAAGCAGATGAAGAACAACGGCGTGCGCGACGGTGAGTTGAATCTCTCCGAGGACGCCGTGCGCGACATCGTGCGCTACTACACCCGCGAAGCGGGCGTGCGTTCGCTCGAGCGCGAGATCTCCAAGATCTGCCGCAAGGTGGTCAAGGCGCTGCAATTGAAGACCAGGGCGGCGCCGGTCACGGTGTCGGCCGAGAATCTCGACGAGTTTCTCGGTGTGCGCAAGTTCAGCTACGGCCGTGCCGAGAGTCAGAACCAGGTTGGGCAGGTGGTGGGGCTGGCGTGGACCGAGGTCGGAGGTGACCTGCTCACCATCGAAGCGGCAACCATGCCGGGCAAGGGCCAGATCACCCGTACCGGCATGCTCGGCGACGTGATGAAGGAGTCGGTCGAAGCAGCCCGCACGGTGGTGCGCAGCCGCGCGCGCCGGCTGGGTATCCGCGACGATGTGTTCGAGAAACGGGACATCCACATCCACGTGCCCGACGGGGCGACGCCCAAGGACGGCCCGAGCGCCGGGGCGGCCATGGTCACGGCACTCGTTTCCGCGCTCACCGACATCGCCGTGCGCGCCGACCTGGCGATGACGGGCGAGATCACGCTGCGCGGCGAGGTCACCGCCATCGGCGGGCTCAAGGAAAAGCTGCTGGCGGCGCTGCGTGGCGGCATCAAGACGGTGCTGATCCCACAGGAAAACCTCAAGGACCTGCAGGAGATCCCGCAGAACGTGAAGTCGGGGTTGGAAATCATTCCCGTGAAGTGGATCGATCAGGTGCTCGAGCTCGCGCTCGAACGCAAGCCGCAGCCCTTGCCGGAAGACGACGCGGCGGCCGCGCCGCTGGCGGCACCGGTGATCGTCGCAGGAGCTGATGCACTGAAGCACTGACTTTTTTCGTGTCGCCGGCGAAGGCGCCGAAAAATGCGTTATAATTTCGGAATCGCAGCGAACGACGCAGCAAATGCTTCAAACGCTGTCCGCGCGGGAATAGCTCAGTTGGTAGAGCGCAACCTTGCCAAGGTTGAGGTCGCGAGTTCGAGCCTCGTTTCCCGCTCCAATTTATGATCTACAGACTTCCACTGACGTCTGTAAGTCGTTGAAAAAAGGAGCTTCGGCTCCTTTTTTCATTCCAGCGAGCGCCACGGAAATCCACCCACAGCCAGCCTTTTTTAGGCGCCAATCTAGGCACAGGAATACGGGTGAGACGGCTTCCGGATAGTTGCTGGGGCTGAGCGGGAATCATGGCGAGCATAGGGCCTAAGTCATTACTTAGGAGCCTCGAAATGGCACTCTCTGATTTGATCGTTCGGCAGGCCAAGACCACCGGCAAACGCTACACCCTCCACGACAACGACTGCCTAAGCCTGATGGTCTCTGCCGCGGGTGGCAAGTCGTGGATCTTCCGCTACTGCTGGTTGCGCAAGCAAAAGCGCATGTCCCTGGGCGGCTATCCGGCCCTCAGCCTGCGCGAGGCCCGCGCCGAGCGGGACAAGGCCCAGGTTCTGCTCGCCAAGGGCGTTGATCCCCAAATCGAACGTGACCAGCGGCGGCACGCTGCCAGGCTGGCCGGCGAATACACCTTCAAGAACGTCTTCGATGCCTGGGTCGAGCATCGCCGTAAGGAACTCAAGGAAGGCCGTCAAAGCACGCTTTCGCAGATCCTGCGCATCTTCAACAAGGACGTGCTGCCCACCCTGGGGAAGATGTCGATCTACGACATCCGCCGACCCCAACTCCTGGGCGTGCTGGCAGCGATCGAGAAACGCAAGGCGTTCACCACCGCCGAGAAGGTTCGCACCTGGTTCAACCAAATGTTCCGCTATGCCCTGGTTGTCGCCGAGGGACTGGAAGTCAACCCGGCCGCGGACCTGGACGTGGTGGCCGAACCCAAGCCTCCGGTGGCCCACAACCCCTATCTGCACTTGCCAGAGCTACCCGAGTTCCTTCAGAAGCTGCGGCACTACAATCCCCGCGGCTACCAAACCCAGCTTGGCGTCCGACTGCTGTTCCTGACGGGGGTGCGCACGGGCGAGCTGCGGCTGGCCGAGCCTGAGCAATTCGACCTCGACTGCGGCTTGTGGATCATCCCGCCGCAGGTCGTCAAGCAACTCCAGGACGAAATGCGCAAGGCCGGCAAGCGGCCGCAGGACGTGCCGCCCTACATCGTGCCCCTGTCCCTGCAGGCCATCGAGATCGTGCGCTATCTACTGGGCGTGATGCGGCCGGCGCAGAAGTACCTGCTGTCGCATCGCAGCGAACTCAAGAAGCGCATCAGCGAGAACACCCTCAACAAGGCCGTGCAGCTCATGGGCTACGAGGGGCGCCTGACCGGCCACGGCATCCGCGGCACCATCTCGACCGCGCTCAACGAGATCGGCTACCCGAAGATTTGGGTGGACGCACAGCTTTCGCACTCCGATCCGAACAAGGTCAGCTCGGCCTACAACCACGCCAAGTACGTGGAGCCGCGCCGGCGGATGATGCAAGACTGGGCCGACCGTCTCGATCTGCTCGAACAGGGCGAAGTGGAAGCCGCGAGCGCGCACCTGACCATCCGCATCGACGGGGTGCCGGCAATGGCGGAAATGGAGGAAGCGGTGGGTGCGGTCCTTACGGCGGCCGAGCCTGCTGTCCCTGGTGTGCCGCCCGTGGTGGCCACACCCATCGTCGTGACCCCCAACAGCGGCGGAATCACGTTCCAGCGGCTGTCACAGGTGCCGCCGGCTCCGGTGCACGCCCCGGAGCCGGAAGTGTCCGCCATCCAGCGCGAGCGTGAGGAAATGCTCACCATCTACGAGTCGCCGAACAATCTGCCGGTCTCGCTGTTCGGCAAGCTGGCCGGGAAGTCCAAAGACCAGATCAACCGCGAGCTGAAAGCTGGCAAATTGCTGGCTATCAGTCTGGGCAACCGGGGGCAGCGGGTTCCCGATTGGCAACTTGTGCCGCTCAAGTACAAGCTGGCCCAAGCGCTCATGAAACAGTGTCCACACGCGGATCCTTGGGATCTATACCGGCTGCTGACCCAGCCGCATCCTGATCTGGGTGATCGCGCAGCCATTGATGCAGTGACGCCGACCAACGTGCCTGCGGTCATCCGGGTCATCATGGGCGACTACCAACACCAAGCGGATGCGCCCGGGGCCGTTGTCCCGCCGGCCATCCCCGAGGATGTACGGCAGCGCGTCCATAGGCTTGTGAATAGCGCAGTGGTGCTTGAGGAGGTCTAGTCACCACATTTCGGCGTATGACCGGAATGAAATTCCCGGTCATACGGATGCAATCACCTTGCGCCTGCTCTGGCAATTTGTAGCGCTCTACGTTCAAAGCGCTCGGCAACTGGGTTGGTTTTCCTGTAAGGTCGCTGTAAGTACGTTCCAATCTGATAGGGGCCATCGCTCAGCGGTCGCATGGCAATCCCCCATCCATGAGCGCGCTCGATGCGTGATTGCGCGGATACCCCGATACCATAGCCGGCTGCAACCCATAGCGCCATCATCTCGAAAGAAGTTACCTGCTCGATGCCCTTCTCGTCTGCCGGCAGGAGGGAGGTTAGCCTTTCAGCCAGCAGGGAACAGGCCTCTGCCTGCCAGCGATAGACGAGATAGCCTTGGAGGTCGGCAATGGTCAGCATTGCCTGGCCGGATAAATAGAACTGTGGCGACATGGCGACAGCCATGTTCTCCGTCCACAAGAGCTGCGTTTTGAGGGTCGGGTCGCTATGCCCTTGAAGCGTCAACCCAACGTCGTAGCGATCCGCAAGAAGCCCATCAAGAAGGACGTCGCTTGCAACCTCGAAAAATGTGAGGGTGACGTCTGGCTCTTCTGCGCGTTGCCGCGCGAGAAGCGTCGAGAATTGTGATGACGGTACGCCCGGTGCTACCGCAAGCCTAAGACAGGCGGGCTGGCTGGTGGCGTCGTGCATGAGAGCCTCAAAAAAGAGCCGACCAAAGCGATATCATACCAATGAGTTAAATTTAACGTGGTTAAATTTGTTCGACTGCCCGACGCTTCTATTCATGCAGAAGCGTATTGTTCGACGAGGCCGTCCTCCAGGTACAACCACTTATGAAGCCGAACCAGCCCAGGCTTTCGGGAAAGCAGTGCGTGCTACGCGCGTGGAGCAAGGAATCGCTCAGGAAGAGCTGGCTGCCTTGGCTGGTATTGAGCGCTCGCACATGGGAAAAATCGAACGAGGTGAGCATATGCCCACGCTCGCGTTAATCTTGAAAATTTCCACGGCGTTAAAGGTCGCCGCCGCCGACTTGATGGCAATAACGGAATACAACATTAACCATAATACTAGCCCTTGAGGCCATTCGTATGAGCATAAATTTAGTAATCTACCTGGTCACGCAAACGATCTATAAATCGCTCCAGTGAGAGCGCTTGTTCACTATTGTTGGATCGAAGTAAATAGGTCGTGATTACCGCTGAGTCCGTCGCTAAAGGCCGTATGACCACATCCGGACGTTGACAAACTGCAACTCTTGCCACAGTCGTAAATCCGATTCCGTAACCCGCGCCGACCAGCGTAAGCAGCATGTCCAGTGAAGATACATGCTCGACAATATCAAGTTCACACTCCAGTTGCCGAAGAAGTCGTGCTAATTCACGCCAATAACCTTCACACACCAACGGGTCGCATAAAACAACTGGATGATTTCCTATTTCCTGGAATGGGATTTTTTTGTAAATCAGTAATTCGTCGTCCCTGCAAATCCCCGCCAAACCGCATGAACACTGGGTTTTCGCCGATTCCAGGTGAAGCCCAATCCCCCGAGAATCGTTAAATCAGAATCTGATTCCTGGGAGTTTTTGCAGATGTCCGATCCGGTTCACAGCGCCGATTTGTTCCGCCAGCCGCTGGCCGAGATGATCGATGCACGCCACCCACTGGCGGTGCTGGCCAGCCGCCTGCCCTGGGCGCAGATCGAGGCGGCACTGGCACCGCACTTTGCCCGCCGGGTGCGCGAAGGCCGGGCCATTGCACAAGACGACCTGTTCGGCCCATCCATGCAAGTGGCCGGCGCCGGCATCGCCGCTGCCGGCCGGCCCCGCTTGCCGATCCGCCTGATGGCCAGCCTGCTGTACCTCAAGCACGCTTTCAAGCTCAGCGACGAAGAGTTGGTGGAGCGCTGGGCCGAGAACGTGGTCTGGCAACACTTCAGCGGCATGCAGTTTTACGAGCCGCGCCTGCCGTGTGATGCAACCCAGATTGGACGCTTTCGCACCGCCATCGGCGAGGCCGGCGTGGAAGAACTGCTCAAGGCCACCATCGACACGGCGGTGCAGTCGAAGGCCATCAAGCCGGCCGAGTTCGAACGGCTGATCGTGGACACCACGGTGCAGGAGAAGGCCATTGCGCACCCGGTGGACTCGCGCCTGCTGGAGGTCGCGCGCCACAAGGTGGTGGCCACAGCCAAGCGTGCGGGCATCGCCCTGAAGCAGACCTTTGTGAAGGAAGGCAAGAGCCTGCGCCGGCGTGCCGGCGACTACGCCCACGCCAGGCAGTTCAAGCGCCTGCGCAAGGTGCTCAAACGCCAGCGCACGATCCTGGGCATCGTGCTGCGCGAGGTGCGGCGCAAGATCGGGCAGGCCAGCGGGGCAACAGCGCTCACCTTGACGAATCTGCAGACGCTGATCGAGCGCGCCGAGCGCATCCGCAGCCAGCGCCCGAAGGACAAGAACAAGCTGTACGCCCTGCACGCCCCCGAGGTGGAGTGCATCGGCAAAGGCAAAGCCCGCAAGCCCTATGAGTTTGGCGTGAAGGTCAGCGTGGCGGTCACACACAAGCGGGGCTTGATGGTCGGAGCGCGCAGCTTCACTGGCAACCCCTATGACGGCCACACCCTGGCCGAGCAGCTCGAGCAGGTGACGATTTTGACCGAGGACACGGGAGCAAGGCCCAGGCAGGTGACGGCGGATCTGGGCTTTCGGGGGGTGGATGCGGACAACCCGGGCATTGAGATCATTCACCGGGGCAAGCTGAGGAGCCTGACCAATCAGCAGCGCAAATGGCTCAAACGACGCCAAGCGGTGGAGCCGGCCATCGGGCACTTGAAGAGCGACCACGGCATGGACCGCTGCTGGCTGCAAGGGGCCACGGGCGATGCGCTGCACGCGGTGCTGTGCGCGGCGGGCTACAACATCCGATGGCTGCTGCGGGCCATCGTGCGCCTGGGGCTCAAGGGCCTTTTTGCGCCCTTGTTCTGGCTGCTCCTCACGTTGGCTTCAATGCTGGCGCCGCCCGCGCGGGCAAGGAAAACTGGCGTGGGCCGGTTGGTTGAGATCGGTGGATGAATTTTGCAGGGCCGACTAATTCATGCCTGGCAGGCACGGCGACCATCAGGGGATCACGCCAAATTGGTTCAGCCACAATACCGTCTCCGACCTCGGCTGTATGCGCGAAACCAATCGCAAAATCTCCTGACCGTAACCCACGCAATTGTTCCGACAAAGGAACTTCACACAAACGGATTTCGACATCAGGCTCTTCTGCTCGGCAGCGCGCTAGAAATTCCGACAGTCGAAGATCAATCGCACCATCAGATATCGCAATACGCAAACTACCTCGCAAACCTGAAGCTACGGCTTTTGCATTCTCGCGTGCTTGATCTAGGGTTGTGAATAATCTGCGAGCGTCCTGTAAGAAGACGGCACCCGCTGAAGTCAAACGAGTTCCTCTACGATCTCGATCGAAAAGCACAACATTCAACTCATCCTCAAGCTCCTTGATGGTTCGAGACAAAGGAGGCTGCTCAATATGCAGACGTTCAGCGGCACGTGTGAAATGTAGTTCCTCAGCCAAAACAACAAAACAGCGCAGATGTCGCAATTCCATGCCTTACCTCACTCGTCACGGCAGCATAGCGCTTGCGATGAGGATCAGGAATTCACCCTCTTTGACGGCAGCGCCTCGAACAATGGGTGGCAGCTAGCCACATCTTAATCGTCTCGATTTTTTCAATATCTTCGTCAAAAATTATCTTTATCTTTAAGGTTGCAAATTCTGTTTTCTGTGAAATTTATTCAAAGTGAATATTTTCAGGCGCAACTCCAACAAGATGAGAACTGCAATACGGATCCAAACTATCATCAGAGCCTGGTCAGTACATGTGTTGGCCGCCATTCATGGCAACGTTGCTGCCGGTCATGAAGGCGGCGGCATCGCTCGCGATGAATGCCACCAGCGCGGCGATTTCATCCGGCTGACCAAGACGGCCGACTGGAATCGCATCGATGATCTTCTGGCGCACATCCTCGCGCACCGCCATCACCATCTCGGTGGCCAGGTAGCCCGGCGAGACTGTGTTGACCGTTACGCCCTTGCGCGCCACTTCCTGTGCGAGTGCCTTCGTGAATCCATGGACGCCAGCCTTGGCCGTCGAATAATTGGTCTGCCCGAACTGGCCCTTGCTGCCGTTGATCGAAGAAATGTTGATGATGCGTCCCCAGCCACGCTCCATCATCGGATCGATGAACGGTTTGGTGACGTTGAACATCGAGTCCAGGTTGGTGCGCAGCACGGCGTCCCAGCCGGCCTTGTCCAGCTTGCGCAGCGTGGCGTCGCGGGTGATGCCGGCGTTGTTCACCAGAATGTCGATTTGATAATCATCGGCATGGATGCGCCGCGCCAGCTCCTGCGACGACTCATAGTCGGACACATCCACCCCATAGGCGGCAAATGCGTAGCCCTGCGCCGCCTGCTCGCGCTGCCATGGGCCAATCTTGGCGTTGCCTGGTGTGTGCGTGACGATCACGCGGTGGCCAACAGCGTGCAGGGCGCGGGCGATGGCTGCGCCCAACCCACGGCTGCCTCCCGTGACCAGCGCTGTTCGTTGTGGGGGATTCATGGCGTACTCCTCATTTCTTGGTCTTGCCCTGTGGTGCGACAGCAGGCGCGGTCCAGGGCTGCGCCCATTGCTGACAAAGCTGAGCAAAAGAGGCCGTTTCAGCATTGGCGCCGAGTGCCTCGGAGACAGACTCTTGCCAGGCTATAAGTGCCTGCCGCAAACCATCGGCAAAAGCAGCCTGGCTCTTGGCAGCTGCTTGTCCGGCTGCTTGAGCGTCGTCCATGCGGCCCTGGCACAGACGCCAGAAAACTTCAGACGGCAGGGTCGCAAGCGCCTGCCAGTCGGCTGCCTGCTGCAGGCCTTTGATGCGAGATGACGTCTCCTGCATTCCGTCGGCGCTCAGTTGTTGCATGGCTTCGAGCCAGTGATGGCCGCTTTCCTGCAGCAAGCGCGTGATCTGCAGCTGCAGTTTGGCATTGGCCTTGTAGAGTTGAATCGGCAGTTCGGGGTTCATGGCAGTACTCCACGGTCATGGTGTGCCCCTGTGGGGCGGGTATGGGCATCCCTTTCAAGGTGACCCGATCGAACCGCAGCGGCTTTGCCGCCGCCGCAGGGCGTCATTTCATCTCGTCATCACATAGGTTCCGGGTGCATCGCCAAGCGGTGCATATGCGTCGTGCATGCCACCCACGACAGGCGGTGTTACCCGCCCTGACGAGCGTTGCGCCAGCCACTGTTGCCAGGCCGGCCACCAAGAGCCCTCGCACAGCGGCTGGTCGGCGCGCCACTGCTGCGGATCGACATAGCGATCACCAGTGGCGCGGGTGGCGATCTGGAAGCTGCGCCGCGGATGCCCCGGTTCGCTGACCACCCCGGCGTTGTGCCCGCCGCTGGTGAGAACGAAGGTCAGCTCGGCATCACTGAGCAAGTGCATCTTGTACACGGAAGGCCAAGGCGCGACGTGGTCGCGTACCGTTCCGACGATGAACATGGGCACCTCGATGTCGGCGATCGCTACCGGCTTGCCACCCACGCGATAGCGCCCTTCGGCCAGATCGTTGCCCAGATACAGGCGCCGCAGATACTCGCTGTGCATGCGGTACGGCATGCGGGTCACGTCGGCGTTCCAGGCCATCAGGTCATTGAGTTCCTGCCGTTCGCCCATCAGGTATTCACGCACCCGGCGCGACCAGATCAGGTCACGCGAGTTGAGCATCTGAAACGCCCCGGCCATCTGCTTGCCGTCGAGATAGCCCTTGTCCCACATCCCGGCCTCCAGCCAGGCGAGTTGGCTCTCGTCGATAAACAGCGCGATTTCGCCCGATTCTCGGAAATCGGTCTCTGACGCCAGCAGTGTCAGGCTGCGCAGCCGCTCATCGCCATCGCGCGCCATGGCGGCGGCCGCGATTGTCAACAAGGTGCCGCCCAGACAGTAGCCGACCGCCTGTACCTTGCGTTCGGGCACGATGGCCGTGACCGCATCCAGCGCATCCATGACGCCGAGCCAGCGGTAATCCTCCAGGCCGAGGTCGCGATCGGCCGCCGTCGGGTTCTTCCAGGAAATGATGAACACCGTGTGCCCCTGCTCGACCAGGTACCTCACCATGGAGTTCTGCGGCGACAGGTCGAGGATGTAGTACTTCATGATCCACGAGGGCACGATCAGCACAGGCTCGGCATGCACGTCGGGCGTCGTGGGTGTGTACTGGATCAGCTCGATCAGGTGGTTGCGAAACACCACCTTTCCAGGCGTGACCGCGACGTCCTTGCCGACCTCGAAGCCTTCAACCCCGGCCGGGGCATCGTCAAGGACGAGACGCAGCGCATCGTCGAAAAAATTCATGGCGCCGCGCCACAAGTTGGCGCCGCCGCTGGCTCGGATGGCATCCAGCACTTCGGGGTTGGTCCAGATGAAGTTCGAGGGCGACCACATGTCCAGCCACTGCCGCCCGGCGAAAGTCACCATGTTTTCGTGATGGCGCGACATGCCGCGCACACCGGTGGTGGCGTTGTGCCACCACTGCTGGTGCAGCAGGAAGCCCTGATGGATCACGTTGAAGGGCCACTGCTGCCAAGCCGGTGCCGCAAAGCGCCGATCCTGCTCCAAAGGTTCGATGCAAGCCTGGCAGTCGTGCGCGCCTGCCGCATGCATGGCGTAGCGCGCCAGGCGCTGCTGCTTGTGCAAGCCCTTTTCGAGCAGGCTGCGTTGCTTGCCTGGGGAAAGACTCAGGTGCAGCGCCCAGTCATACCAGGCCAGCAAACCCGCCGCCGGCGACAAGCCACCAGTGCCGCGTGCACGCCAAGCGTTGGCGAGCGTATCCAGAACATCGGGGCGGCTGTCCTCAATCGAAGCCGGCACGGGTGTGTCATGCATGGCAGCAACATTCATCTGCAATTCCTAATTTTGCAAGTGACTTATTACTATCTTAATGCTTATAAAAAAAGATGCAACCGCCTCCTGAGCGACGAGTGAATTCCACCTCTTTACAGGAAAAGTTGCTCCGTCGGCATCCCTGATACTGATCACCAATCCGTCAGCTAGTGACGCTTTTCCTTCTTAAGAATGGCCACCTATGCTTGAGTCAGATCACCGTTGCATACGGGGACAGATCTGTTCTGGCTAGCCTCGATCAATTGGATATTTGATGTTGCAACATGGTTGTTTTGTATGTTAAGATAGTAATAAATCACTTACTTTAAGGAGCGCGAACAGTGAACGAACGTCCCCAGTACTTGTCTGCTGAAGAGCGGCGCGCGGCCACAGTGCAAGCCGTTGTCGATTTGGCAGCAGAGCAAAACCCGGCCGAGATCACGACTACCGCCATCGCTGATCGCATGGGCTTGACGCAAGGCGCGTTGTTTCGCCACTTCCCCACCAAAGAATCGATTCTGGAAGCGACGATGTCTTGGGTCGGCGAGCGGCTGCTGGTTCGTGTGGACAAGGCGGCCGAAGGTGCTGCGTCACCCGCTGCGGCGCTCGAAGCCATGTTCATGACGCACATCGACTTCGTGGCCAAGCACCCCGGTGTGCCGCGCATGTTGTTCGGCGAGCTGCAACGCGCTGGCGAGACGCTTCCCAAGCGCATGGTGCAGACCTTGATTCGCCAGTACGAGCAGCGCTTGCGCCGCTTGATGGAAGAAGGTAAGGCGCAGGGAGAACTGAACGCACAGCTGGACGTGGACGCCGCCGCCGTACTGTTCATCGGCACGATCCAGGGACTGGTCATGCAGTCGCTGTTGGCCGGCAAGGTCAGCCGCATTCGGCGCGATGCGCCTGCCGTGTTTGCCATCTATCTCCGTGGCATCACGCAAAGATCATGAAGACGAGCACTCGCCTGCCACGCAATACGTGGAGCCGGCTGCTCTCCCTGCTGGCCATCGGCTTTGGCCTGCTCACGCTTCGGGAGGGCGGCGCGGTGCTGTTTGTCGACGGCGCGGCACGCCTGGCCGCCGGCCACTATGTGCCTTTTGTGCTCTGGTTCAATTTTTTGGCCGGGTTCGCCTACGTCGTTGCGGGCGTTGGCCTGTGGTTGCGCCGGCACTGGGCGGCCTGGCTAGCGGTGGTCATCGCGGTAGCAACCGCACTCGTGTTTCTGGCTTTCGGCGTGCATGTGGCACTGGGCGGCGCCTGGGAGCAGCGCACGGTGATCGCCATGGCACTGCGCACTTTGGTCTGGGCCGGTATCGCGACGATCGCCTGGCGAGGATCTGCGACGAACGCGCAGGCCATACGCGAGCACTGAGCACTTTTATCTAGCGGACATTCATCCATGACAACTTCAAATCTCCCCGCCAAAAGAACCCGTTGGGTCGTGATCGCGGTCGTCATATTCGCTCTTGGGGGCGCGCTGGCGTTCTGGCTATCGCGGGATCATGGCAAAGAAGATTCGTTGCGTCTCTACGGCAACGTCGATATCCGCGAGGTGCAGCTGGCCTTCCGTCAGCCCGGACGGGTGGTGCAGATGGCCTTCGACGAGGGCGACACCGTCAGCGCTGGCGCGCAACTAGCCGCGCTCGACGCGCAGCCGTACCAGGATGCCCTGGCCGCTGCGCAGGCCCAGGTGCAGGTCGCGCAGGCCGAGCTGGCCAAGCTGCGCCGTGGCCTGCGTCCGCAGGAAATCATTCAGGCACGCGAGGCCCTCAGGCAGGCGCAGGCACTCGCCACCGATGCCGAACGGAATTTCAAGCGCCAGAGTGGCCTGCTGGCCTCGGGCGCCAGCAGCCAGCGCACGGTCGATGCCGCCCGCACGGCACGCGACCAGGCGGTCGCCGGCGTCGAATCGGCCAAGGCGGCCCTGTCGCAGGCCTCTGAAGGTTTTCGCAAGGAAGACATCGCCGCGGCCGAGGCGCGCCTTGCGGCTGCCCAGGCGTCTGCGGCGCAAGCCACCACGGCGTTGGCCGACACCGAACTGGTCGCGCCCAGCGACGGCACCATCATCGCGCGCGTGCGTGAGCCCGGCAGCATGGTGGCCAGCCAGAGCACGGTCTACAGCCTGAGTCTGGACAAACCTGTTTACGTGCGCGCTTACGTGGGCGAACCGGACTTGGGGCGCATCGCGCCTGGCACTGCAGTGCAGGTCAAGAGCGACTCATCGGACAAGGCCTATCGCGGCCAGATTGGCTTCATCTCGCCACGCGCTGAATTCACCCCCAAGACGGTGGAGACGACGGATCTGCGCACCGACCTGGTGTACCGTCTGCGCATCGTCATCGACGAAGCCGATAGCGACGCCGCACTGCGCCAGGGCATGCCGGTGACGATCACAGTCGATGCCCAACCCGGCTCTATCGCACGCTCCGGGGGGCGCTGAGATGTCCGCGAACGCCGCTATCGACGCGCGTAACGACACGGCACTTGAAACCGCCGCCGTCGTCATCGACGGCGTGGACAAGCATTTCGGCAAGGTGCAGGCCCTGCGGGGTTTGAGTGCGCGCATCCACTATGGGCGGCTGACCGGCCTGGTCGGCCCCGACGGTGCCGGCAAGACGACACTGATGCGCATCCTGACCGGCCTGCTGACACCCAATGCCGGCCGCGTCACCCTAGCGGGCTTCGACGTAGTCCGCGACAACGACGCCATCCACGTCGCCAGCGGCTACATGCCGCAGCGTTTTGGCCTGTACGAAGACCTGTCGGTGATGGAGAACATGCACCTGTACGCGCAGCTGCGCGGCATGGACGCCAACCGCAATGCCGATCTGTTTGCCGAGTTGCTCGACTTCACGCGCCTCGCGCCCTTCACCAAGCGCCTGGCCGGCAAACTCTCCGGCGGCATGAAGCAGAAGCTGGGGCTGGCCTGTGCCCTCATGGCGCGGCCCAAGGTGCTGCTGCTGGACGAGCCCGGCGTGGGCGTCGATCCGGTCAGCCGCCAGGACTTGTGGCGGATGGTGCAGGCACTGACCGACGAGGGCATGGCCGTGGTCTGGTCCACTGCCTATCTCGACGAGGCCGAGCGCTGCGAAAGCGTGCTGCTGCTGAACCAGGGGCAGCTGCTGTTCGATGGCCCGCCGCAGCAGCTGACCGCGCAGCTCGAAGGCCGCAGCTTCCGTCTGGAGAACGTCGGCGCCGAGCGCCGGGCAGTGCTGACCCAGGCGCTCGATCTGCCCAGCGTGAGCGATGGCGTGATCCAGGGCGCCGGCGTGCGCGTGGTGCTGCGCAAGGGTGCAGACACGGAGCAGGTGAAGGCGCTTGCCAATCGGGCACAGGTGGAGCTGGCGCCGGTGCCGGCACGTTTTGAGGATGCCTTCATCGACCTGCTTGGCGGTGGCCCCGGCGGCACATCAAGCCTGGCCGAACGGCTGGCGCCAGTGGAACTGGGCTCGGACGTCGCCGTGTCGTGCCGTGACCTGACCAAGCGCTTCGGTGCATTCACCGCCACCGACAAGGTCAGCTTCGAGGTGCAGAAGGGCGAGATTTTCGGCCTGCTCGGCCCCAATGGCGCCGGCAAGTCCACCACCTTCAAGATGTTGTGCGGCCTGTTGAAACCCACTGCTGGCGAAGCGCATGTGGTGGGCCACGATCTGCGCCGCGCCACCGGCGCGGCCAAGAGCCGCCTGGGCTACATGGCGCAGAAATTTTCGCTCTACGGCCTGCTGTCGGTGCAGCAGAACCTGGAGTTCTCGGCCGGGGTCTACGGGCTGGAAGGCAGCACCCGGCGCGAGCGCATCGCCGAGATGATCGAAACCTTTGACCTGGGCGGCTGGCTGTCCGCCACGCCCGACTCCCTGCCGCTGGGCCACAAGCAGCGCCTGGCGCTGGCCTGCTCGCTGATGCACCGCCCGCCGGTACTGTTCCTCGACGAGCCCACCTCGGGCGTGGACCCGATCACCCGGCGCGAGTTCTGGACCCACATCAACGGCCTGGCGCGCAAGGGCGTGACCATCATGGTCACCACCCACTTCATGGACGAGGCCGAATACTGCGACCGCGTCGCCATGCTGTCGCGCGCACGGCTGATCGCGCTGGACACGCCCGACGCGCTCAAGCGCATGGCAGTAAGCCCGCACAAGCCCGATCCGACCATGGAGGACGCCTTCATCCACCTGGTCGAGTCGGCCGAGCGCGAGATGGAGGCAGCCACATGAACAGCACTGCAAAGCACAAGGATGGGGGCAGCCCGATGCAGGCCGACCCGCGGCGCTTCGACCTGCAGCGCCTGCTGGCCCTGGTCACCAAGGAAAGCCACCAGGCGCTGCGCGACCCCTCTACGCTGCTGATCGCCTTCGTGCTGCCGGTGGTGTTGCTGCTGCTGTTCGCCTATGCGGTGTCGCTGGATGCCAAGGAGGTCCGCGTCGGCGTCGTGCTGGAGTCGCCCGGTGCATCGGCGCAGTCGCTGGCCGCTGCCTTCTCGGGCACCCGCTTCTTGAAGACGCAATTCGCCCACGACCGGCGCGAGGTGGCTGACAAGCTGGTGTCTGGCGAGCTGCGCGGCTACGTGGTGATTCCGCAGGATTTCGAGCGGCGCATAGCGCAGCGTGGCAGCGAGCCACTGGTGCAGATCGTCACCGACGGCTCCTACCCCAACACCGCCAACTACGTCGAAAACTACGCCCGCGGCGTGGTGCAGACCTGGCGCGCCGGGCTGGACGTCGCGGCGGCGCCCCAGCCCGTCGTGCTGGAGCCGCGCTACTGGTTCAACCCCGAGCTGGAAAGCCGGCGCGCGCTGATCCCCGGCGCCATTGCCATCGTCATGACCATCATCGGCACCATGCTCACCGCGCTGGTGGTGGCGCGCGAATGGGAGCGCGGCACCATGGAGGCGGTGCTGTCGACGCCCGCGTCGGTGGCCGAGATCCTGATCGGCAAGCTGCTGCCGTACTTCGCGCTCGGCATGCTGTCCACGTTGGTCGCTGCGGCGCTGGCCGTGTTCGTGTTCGGCGTGCCGATGCGTGGCTCGCTGGCGGCGCTGCTGCTGCTGTCGGCCGTGTTCATGGTGCCGGCGCTGGGCCAGGGCCTGCTGATCTCGTCCCTGGCGCGCAACCAGTTCCTGGCGGCGCAGATCGCGCTGTTCACGGGCTTCCTGCCGGCCTTCATGTTGTCGGGCTTTCTGTACGAGATTGACGCCATGCCCGCACCGATCCGGACCATCACCCGGGTGGTTCCGGCGCGCTACTTCGTCGATTCGCTCAAGACCGTGTTCCTGGCCGGCGACGTCTGGGCGGTGTTCCTGCCCAACCTGGCGGCGATGGCGGCGATCGGCGCGCTGTTCTTCGTGATCGCCAAGCGCGCCACGCGCAAAAATCTGGAGTGAACCCATGTGGACCACCGCCTTCTCGTTCACCCGCCTGCGCGCCCAGTTCATCAAGGAAGTGCTCAGCGTCCTGCGCGACCCGCGCAGCCGCATGGTGGTGTTCGTGCCGCCCATCCTGCAGCTGCTGGTGTTCGCCTTTGCCGCGACGCTGGAAGTGCGCAACGTCGATATCGCCGTCTACAACCAGGACGCGGGCCGCTGGTCGCACGAACTGGTGCAGCGGCTGGAAAGTGCCCAGTTCATTACCCATGTGCGGCGCATCGACAACCGGCAGCAGTTGCACGAGCTGATCAACCGCGGCGAGGTGATCGCGGCGCTGGCCATTCCCGTGGATTTCTCGCGCACCATCGCCGCCGGCGAGAGCGGCCGCGCGCAGCTGCTGGTCGATGGCCGGCGCAGCAACTCGGGGCAGATCACGGCGTCCTACCTGTCGACCATCGCCGCCGATGTCGGCGCCGAGGTGGTGCCCGAGACACAAGCACCCTCGCCCGTGCTGGTGCGCCACTGGTTCAACCCGAACCTGGTCTACCGCTGGTACATCGTGCCCGGCCTGACCGGCATCCTGGCGCTGTTCAGCTCGCTCTTGATCACCTCCCTCTCGATTGCGCGCGAACGCGAGCTCGGCACCTTCGACCAGTTGCTGGTCTCGCCCACCTCGACGCCGGAAATCATCATTTCCAAATCACTGCCGGCGCTGGCCATCGGCACCCTGCTGGGGCTGTTCATGATCAGCGCGGGCGTGTTCCTGTTCGGTATTCCGTTCACCGGCTCGTTCGCCCTGCTGCTCGCGAGCCTCGTGCTGTTCATCCTGTCGGTGGTCGGCATCGGCCTGATGATTTCCGCCGTGAGCATGACGCAGCAGCAGGCCATCCTGGGGGCGTTTGCCATTGGCGTGCCGGCGGTGCTGATGTCCGGCTTTGCCACGCCGGTGGAGAACATGCCCATCGTTTTCCAATGGCTGGCGCAGGCCATTCCGCTGACCCACTTCCTGATCATCGTCGAGGGCAGCTTTTTGAAGGCCATGCCACCCGGCGAGATCCTGGCCAGCCTGTGGCCGCTGGCGGTCATCGCACTCACCACGCTGACCATGGCCACCGTATTCGTTCGAGGACGCCTGCAATGAAACCCAAGACCCCCACCCCCGTCCTTCATGCAGCCGCCACCGGACTCGCCCCTGGGCGCGTGCGCCCACTCGCGCTGGCCCTGTCCGGCTTGCTGCTGACCGCCTGCGCCGCCGTCGGCCCCGACTACCGCGAACCGCCGCCGGTCGATGTCGGCAGCGGCTGGACCTTGCCCTTGGCCAGTGAAGCCCAGTCCGCCGACCTGAGCCACTGGTGGTCTGCTCTGGACGACCCGATCCTCGACCGCCTGATCACCTCGGCGCTGGCGCAGAACCTGGACCTGCGCCAGGCCGCGGCGCGCATTGATGAGGCACGTGCCCTGCGCGATCGCGTGGCCGGTCAGGCGTTGCCGACCGTGGGCGTGGGCGCGAGCGTCAACCGGCGCAGCCAAAGCGAGAACGGCCCCTTGCCCGTCGGCAGGATCCCCGGTCTGGACGCCACGCAGACCATCTACGACGCAGGCTTCGACGCGGCCTGGGAGGCCGATCTGTTCGGCGCCAGGCAGCGCGCCCTGGAAGGCGCCAGTGCCCGCCTGCAGGCGGCTGAGGCCGAGGCGCAGGGCGTGCGCATGCGCATCGTGGCCGAGGTTGCGCGCACCTGGTTCACCGCCGTCGGCACCCGCTACGAGCTGCACGCACAACAGGCCACGCTGGACACCTTGCAGCAGACCCTGGAACTGGTGCGCCTGCGGCATGCGGCGGGCGACGCGTCGGCCGCCGACGTGGAAACCGTGTACGCCCAATGGGCCGCCATCAACGCCCTCTTGCCGGATATCGAGGCACGCCAGCGCACGGCAGTGCTCGGCCTGGGCGTGCTGCTGGGCGCACCACCGGAGCGGGAACTGGCCTTGCTCGACGGCCCCCTGGCGCCCTGCACCTTGAAGGCGCTGCCGGTGGGCGAGCGCGCCGACATCCTGCGCCGGCGCCCTGACGTGCTGGCTGCCGAACGGCGCCTGGCCGCGAGCTCCGCCGACATCGGCGTGGCCACGGCCGAGCTGTTTCCCAAGCTCTCCATCGGCGTTGGCGGGGGCTTTCAGGCACTGAGCACCGGCGACTGGTTCGATGCCTCCAGCTCGCGCTTTTCCATCCTGCCACTGGTGTCCTGGCGCTTGTTCGACGGCGGCCGCGTTCGCGCCGAGATCCGGGCGCGCGAGGCGGGGCAGCGGCAGGCCGCTCTCGCCTACGAGCAGGCCGTGCTGGCGGCGCTGGGCGACGCCGAGCGCGCGCTGGGTGACTACCACGGCGGGCTCGACACACTGGAGCGCCGCGGCATGGCGCTGGATGCCGCGCGCGCCAGCTACGGCCACGCCAGGGCGCGCTACGCGGCGGGCGACATCGCACTGGTCGAACTGCTGGCCGCCCAGCGCAGCCTGCACGAGGCCGAAACCGCAACCGCGCGGGCGCATGCCAGCGCCGCCGTGCAATTGGTGGCGCTGTACAAGGCGCTTGGCGGTGGCTGGGATGCGTCCACTGCGACATCGCCCATCGCCCATCCGCTACGGGGCGCCGCCGCCCCCGTCGCATTGTCCAACCCCTGACTCATGACAAGGAGGCCACCGATGCACATCGGCCTGAGCCCCTGCCCAGCGCAGAAGAAGATATGGGAGTGAACATCCCATGAAACTCAGTTTCCTGGGCGCGGCACGGGAAGTCACCGGATCGTGCTTCCTGGTGGAAGCACCCGGCCTGCGCTTTCTGGTCGACTGCGGCATGGTCCAGGGTGGGCGCACGGCAGCGGCGCGCAACCGCGAGCCGTTCCCGTTCGATCCTGCATCCATCAATTTTGTGCTGCTGACCCACGCCCACATCGACCACAGCGGACTGCTGCCCAAGCTCACGCGCGCAGGATTCAAGGGGCCCATCTACGCGACACCAGCGACGGTCGATCTGCTCGGGGTGATGCTGCCCGACAGCGCTCACATCCAGGAAAGCGAGGCGAAGCGGGAGGCCAAGCGGTACAAAGAGAAGACCGTGCCGCCGCCCCTGTATACCCTGCAGGACGCACGCGAGTGCCTGAGGCAGGTGCGGGACATCGGGTACGACCGGGAGTTCACTCCCGGTGCCGGGGTGCGCGTGTGCTTTCGTGATGCCGGACACATCCTCGGATCGGCCATCATCGAAGTCTGGATCACCGAGTACGGTCACACCACCAAGATCGTGTTCAGCGGCGATCTGGGCCAGCCGGGACGCCCCATCCTGCGCGACCCGACACCCATCGAAGACACCGACATCCTCGTCATCGAGTCCACCTACGGCGACCGCCTGCACCAGGATTTTTCGGCCACCGAGGCGGACATGATCGACATCGTCGAGAAAACCCTGTTCGAGCGCGGCGGCAACGTGATCGTGCCGGCCTTTGCGGTCGGTCGAACGCAGGAGGTGCTCTACCACCTACACCGCCTTGCCTAGGAGGGGAGGCTACGCCAACCCAAGGTATTCGTGGACTCGCCGATGGCCACGGAAGCCACGCGCATTACGCGCGAACATTTCGAATTGTTCGATGAGCAGGCGCGGCGTCTGGTCGACTGGCATGGACGCGGCGAGGATCTCCCGTATCTGCACTTCACTGAAAGTGCCGAGGAGTCGATGGCACTGAACCGGATTCGCTCCGGGGCCATCATCATTTCCGCCAGCGGCATGTGCGATGCGGGGCGCATCCGGCACCATCTGCGCCACAACCTGCCGCGCCGCGAATGCAGCATCCTGTTTCCGGGTTTTCAGGCGCAGGGGACGCTGGGCCGGCGCCTGATCGAGGGTGCCGAGCGGGTGCGCATCTTCGGCAACGACATCCCGGTACGGGCCGCGATCCACAGCGTGGGCGGTCTCTCGGCGCATGCCGACCAAAAGGCGTTGCTGGATTGGGCACGTGGTTTCATTCAAGCACCGGCACAAACCTTCGTGGTGCATGGGGAGCTATCCGCCGCGCAGGCCTTTGCCGAGCTCCTTCAGCAGCAGCTCGGCTGGCAGGTCGCGGTCCCCGAACAGGGCCATGCGCTGCGCTGGCCGGATTTTCTGGTGGGCGAGCGATGAGCCGCCCCGAGGATCTCGACGAGCGCCTGAGCGCCATCCTCGAGTCGCCGACCTACCGTCTTGCCTACGAAGACCTCGAACTGCTGGGCGAAGAGGAACTTCGGCCCCTGCGCCTGCAGCTCGAACTGCTCAAGCCCGAGCGCATCCTGCACGGGCAGGGTATCCAATCGACGGTGGTGGTCTTCGGCAGTGCGCGCGTGAGCGATGCCGACACCGCGACCGCTCGCCTCGGCGCACTGGAGCGGCAGGCGCTCGCGGCTCCCGGGAATGCCGGGCTGAAGCAGGAGCTTGCCCGGGCCCGTCGCCGGGTCGAACAGGCGCATCATTATGAGCAGGCACGGCGCTTCGCGAGCCTGATTTCAACACGCTTTCAGCAGCAGGATCGCGCCGATTTCGTCGTCGTCACCGGCGGCGGTCCCGGCATCATGGAGGCCGCCAACCGCGGCGCCTTCGAGGCCGGCGCGCGCTCGGTCGGCCTGAACATCACGCTGCCGCGCGAACAGGCGCCCAACCCCTATATGAGCCCGGAGCTGGCGTTCCGCTTTCATTATTTCGCGCTGCGCAAGATGCATTTCCTGATGCACGCCAAGGGGCTGGTGGCTTTTCCCGGCGGCTATGGCACGCTCGACGAGCTGTTCGAGGTGCTGACCCTGATCCAGACCGGCAAGATGCGGCGGATTCCCGTGGTGCTGGTCGGGCGCGCCTTCTGGCACCGCGTGGTCGATTTCGACCTGCTGCTCGACGAAGGCTATGTCGCCGCAGGCGATCTCGACCTGTTCGACTGCGTGGACGAGGCCGAGGAAATCGGCGCTGCCCTCGAACGCTTTTACCACGGCAAGGCTGCAAAAAATGGTGCGCCTTGAAGGACGTCCCTCGGGGCAGCGCGGCACCAGGGCGCGGCAGACCAGGCAGCGCGCCCCCTTGCTGCTGGCCTGGGCGTTGCTCGGTCCCATGACCGCGCTCGGCGCCGACATCCCGCCCCCTGCCGATCCCTCGTCCTGCCTGCCCGAGCAGACCCTGCGCTGGCGCGGTGGCACCCTGCGCCTGGAAAACGACCTGTTCGCCGGCACCGATCGCAACTACACCAACGGTGTGGCGCTCACCCTGGTTTCACGGGATTTGGAAGGAAGCCCTCGTCCGGAGTGCCTGCCCGCGCCGATCGGCTGGTACGCCCGTTTCATCGGCTGGGCCAACCCTGGCTTCTGGCGCGATTCCGACGGCCCGTCAGTGTCTCAAAACATCGCCGTGCGCTTTGGCCAGGCCATGTACACACCCGAGGACAAAACACGCACCGACGTGATTGCGGACGACCGGCCGTACGCGGGCCTGCTCTACCTGGGCCTGGCGTGGAATCGCCGCGTGCACCCACAAGCCGCCCGTTACGAGATGCTGGACGTGCGTGAGCTGACGCTGGGCGTGATCGGCCCCTGGTCACTGGCCGAGCAATCTCAGAACCTGGTGCATCGCGTGCGCGGCATCGAACGCTTTCGCGGCTGGGGCAATCAGTTGCGCAACGAACCCGCATTTCAGATGGCCATGGAGCGCAAGTTCAAGCCTTACGTGGCGGACGCTGTCCGATCGGGATGGGGCAGCGACGTGATCGGCGGCTACGCCCTGCGGGTCGGAAACATCGAAACCGCCGCCAGCACCGGCGTGGAGTTTCGCTTCGGCTGGAACATCCCGAACGACTTCGGCAGTTACCCCATCCGCCCCGGTGCGGAAAACCGCCCGCCCTCGGCAGTGGCCGATCTGCGCACGGCCACACCGCCATCGCTTCGAGCTCCGAAACCCGGAGCGCATGTCTTCCTGAACCTGGATGCCAAAGCCGTCGCCTGGGATTTCTCGCTCGATGGCAACCTGTTCCGACGCAGCCATCACGTCAGCCGGCGGCCCTTTGTCGCTCAGGCCGCTCTCGGCGTCAGCAGTCAATGGATCATCGCCGGGCGTGGCGTGCGCCTCGCCATCATGCGCGTTTGGAGAACCCGCGAGTTCGACCAGCAGGCTGGCCGACACACATTCGGGTCGATCGCGCTGAGTCTGGAATTTTGAAGATGCTTCGAACCGTTCCTTATTGATTCGGCCCTTGTGTATTTGAATGCAGCTTGATTCCCGGAGATCGGATCAATAGACCCAAAGCATTCGTCAACAACATCAATGGAAAAATTCGTGGGCCAGCCCTTGAAACCCGGATCATTTTTCACAATTGCCTTATCGATAGCCTTGGCAACCGCTACCGTGAAGCTTGGTGCACAGTCCGTCGAAGGCGCAAAGCCGATGGCGCTTCGCGCTGTCATGGAGAGGCTTGACCGTGACATGCAAGCCGTCACTGGTGCGATTTCCAAAGAGGAATGGGCACTGGTCGCCGAATTGGCGCCAAAGCTCGCCAAGCATGCCGAACCACCTTTGTCGGAAAAGATGCGCATCCTCACCTGGCTGGGCACCGACGCCGGAAAGTTTCGGGGTTTCGATGGTCAGGTCCAGAACGCGGCAACGGACATGGAGGATGCCGCCAAGCGCGGTGACGGCCAGGCTGTGATCGCCGCATTCTCCAGGACGCAACAAGGCTGCCTTGCCTGCCACCAGAGCTTCCGCCAATCGTTCGTGGAGCAGTTTTATGGGAGCCGCTGACAGGCACTTGTCCCAGACCGGTTCGCACAAGAAATCATGACGTTCCCAATCGAAGGGGCCTCCTCGAAATACGGGGCGATTCAAGATGTACTTGCACGGCGTGCGTGCCCCGCCTCTGCGCTGCACCTGGCCATGTAGCCGGATGTTCCGGCACACGAACGACATTCGGCAAGTCAAAACCGCACGCGGTAGTAGATCATCGGCCCGCCGTGGCGCGCGCGCAGCATGAGCCGCGAGCCGCCCTGCAGCTGCACACCGATGGCGCCGTACTCCGGAATCAGGTCGCCGTAGCGTGCCGACTGCCACTGCACCTGCACCTGCGCCGTGTAGCCGCCCAAGTCCGTTCCCAGTCCCTGGCCCGCGCCGAATGTTCCGTCGCCCGTCGAGGGCAGGTCCGCCCAGCCCGACACCTTCAACTGCCAACGCCCGAACAGATGGCTGCTCCAGTGCACACCCAGCTGCGGCCCCCAGGAGGCAGGTACCGCGTCAGCTCCCCCGATGACCGCGCCGACCCCACTGGCCAGCGACGGCCATCGCGTGGTCCGCACCCCCAGCGAAACACCCACGCCCGCATCACCCCAACGCGTCACCGCCAAGCGGTTGCCCAAAGCGCCGGGTCGCATTCCATCGGGCAGCGCCTCCATGGAAAGCTCGGCATGCTCCACCGACAATGGTGCGGAGGCACTGTACTGATCCGCCGGTGGTGCTTGTGCCATGGCGACGCAACAGCACAACAGCCCGGTCAGCGTGGCTGCGCGGACGGTGTGCGAGATCGAGTCCATGGCATACCTCCTAGTGCAGGCAAACCGGTTTCTCGTTATGTCTGATGGCAGGCCATGTGTGAAGTTCAAACGCCGCACCTGTCGTGGCGGGGTGTTGGCGCCATGGCATCGGAGCGCGCCTCAACGCGCCTGCGCGGCCCGCGCGCTACGCAGGTACTCTGTTGCCGCCTGCTTCGGGACCGGCATGCTGTAGAGAAAACCCTGGAACTGGTCGCAACCGAGCGCCAGCAGCGCATCACGCTGCTCGGCCAGTTCCACGCCCTCGGCGATGACGCGCAGCCCCAGCCGGTGCGCCAGCGCAATCATGCCCGCGCACAGGGCGGCGTCGCGCGCGTCGGTGTGCATGTCCTTGACGAACTGGCGGTCGAGCTTGAGCCAGCGCACCGGCAGCAGCTTCAGGTAAGCCATCGAGGAATAACCGGTGCCGAAATCATCGATAGCGAGTTCAACCCCGGCCTCCACCAGGCTCCTGAGCACGGCAATGGCCTGATCGGGGTTGCGCATCATCACCGATTCGGTGACCTCCAGGCCCAGCTCGTTCGGACCGATGGCGCGCGCGCTCAAGCTCGCTTGCACGCGCGACAGCAACTCGCCGCTGTTCAATTGGCTCAGAGACAGGTTCACCGCCACCGGGATGCGGCCCAGACCCGCCTGGCGCCATTCGGCCATGGCCTTGCAGGCCTCGTCGATCACCCAGGCGCCAATGTCCACGAGCAGCCCCAGGCGCTCGGCCAGCGGGATGAAGGTGAGCGGTGACACCTGCCCGTGGCCCGGCCGGTTCCAGCGCAGCAGCGCCTCGAATCCGGCAACCGTCCCGTCACGGAGCACCTTGGGCTGGTAATGCAGCTCGAACTGTCCTGCCGCCAGCGCGCTGCGCAGGGCGTTTTCCAGGTCGACGCGCTGGGCCGCCGCCGCGGCAAAACCCGGGGTGTAGAACGTCTTGCGGTCCCTGCCCTGCTGCTTGGCCGCGTACATCGCGGCCTCGGCGCGCTCAAGCAGCACTTGCGCATCCTGGCCATCGCGCGGCAGCATGGCGATGCCCGCGCTCGTCGTCAGCTGCACGCTGCGCCCGCGGATTTCGTAGGGCCGCGCCAGGCTCTGGCGCAATTGCTGCACCTGCGCCGAGGCCTCGTCCGGGTCGGCCACGGGCGCGATCACCACGGCGAAGTCGTCCCCTCCGATGCGTCCGATCAGTGCCGGCTCCGGCAGCGCCTGGCGCAGACGCCGGCCCACTTCACGCAGCAGGCTGTTGCCCGCCTCCTGGCCCAGGTAGCCGTTCACGTACTTGAATTCATCCAGGTCCAGCAGTACCACCGCCGCGTGCCGACCCTGTGCGACGAGAGCGGGAATCTGCCCGGCCAGCGCATGCACGAACTGCTCATGGTTGGGCAGGCCCGTGAGCCGGTCGGTGACGCGCTGCTCCTGCAGGTTGCGCCGCAGGTCCAGCAGCTCGGTGATCTCGGTGGCAAAACCCAGAAGGCACGGCGGCATGCCGGGGTATTGCATGGGCACCCTCACTGTCCAGAAATGGTGCCAGCGGCCATCCGCGCCGAAGAGCGTTTCTTCTCCGGCGTGGCGCTGCATGCGGGTGATCACCTGCTCGTCCAGAAGGCGCAGCGTGCGCGCCGTTTCGGCGTCGAACAGCTCCTCGTCGGTGGCTCCGAGCACCTGCTCCAGCGTGCGTCCATGGAGTTTGCGCGATTTCTCGTTGATGTAGAGGTAGCGCCCCTCGCTGTCCTTCAGGAAGATGTTGGCATCGACGTTTTGCAGCAGCGTGCCCAGCAGGTGGCTGTGCCCGGCGATGCGTTCATTGACGGGAATGTCGGGCGCGATCTCGGTGGAGAAGCCGCACACGCCGATGACTCTGCCCTTGCCATCGCGCAACGGCACCTTCACGGACCAGAACGTGCGCCTGCCGCCGCCGAGCAGCGCGATCTCTTCCTGCTCGTGCACCGTCTTGCCGCTTTCGATCACGCCCCGGTCAGCCTCCTGCAGCAGCAGAGCCTGCGGCGCATCCACGAACTGCGCATCGGTCTTGCCGCGCAGCTGCTCCCAGCTCACGCCGTACAGCTCGCACATGGCTCGGTTGGCGTACACGTGGCGGCCCTGTCGGTCCTTGACGTAGACGCAGGCGCCCACGTGCTCCATGACCTGCGTCCAGGAAAGGGATTCGGGATCTGGCGCCCGCTCGTATGGTTCGGTCATGGAACGAGCACCACGCCCACGACGGGCGCATTGAAAACCGGCGCGCCGCCGCGCACAAGCCCGTTGCAATGGTCGCGCATCACAGCCGGAACGCCGCCATCAGACGGTTCAGATGCTGCGCCTGCTCCTTCAGGTTCATCGCCGCCGCGGTGGATTCCTCCACCAGCGCGGCGTTCTGCTGCGTGGCCTGATCCATGTGGGTGACGGCTTCGCCGATCTGGGCCACGCCCTGGCTCTGCTCGGAGCTGGCGGCGCTGATCTCGCTCACGATGCCCGTCACGCGGCCTATGCTCGCCACCACCTCGCTCATGGTGCTGCCCGCCTGGCTGACCAGCGCATTGCCCTCCTGCACACGGCCCACGCTCTCGTCGATGAGGCGCTTGATCTCCCTGGCCGACTCGGCGCTGCGCCCCGCCAGTGCCCGCACCTCGCTGGCGACCACGGCAAAGCCCCGGCCCTGCTCGCCGGCGCGGGCCGCCTCGACGGCCGCGTTCAGCGCCAGGATGTTGGTCTGGAACGCGATGGAGTCGATCACCTGGATGATGTCGGCGATCTTGCGCGCGCTGTCGTCGATGCCCTGCATGGTATGCACCACCCGCGCCACCACCTCGCCACCCTGCTGCGCGATGGCACTCGCGCCCTGGGCAAGCTGATCCGCCTCGCGGGCATGGTCGGCATTGAGCTGCACGGTGGAGGAAAGCTCTTCCATCGAGGCCGCGGTCTGCTCCAGCGCGCTGGCCTGGCTCTCCGTGCGGCTGCTCAGGTCCTGACTGCCCACGGCGATCTCGCTGCTCGCGGTGGTGATGCCGTCGGTGGCCTCGCGCACCTCGCCCACGAGGCGGCGCAGCGCATCCTGCATCTGCTTGAGCCCCTGCATCAGGCTGCGGCCATGGCGCGTGACAGGCACCTCGAAGGCAAGGTTGCCCTCGGCGATCTGCATCAACGCGTCCCGCGCATCGGCTGGGTCGCCCCCGAGTTCGCCATCGACGGTCTTGCGCAAATACAGCGCGAACCCCACCGCCATAGCCACCGCGATCAATGCGAGTGCGGCGGACAGCACGATGATGCGCCGCACCTGCCGCCCGACATCCGCCTGCGCTGCCTCGGAGACCTTGCGGGCGAATTGCCCCTGCTCGATCAGCTGCGCGCGCAGCGCACGCCAGGCGGGTGTCTCGGTGCTGTTGAGCAAGGCGGCCACTGCGCTGGACTGCGCCTGTGCCTTCACTTGTGCCAGCACCTGGGCCTGCGCTTGTGCGTGGGCCGTGCGCAGCGGCGCAAGTTTGGCCAGCCCCGCCTCGAAGGGGGTGCCGCGCCCCGCGGCACCGGTGTCGGCGTAGGCTTGCTCGTAGGCCCCCTGCGCCGCATCCAGGTTCTTGTACGCCTGCGGATTCGCCGGGTCGAGCACGATGTTGCGCAGCGCCTGCCCTGTCTGCAAGCCCTGCGCGTACATCTCGGACAGGCCCGCGCTGATGCGCTGCTCGACCCGGATGTAATGGTTGAACCGGCTTTCGGTGTAGACGAGTCCGCCGATGCTGGCCGCCAGGCTCAGGATGAACAGTGCCGCCGGCAGGACGGTACAGAGCAGAAGTTTGGGGCTGAATTTCATGGCGAACCAGGGTCGAGGGCCTGACCGATTATTGGGCCAAATGCGGCCCGCGTGCCGAGGGGCGCACCGCGCAGGCCGCGTCGGTTGCATTCAGGCAGCCGTGGCCCCGACCGCCTCGATCATCTTGAGCTCGGGTGCACTGAGCAGTGCCTGCATGTTGATCAAGATCAGCATCCTCTGCCCCACGCTCGCGATGCCGCGCACGAAGGCGGCGTCGAGCTGCCCCTCGAAGTGCGGTGCCGGCTTGATCTGCTCCCGGGCAAGCTGCGCCACGTCGGCCACCGCGTCCACCACCACGCCCACCGTGGTATCGGCGATGTCGAGGAAGATCACCACGGTGAAATCGTCGTACTCGACCCTGTCGCAGCCGAGCTTGATGCGCAGGTCGATGATGGGCACGATAGTGCCGCGCAGGTTGATCACCCCTTTGATGAACTCGGGCGTTCCCACCATGCGCGTGGGCTCTTCGTAGGAACGGATTTCCTGCACTTGAAGGATGTCTATGCCATATTCCTCCTTGCCGAGGCGGAAGGTCAGGAATTCCGAAATTTCCTGCGCAGCCGCGGCTTCACTGCGGCGTTCCATGGTGGCGGTGGACATGCTCTTCTCCATTCTTCAAACAGACATTGGCAAGGCGTGACCGCTTATGGAAGATGTTCAAAACCCGTGCTCTCCCTGATGGTCTGATGCACGCGCAACTGCAACAATCGACCCATGAAGCAGCA
>OFTY01000259.1_pt1 | contig 50685 bp, 34 predicted proteins | sample 1775061 | NCBI WGS metagenome assembly OFTY01 (sample SAMN08195773, study PRJEB24354) | sludge metagenome | isolation source: sludge from phenol fed wastewater aerobic bioreactor B | place: India: Nagpur | collected 2016-09-16 | reverse complement strand
CTGAGCTTCTTCAAGCATCTGATCCATAGAACGGGAAGCAGAAACTTTCAGGTTGTTGTCCACTTTTCCGCCTTTACGATAAGCTTCCACATGGGGGTTCTCATCGAGGTTCGGATAGTAGCGCTCCCAATAGTAATCCTTATGTGGTGGAAGCAAACCCAGCATCGCAAAGATGAAGGCTTCTGTACACATACCAACAGTGAGCATGATACTTGCACCGTTCCAGTGTTGGATTTTAAACAAGGCACCCAACAATACTACCGAGGCACCCAGACCGATGATAAGGTTCTTTATATACTTACCTTGTTTAGTTTCGAAAAACAGCGCTATCGAGTTCATGTTATTTTTTAGTTTTTCTTTTTCTTGTTTGATGAATGAGTAATTGTGATTTTATTGTCTTACAGGGCTGTTGGTCAGTGCAGGAGCAATTTCCTGATAGATGCAACGGAAACCGATGTAGGGTTTAGACGTATCTGCATATTCCCAATCGCGTGCACCTACCTGAAGGAAGTAAGCTACATCTCTCCAGCTTCCACCGCGCACAACCTTTCTGCGCATCCACTGAGGATCGTTTTCACGAAGCTTGTAACCTACCTCAGGATTAACATCGGCCACTGTGGAATAAGAGGTTCCGAAATAAGAAGACTCTGTCCACTCACTTACGTTACCCGACATGTTATACAATCCATAGTCATTAGGCCAGTAGCGGTCAACAGGCACGGTGTACAAACCGCCATCTGCTGCATAGTTTCCACGCTGAGGTTTGAAGTTGGCGAGATAGCAACCTTTCTTGTTTACAAGATAAGGACCACCCCAGGGGTAAGGAGATTCCTGACGTCCACCACGTGCTGCCCACTCCCACTGCATCTCATTGGGTAAACGGAACTCACCTTCAAAATATTGTCTGTTTCTTTCTCTCTCTGCGCGCCACAGATTTGTACGCCAGTTACAGAATGCTTGGGCCTGGAACCAGTTGACACCCACCACAGGATAGTTGTTGAAGGCTGGGAACCAGTTGTACTGCATCGCAATAGGCTCATTGTAAGAATAGGCAAACTGACGCATCCAAACGGTAGTATCAGGGTAGATGCCTATATCGTACTTGCGCACGAAATTAGAACGGGGCTGTGTTGGATTCTTTACAGCTTCGTCGTAATCGAATGTTTCGTAATGATAAACCAGCTTGGAGTTATCAAATTCTTTTTTGCCCCAGCCAGACTGCTCAGCAGGAATGTACAGATTGGCAAGCTGATCCTGCACATCCTGATCATTGTAATTAATTCTCCTTTTGAAATCCACACGCTGATTGCCATCCGGATCATCAATGAAATCACCTAGCTGAACGTGAGCAATCGAATCCCGTACCCATGTGGTGAACTGACGATATTCCGCGTTCGAAATCTCAGTCGCATCCATCCAGTAACCAGTCATCTGCACGGTACGAAGCATGGCATCATTTCTTCCTCGAACATCCTCGTCACTTGCACCCATTTTAAGAACACCTGATGGAACATACACCATGCCAAGCGGTACAGGAGCCTTGTAAGTCATGTTGGTAGGAGTACCCACAAGCTGACCTCCAGGACCTGATTTTCCGCAGCTTGCAGCCAATGCTATCAACGCTACAGCCGAGATCTTCAGGGAAAATTGTTTCATACTACTGTTGTTATTGTTTTTTGCGATTAGGCAAATAAAGTAAAATTTTTTGCTCGAAGTGTTTAAATGCCTCGAAACTGGCACACAATATTTAAAGTTTTTTCCAAAAATGCAAGTGTCAAAAAAAATTTGTTCTTCATCTAAACACTTAGTGCTGGAAAAATCACTTCAACTACAAACTTCTCAATAGGCTGAAATTAATTGTACACATGCTGCAACGTTATCAACCGGTGGCAAACACGCTTCTTGTGTGCAAACAAATATAAGCGATTCAGAAAAAAAAGACTTCTGGTTCAGAACCGGCAAATCAGATATTTGTTTTTCAGAAGTGAGCACAAAGACATTGGGTAAAAACAGCTTGCGCAGCGCAGCAGCATGTCTGGCCGCATCTGGTCCGGTGCAGACTACCGTTTTGTAGCCCGAAACATAACGCTGCAGCAGTGTAGCCCAATAGCCAAATGAAGCCGGATGACGTGTGCACAGGGCACTCATTTGCTCCAGCAAGAAGCCACCCTGCTCTATCCAGCCGGTCTGTTCAAAGCACATTCCGAGTACCAGAAGATTGTGGGCCATTACGGCATTAGCTGAAGGCGTGGCGCCATCGTAGAGGTCCACTTTCCGGACCGGAATATCCTGATGCGCGGCTCCGGAGAAATAATAGAAGCTGCCATCCTCGTGCAGAAACTGGCGGTTTACAACCTCAAGCAACTGCCGCGACCGGTGTAGCCATTTTGGGTCGCCGGTGGCCTGGCCAAGCTGCAAGAATGCATGGATGAGATAAGCGTAGTCATCGAGGTTTGCTGCAATCCTGGCCATGCCCTTTTTCCACACATGCTGCAAATGCTCTCCCTGCCGGAAAAGGTTGTACATAAGTTCGGCATGTTCTATCGCCTGCTGCAGCCATGCTTCCTGCTCCAGCACAGTGCCCGCACGCGTTAGTGCAAGATTCATCAGGGCATTCCACGACAGCAGGCATTTATCGTCCGTAGCGGGACGCATCCGTTGTGCCCGGCGGGCCAGGAGTTGTTCTTTAGCAAGCGCTATTTTTTCAGATAATTCCGGAGATAATCCCGCTGATAGACCGGCGGACTCAGACCTGGGTAATTGCAGATGGAGGATGTTCGTATGTTCCCAGTTTCCTTCTTCGGTAACGCCAAAATGCTGTGTCACCACCGGATCGTCGATCACAGAAGACCATTCCTGCCAGTTCCAGGTATAGTAGCGACCTTCTTCCCCTTCACTGTCGGCATCCAGCGCACTGTAGAATAGGCCGCTCTCATCTCTCAATTCTCTATTGATGAAGTTGATCGTCTGCTCTATAATGTCCCGAAACGAAGCCTCCTGTGTGCATTGAAAAGCATCGGATAAGGAGAGCAGGAGTAGCGCATTATCGTACAGCATTTTTTCGAAATGGGGTACCAGCCACCGATCGTCTGTAGCATATCTCGCAAAGCCACCGCCAAGCTGATCATAGATACCCCCGCACATCATAGCCCGAAGACTATGCAGCGCGTGTTGCCGGGCTTGTGGATGGCCAATAAAATGATCGTGTTCGAGCAAAAAACTAATAGCCATGCTACCGGGAAATTTAGGGGCTTTCCCAAAGCCGCCTAGTTCCAGATCGGCCTGCTGCAGCAACACTGCAGCCATGCCCTCGATACTCTGCCTGTCGACTGCTTCCGCAGCGCGTGGAAAACTGACTTGCGAGGACTGCTTCAGGTAATCAAGCATTTGTCCGGTCTGTTGTGTCACTTCTTCCGGGCTGGCGGTCCAGATCTCATGCATTCGCTGCAGAATCTGAAGCCAGGAAGGACGGTTGTACAGAGGCCGTGGAGGGAAATAGGTTCCTCCATAAAACGGAACGCGGTCTGGTGTAACAAAAACATTCAGCGGCCACCCGCCACTACCCGTTATTGCTTGTACAGCATCCATGTAGAGATGATCTACGTCGGGGTATTCTTCGCGGTCAACCTTGATGTTTACAAAGTGTTGATTCATGTAATCTGCTACCTCGACCTGTTCAAAACTTTCACGCTCCATAACATGGCACCAATGGCAGGCAGCATACCCTATACTGACCAATACAGGACGGTTCAGGTTACGTGCCCGCTCAAAGGCTTCTTCGCCCCAGGGATACCAGTCCACAGGGTTGTGTGCATGTTGCTGCAGATAGAGGCTTTGTTCGTTGATCAATCTGTTTGGCATAGCCCGAAGGTAGTCATCCCTTCCAGATCTCTCGGTGACTCATGTAGCCAAAAAAGCCTGAGTGAACCCAGGCTTTTAATTATTGATAAGATGTGCTTCTATTTGAGTACCTCCTGAAGGTAGTGATCAAGAGCAGACACCATGGAAGGTGCATTGGGTGCGGGTGCCTTCACATCCAGCCGCAGGCCCGCTTCCTCTACTGCTTTTGAAGTGGTAGGACCGAAGGCACCGATGATGGTACCGTTTTGCTGAAATTTCGGATCATGTTCAAAAAGTGTATGAACGCTGAACGGACTGAAGAACACGATCATATCATAGACACTGTTCATGACCGGGGCAATGTCGTTGGATACGGTTCTAAAAAAAGTAGCTTCGGCAAAAGTGGCATTGTGTCTGGCCAGAAAATCCCTCACTTCATTTTTACCACTATCGGATGTAGGAACAATAAATCGTTCGTTGTTCTTATGCTTATTGATCACCTCGATCAACCCATCGTACGAGCCGTCTGCACTGTAGAAAACCTTGCGCTTCCGGTAGAGGATAAACTTCTGCAGATACAGCGCCACAGCCTCAGTAATGCAGAAGTACTTCATGTCCTGTGACACTTTTACCTTCAGCTCCTCGCAAATCCGAAAAAAGTGATCTACAGCATTGCGACTCGTAAAAACAATGGCAGAAAACTCGTTGATATCTACACGTTGCTTTCGGAAATCCTTTCCACTAAGCCCTTCCACACGTATAAACGGATGAAACTCGAGCTGGAGATTGTACTTTTTCGCAAGATCAAAATAGGGAGACTTGTCGGTATCGGGGCGCGGCTGTGTTATTAAAATCGAATTGACTTTCAGCTCCTTTTTATCACCGCCTTTACTAATCGATCGAACAGTTTTAGCCATATGGGGTCGAAAACAGTTGTTTATGGGTTAATAATGCCGTGGTCGTCTGTCTTTTCTCACTGATCAATATAGCAGTCCGCGTACCAACAACTTCATCAACACTGCCAGAGGCAATAATTCCGAGGCGCAAAGGTAGGTAAAAAAATGAAACTTACTGTATTGAAAGAACGAACCAAACACTTGCCACGAACGCATATAGCGGTTAATGAACAGGAACAGGATGAGCAGGAAGGACAGAATAAGCGCCGGCTGAGCAACGATAGGACCGGCAAAAGCCAGTAGCACAATAACCGGCAACAGTAACATGGCCAGTATCTTGTTCACCAGAAATACGTTAAAAAGATAATGCTCCGTAATGCCCTGTACTCTGAACGCCCATCCCGAAAATCTGATGACTGCATATTTACCCAGATACACCACGATCATACCCGCTATAAGCATAATAAACAGCAAAGACGCCGGCAAATTACCGGAGCGTTGGGGCATAAAATTCTTTACTACGAAAAATCCGTAGGCGGCAGCCGACATCGTAAAAAAAAGATTCATCAGCAGGTTCGATACTGAGGCGCTCTGCAGCTTTTCCTTAAGCTGGCGGCCCGAACTACCGGGGTTTCGGAAAGCTTGCCACAGACTATGGAAGTAGCGTGGGTCGGTGAGGCGGATGAGTCCCAGAAAAAGGAAGAGTGTGATGAGCAGATAAAAATCGGTGGTCTTATCGTCGAAAAAATGATGTTGTGCAATAGCATTGACCACATGACGGTTAGCATACTGAGGATGTGCCCGGAGCAGACTGTCATAAGCCGCTTGTGTAGCTGAAGCAATGTTGCGCCGCGCACTGTCGCTGAGTGGGGGCAGTCCATAGTTTGCCATGTCTGCCGCAGCCAAACTGCGAAAAGACAAAAACAACAAAAACAGAAACGACAATCCGAAGTAAAAAGGTCTGGCAGCCCGGCACATTAGCCACAAAGCTATAACTCTACTTTGAAAACTGAGGGGTTGCCTGTGATGCTTCCCTCCCCCTAATTTTTTTCAAAGCTGACCGGTCGACCGCTAAAAGAAAGCAATGTAGCCAAAATGCACTTTCGACTGTCGAAACTGAATGGGATTGGCGCTGTTTCGCCCGAGCGCATAGCTGATGGCGAACACTCCCGATTTGCTCTGTAGCGTAGTGCCTATGCCAAATCCATTGTAGAAGTCGCTGTTGTGAAAGTTGCTGAAGTTGGTCTCCACATAACCGTTATCTGAGAAGAGATATACGTAGGAGTTGTTATCCAGCAACACACGCAATTCCAGAGCCAGGATATGGTACTGATCGGTGAAAATACTTTGTTCATCAAACCCACGCAGCAGGCGGAACCCACCGATCTGAAACAACTCATTTCGAAACAGACTTTTGCCTGTAATCCAGGCTCCGCTATAGCCGGCTTTGAAGACGAAGTGCTTTCCCAACGGCCAGTGGTTCGCCAGGCTTCCCTTCAGTATGTATTGATACTGCCGTTCCTTCAGGCTGTCATAAAGCGAGCCATAGTCAAAACCCGAGCCATCCCTGAGGCCGGTAATGGCATCCGCAGGCTGAACGCGCCGTATCAGCGCACTCACTCCCATTTGAAGCTGCCAACCTCGCCTCGGGTTGAAGCGGTAATCGGTCCGGTTCAACTCAAGCTCTATACCCGCACCATTGGCAGTAGCATCAATATTGTCTGGCAGCACCTTGCGTGATTTAACGAAGGCTGTATCGATCGTTATCAGGCGGTTACTTTGATTTTGAAAAAAAACCCGCACATAGTCTTTTGCGGAAAGCAGATAGCGAAGCCCTGCCTGAAAGTTTGTCCGCCGAAAACTGGTGTCTTTTTTGAAGAGTTCGAAATGTGCATCAAGGCCAACCGGTGTATTGAAGATATACGGATAGACCACATCAGCCTGCAGTCGCGGAGACTTATACTGGAGGTTTTGATAAGTAAGGCTCAGACGTTCACCCTGCCCCAATATGTTTTGGAATGCAAACAAGGCATCTACCGTCAACAACAAACGTCCGGTTTCAGCGCTATTAGGTTGCAGACCTACCAGGGCATTGATCTGGTTCGATTTCTTCTCACGCAGATAGAGGTCGAGTGTATTTTGCCCCAGTTTGAAGGCAAAGCTCCACGGTGCACGCTCTTCGAGAAAAGGCAGTTCCCGAAGTCTTGGGGAAATATCTCTCAACTTTCCTTCATTATACAAATCATGATCGTTTAGACCGAGGTAGCGCAATAAAAAACTTCTGGAAATCTTTACATCACCGTTGATCCTGACACTGTCTATGTGCTGCAACTCTGCGCGATCCAGCATCAGCTTTCCTTCTACCGAGCCGTCTCCATGGACTTTTACGGCCTCGAGCCAGACTTTCGCAAATGGGTAGCCGCTGTTTTCCGCCCATTCGAGCAAGGCTTCGCTCATCACTGCCAGCTCAGCCGGTCGCAGCCGCCGTCCGGCCCATCGAGTCCGCGCCATCTGCGGTTGGCTTATCGCGGCATCTGGTATATTGCTCATATCAAGTTGCACCCACGTATAGCGACGACCCAAAAAGATGTTCAAAATGTATTCCTTATCGCCTAAATACAGACTGTCTATAGAAGCCGCGAGAAAGCCCTGCTCCTGAAGATCGGGAACGATATGCTGTATGTACGAAAATGCTGCCTCAGCCGTAGCGAAGCTTTCGGGAGGCTGTAACAGATTCCTAAGCAGTGCGCTGTCGGCACCTGTATTCTGCAATTTTAGTCCATAAGGTTGCGCCCGAAGGTCGGTAACCCATAATGAAATCAGGGAAATCAAGACAGCAAAACGCAAAGGCAGTTTCCGGAAAACCTTTACGAACTTTGACCGCTCGCATTTTGACACCCAAAGAATCATCCTTTCAAAATTAACCGATGGCAGGTATTTACCTTCATATACCTTTTTGTAAGCAAAAATGCAGCTACTGTAATTTTCATTTTTCAACTTCGTTGAAGCTCAAGAGCGACGTGCTGCTCGCCATGCATCAGGAGCTCGAAATGCAACGGAATTATTTAGCCGGCCAACCGATACAAACCGTGTATTTTGGCGGAGGTACACCCTCTCTGCTCAGTACCGATGAGATCAACCGCCTTTTTGAAACCATTGCTGCAAATTATCCACTACAAGAGATCCAGGAATTTACGCTCGAAGCTAATCCTGATGACCTATCCTCTGCCTACCTCAGATCGTTGCGTCAGACGCCGGTAAACCGGCTAAGCCTGGGCGTACAATCGTTTAAGGATGCAGACCTCAGGTACATGAACCGCGCACACAATGCACAGCAGTCGGACTATGCCATCAAAGCAGCTCAGGATGCAGGTTTTACCAACATGACCCTCGACCTGATCTACGGCACACCCGGATTGTCGGATGCAGACTGGCGATATAACCTGGCGCAGATGCAGCAACTTCAGATCCCACATTTTTCTGCTTATGCGCTAACGGTAGAAGAAGGCACCGTATTGCATCATGCCATTGACAAAAAACAGGCGCCGCCGGTGGACATTGAGCAATCTGCAACCCAGTTTGAAATACTGATGGAACAGGCAGAAGTGATGGGTTATGAGCATTACGAAATTTCCAACTTTGCAAAAAAAGGCCAATATGCGGTGCACAATAGTAATTATTGGATGGGAGTTCCCTATCTGGGAATAGGCCCGTCTGCACACTCCTTCAACGGAAAAAGCCGCCGCTGGAATATTGCCAACAATGCCTTGTACCTCAGGAACATTCTACAGGACAATCGTCTGAACTACGAAGAGGAAACACTCACGCAGGTTCAGCAATTGAACGAATATATCATGACCTCACTGCGCACAATGTGGGGCTGCGATCTGGAAAAGATTGAAAAAGAATATGGTTCGCCCGCAGCCGTCGAAGTGGAAAAAAACAGCTACATCTTTCAGGAAAAAAAGTGGCTGCTGCAGGAAGGGAAAAAATTAATCCTCCGCAATGCAGGAAAACTTTTTGCCGACAGGATAGCCAGTGAACTGTTTCTTTCCGACTGGATTGATTAGTTCCTCACTTTTTTGTCAAACACTATTGCCTTTGTCTCGGAGCCAGCAAAAAGCGGGACCAATAAAAAAAGTATCACACAGCTCAAACCTTCAATTCGATCCCCAGGAAGAATGGCAATTCAGACCCCATAACGACGAAGACTTCGTACATTCTTCGACCTAATCATTATTTTAGCCCTCCAAATCCACTCTAAATGAAACTTTTGGAAAATAAGGTTGCACTGATAACCGGCGCCAGCCGTGGCATTGGCGAGGCCATAGCGGTAAAATTTGCCGAGCAGGGTGCCCACATCGCGTTCACCTATCTCTCTTCCGACGAAAGGGCAAAGGCACTTGAAGAAAGGCTGGCAGGCTTTGGCGTAAAAGCCAGGGCGTACAAATCGGACGCGGGCGACTATGCTGCGGCCGAACAACTGGCAGCGGATGTGATGAAAGAATTTGGCGCTATTGACATTTGCGTAAACAATGCAGGCATTTCCCGCGATAATCTTTTGCTGCGCCTCACCCCGGAGCAATGGGATGAAGTGATGCAGGCAAATCTGAAATCGGTGTATAACCTTACAAGGCAGGTGATGAAACCCATGATGAAGGCACGCGCCGGCAGCATCATCAACCTTAGCTCTATAGTAGGTGTGAAGGGTAATCCCGGACAGAGCAGCTATGCCGCTTCTAAGGCAGGCATTATCGGCTTTACCAAATCAATAGCTCAGGAAATCGGCAGTCGCAACATACGCGTTAATGCCATAGCACCGGGCTTTGTGGAAACCGACATGACCCATTACCTCAAAGATGGAGGTGCAGAAAAATGGTTCGAGAAAATTCCATTGCAACGATTTGGAAAGCCGGAAGAAATAGCAAACGTTGCGCTGTTCCTCGCTTCCGACATGAGCAGCTACGTAACCGGGCAGGTGTTGAGTGCCTGCGGTGGAATGAACACCTAAGGGACTGGGCTGTCTGCGAATAGAGAACAAAAGTTTAAAATTCCGTAAACAAGACTTTCCGCGACCTTTGCACATTGTCTTTTTAGCTTTGACTTTGTCTAATTTTGCCTTTTCAAAAAAAACCTAAATGCAGAAAATACATGCTGCTATTACCGCTGTAGGCGGATATGTTCCCGACTATGTGATGACCAACGCTGAACTGGAAACCATAGTGGACACTACCGACGAATGGATACAAACCCGAACCGGAATCAAAGAGCGCCGCATTCTGAAAGGAGAAGGAAAAGGCTCATCGGATATTGCCGTCGAAGCGGTAAAAAATCTGCTCGAAAAAAGAGGCATCGGTCCGGAAGAAATAGAACTGGTGATTTGTGCCACTACAACTCCCGATTTTCAGTTTCCGGCTACATCCAACGTTATATGCGATAAAGTGGGCATGAAGAATGCTTTCGGCTACGACGTGAGCGCAGCCTGCAGCGGCTTTCTTTTTGCTCTTACCACAGGCTCACAATTTATCGAGAGCGGACGCTATAAAAAAGTGCTTGTTATCGGCGTAGATAAAATGAGCTCCATTCTGAACTACGAAGACCGTGCTACCTGTATCATTTTTGGCGATGGTGGTGGCTGTGTGCTACTGGAGCCCGACACGGAAGGGTTTGGCATCATTGATTCCATCCTACGCACAGACGGTTCCGGCCGTGCTTTTCTGCATCAGAAAGCCGGCGGATCGGTGAAACCTGCAACGGTAGAAACGGTGATGGCTAAAGAACATTTTGTCTATCAGGAAGGACAGACAGTTTTCAAGTTTGCCGTAAAAAACATGGCGGAAGTAGCGGCAGAAATTATGGAGCGCAATCATCTTGTAGCCGATGATATAGCATGGCTGGTTCCGCATCAGGCTAATAAACGCATCATTGCTGCCACCTACGAAAGGATGGGCTTACCCGAAGAGAAAGTAATGATTAACATTGAGCGCTATGGCAACACTACAAACGGAACGCTGCCGTTGTGCCTTTGGGAATGGGAGTCTAAACTCCGCAGGGGAGACAACATCATCCTTGCCGCATTTGGCGGTGGGTTTACCTGGGGTGCCACCTTCATCAAATGGGCATACGACGGTAAATAATTTAAATAGTTGTCCGAAAAGAATTAAGAATGCAGAGCTCCCACAACGGGAGCTTTTTTAGCTCAGCAGATAAGCTATATCGTCTCGGGTAAGGCGTTTCAAGAATGCACTGTCATCGGCAACGAGTTCACTGGCAAGCGCACGCTTTCTTTCCTGCAGTATCAGCATTTTTTCCTCTATCGTTTCCTTGCAGATCAGGCGGTAGGCAAAAATATTCTTGGTTTGCCCGATTCGGTGTGTACGGTCTATTGCCTGTTGCTCCACTGCCGGGTTCCACCAGGGATCTACGATATACACATAGTCGGCTGCGGTAAGGTTGAGACCGATACCACCCGCTTTCAGAGAAATCAGAAACACACGACAGTCTTCATTATTCTGAAACTCATGGATCGCTTTTTCACGATCGCCGGCAGAAGTAGAACCATCAAAATAAGCATAGGGAATGTGCATACGCTCCAGCTCTGCACGAATAAGACCAAGCATGCCGAGAAACTGTGAGAAGATCAGAGCCTTGTGATTGCCCACATTCTCATTTATCTCGCGCACAAGTTCATCGAGCTTAATAGAGTGATTGGCAAACTGCTCTTCTTCGCGTAGAATGGCTGGAGAGTCGCAGATCTGCCTTAGTTTGGTAAGCCCTTGCAGGATGTGCATCTGAGAGCGTTCAATACCTCGTTCATCAATCATTCCCAGAATCTGGTCCTTATAAGAATTGCGATAGGCGTCATAAATTTTTCGCTGCTCCTTACCCATTTCACAATACAATATGGTTTCGGTCTTCTCCGGAAGATCTTTGGCCACCTGCTCTTTGGTACGCCGGAGCATAAAGGGATAGGTGAGCTTTTTAAGCTGTTGTTTCACTTCATCTTCCTGAAATTTATCTATCGGCGTGGCAAACTCATTCATGAAAAACTCCCTGCTCCCCAGCATGCCGGGATTGAGAAAATTCATCTGTGCATAAAGATCGAAGGTATTGTTCTGAACCGGCGTACCGCTCAGCGCCAGACGGTGTTTTGCGTTGATGAGCAGAGATGCTTTGGCCACCTGCGACTGTGGATTTTTTATTGCCTGCGATTCATCAAGTATGGCATAGTCAAACTCATAGGCATTGAACATTTTGATGTCACTGCGCATCGTGCCGTATGTGGTGATAATCACATCGTAGGCATTAAACGTTCGGGCAGAAGCCGTGCGCTTTGGTCCGTGGTGAATGAAATGTCTTAAACCTGGGGTAAACTTTTTGATCTCGTTCTCCCAGTTGTACATCAGAGTAGTGGGACAAACCACCAAAAATTTCGCATCCTCGTTGTTGTTTTTATAATGCTGCAGATAGGAAAGTGTTTGCACCGTTTTACCCAAGCCCATATCATCAGCCAGTATGCCACCCCAGCCCGCTTCGTTGAGGAAGGTGAGCCATTGAAATCCCGCACGCTGATACGGACGCAAAGTTGCCCGGAGCTGCTCAGGCGGCGCAAGAGTGGAATAATCGTTGGAAATAATTTCGGTAAGTCGTTCTTTCTTTTCCTCCAGTTCGTGCTGCAATGCCTCTTCATCCACCTCGGCCAGCAATTCGTCGAGGGCGCTGAAATGGAATTTCTTCAGGCGAAGTTTTCCATTTTTTGCCTCACCCATTTTTATCAGCAACGAGTACTTCTTCAGCCATTCTTCGGGCAGCAATCCTATAGAGCCATCGCCGAGCTTTACATAGTTCAGCTTTTGTGCCAGCGCTTTTTTCACCTCCGCAATAGTAACATGCTGATCGCCAAACACCACATCCACCGCAGCATCAAACCAATCGATACCGCTGGCTACATTGACCCGGGTCTCAGGCTTGTGCACATTGATACGCAGACCCTTCAAACCCTCAAACCCGAAGAGCTCAACCTTCCATTCCTTCATTTCGTCGGTGAAACGAAAGAACCAGTTGTTGGACAACACAGAGCTTGCGGGAAGGTAGAGAAAATGATCTTTGGAATGCTGCTGCATGTCGGTGTGCATCATTCTGAGGTGATTGATGAACTTCTCCTCTGCGTCCTCATTGCGATGAATGACCTTCACAACGCCGTCCTGCGGTTTGATCACATCGCCGAAAAAACCCCATTTGATGTTGGTATCCTGATAAGAGAATGCCGGCTGTAAAATGAGCATCTGTTCCTTTTCCTGCAGGTATAACTGATAATCGGGTCGCACATGCTCTACCCGCTCTACCAGTTCGTCTGCAAAATGCACATGCAGCGTCTGGCTCCATTCCATAACCTCATGTTCCAGAAACTGATTCCAATCCGATGCCGGAATATCCATAAGACCGTCGGGCAGAAAGCGTTCGATCAACTGCACTTCCTCCTGCTTACCAAGAGCATGAACATGTCCATTGATCAGCAGCAGACCGCTGTTGAGTACCTGAGCTGGCTCAAAAGGAACGGTTGCTGAACCCAGCAACCATTTCAGACGGATGGTATAATATGACGCATGCTTTTCAATCCAAAGCTGCGGGTGTATCTTTTTCTCGGAAAAAGCAACCGGCTCCAGTTCTTTAGAGGAAAGCCGCTTGCCCTGCGGCAACAAAAAACAAAGCGGATAATCTGCAAAACGCTCTAATAGCTTCTGATATTTGGGAAGAAGAAATTCCCATACCTGATCGCGCACCTCAGCCGCAGGCATATCTTTCAATACATCCTGATAGTCGCCGATAAAATCACCGAAAGGAAGATTCTTTCGCATGTACTTCATCAGTTCTTCCGGCAAAAACTTTCTGATAATGGGTATGAGCTCTCTGTCGCCGGGCTGGTAACGCACCGGGTTTACGTATTGTAAGAGCTCCAGTTTCTCGATGCCATCAACAAAATGATCGCCTTGCTCTGCCACGTTTCCCGCCACGAGGCTAAAGCCGGCAAACGGATACCACGACGCAGAAAGATCAAGTACGATACCAAGCCGCAGTTCTTCTACGGGCTCTGCTTCTGCCGTTGCGGTAGGTACCGGCGCCGGTTTGGGCTGATGCTCTATCCTTTTGATGGTAGGATCCAGCACCCGCAAAAAAGGCTTTCCGTTTTCGTAGGTAAATGTGAATTTATTCGTCAGGTCGTCATTGAGGGAATAGCCGTAGAGCCCCAGCAACCGGTTTTTCTGTTCATCCCAGTTGCGCATGGTTTGAAAATACGAAGCACCGTAGGTGTACAGCGCCTGCAGAAACACGGCAGCTTTGTGCACACACAACGGATGTTCTGTCTCATCACAGCCGCACGAGGTGTCAAAGTATCGTTCTTCGTTTTGCCTCAGAACCACTTTGTAGGTTTGCTCGCCCTCGGGCACCTCTGCTTCAATTACATCGTCTTTACCTGATGTGATGATCACCTTATGCCCCTTCGCCAGTGCCTCTGCACGCTCCATAATGCCGGGCGATGCAAATACCTGCAGCAGTTGATGATTGACCTGCCGCATGCGCACCATGCTGTGCTTCTGATCGTAGCTGATGTCTGTGTGCTCAAAAAAACCGCTCTGTAAAATATCGTTAAGCTGAAAAAGTGCCGCTACCTCATGCCGGCATATCTCTCCCAGATTATAGGGGCACTGACAGCGAATGGAGAGCTCTTTGGGATGAAGGTATTTGGAAACGGTAACGGTATAATAGTTTTGATAGAGATCATTACGCACACGGAAACGCACCTGCTCCAGCAGATGATCTACATCCAAAAGCTGCACGCCCGCCGCATGAAAAATCTTTTTTCCGCGGCGAATCACTTCTTCTGTTCCGTAATTATAAACGTGCTTTAAGAGCGGTGGTAAAGACATGGGTTTGGAAAAAGCAAGTTTCAAAAATAGCGAAAAAGCGTCGGACACTCCCTCAGATCCAATTAAATATCTGTTAACCCATAGCCGTGCTTGCCAATCTGCAGTAGTTCCACAGGGGTTCGTTACGCTATTGAGTTATTGCCTTATATATTGTACGTTTGCAGCCTAAAATTTCACGTAAGGGTATGAATTTTCAACTCACAGAAGAGCAAATAGCGGTACAGATGGCTGCCCGCGATTTTGCACGTAATGAATTGCTTCCCGGTGTTATAGAGCGCGACGAGCAGGCAAAGTTTCCGGCAGAACAGATCAAGAAACTGGGCGAGCTGGGATTTATGGGCATGATGGTGGATCCTAAATATGGAGGATCGGGTATGGACACCATAAGCTATGTGCTGGCTATGGAAGAAATTTCGAAAGTAGATGCATCTGCTTCTGTGTGTATGAGTGTAAACAATTCGCTAGTGTGCTGGGGACTGGAAACTTTCGGCAACGAAGACCAGAAACAAAAATACCTTACACGGCTGGCTACCGGACAGAGCATTGGCGCCTTTTTGCTCAGCGAGCCGGAAGCGGGCTCTGATGCTACTTCTCAACGCACCACTGCCGAAGACAAGGGCGATTATTACCTGCTCAACGGCACCAAAAACTGGATCACTAATGGTAGCTCAGCGGATTATTATCTGGTGATCGCACAAACTTATCCTGAGAAAAAACACAAAGGCATCAATGCTTTTATTGTAGAAAAAGCATGGGCGGGCGTAACTGTAGGTGCGAAGGAAAATAAAATGGGTATCCGCGGAAGCGATACACACAGCATTATGTTTCAGGATGTAAAAGTGCCGAAGGAAAACCGTATCGGAGATGATGGTTTCGGCTTCACCTTCGCCATGAAGACGCTTGCTGGCGGACGGATAGGCATTGCTTCTCAGGCTTTGGGCATTGCCAGCGGAGCTTACGAGCTTGCTTTGAAATACTCCAAAGAGCGTAAAGCTTTCAATACCGAAATCATGAACCATCAGGCTATCGCCTTTAAGCTTGCGGATATGGCAACTGCCATTGAAGGAGCAAGGCTCATGTGCCTGAAAGCTGCCTGGACCAAAGATCAGGGACAGGATTATACGCTGCCTGCATCTATGGCTAAGCTATACGCTTCTGAAATTGCCCAATGGGTAACCAATGATGCGGTACAAATCCATGGCGGATATGGTTATGTAAAAGAATTCCACGTAGAACGCCTGATGCGCGATGCGAAGATTACACAGATCTACGAAGGCACTACTGAAGTGCAAAAGATCGTCATCAGCAGAACCGTACTTAAGTAAATAGATTTTCTAAAAACCAACCACTATGAAAAAGATCACGATGGCGCTGAGCGTCGTTGCCCTGGGAATGTTGTTTGCCCGCTGCAAGAAAGACAGTGATAACAAAAGCTACTCCCTCACCACCTATAGTACTAACGACAGTGCAGCAAGCTATTTGTATGTGAATGAACAGCAAAAAGGCAAACTTCCTTATGTACCCGAGGGAGTAACCGATTGCGGCGACAGCAAAGCACTTAACCTTTCGCTCGACCCCGGCACTTATGCGCTGAGCGTAAAGAGCGAAACGGGAGTTTTGAAAAATGCACTGGTACTTGTGGTTGGTGAAGATGCCGATGTAACGACGGGCTCAAACTATACACTGGTGCAAGTTGATAAATGCATACAATTGGAAATAGATACCAACAACTAATTACCTGAGTATTTTAAACAACAAAGACCGGCAAATAGCTGGTCTTTGTTGCTTTAGATCATCTTGGCAAAGCGATCATTCGCTATTTGACATACATTTTTTTGATCACGGCCTTCTCACCTACACGGATGTGCAACAGGTAGATTGCCTTGTCTCGAAAAAATATCTATGACATTTTCATACCTTTACTTTGGAGGGGGATGATACCTTGTATTACGCCCCTTCCCCCCCCCAAGAAGTAACAGCCAATTGTTACTTCTTTTTTTTTGGCATTGGATGGACACATGCAATTCATGCATATTATCAATATCGGTTACAGATTTTGCGCCTCCACTATCTTGATTTCCTCTTCCGTCAAACCATACAGTTCATAAACAAGCTGATCAATTTTACGGTAGATGTATATTAATTTGGATTTGTGTTGCTCAAGCCTATTAGGAGATTCATCAGATTTCCAATCACCGTTCATCTGTATGACCTTGTCAACTAATTGAATTATCTCACGAGCTTTAGTCTTATCAAAAACAACAGGAATTTGCTCAAGATATTGCCGGATAAACCGCAAATAGCCTCCTCTTATTGCAGAACTTATCTTTAAATAATAAAACTGCGTCAAACTAGAGTTCAAAATTGCAAGTAAAAACTTGTCGTCTACAGGAATTATGTAAGCTGTATTTACTAAATAGTACTTGCCGATATCGTAGGTAGCTTGCATTCTCAAAGCAATATCCGGTAGCATTATCTTTGGTCGCTCAAACTCCTGATAATAATCACAAGCCCTCAGTTCCCACCAATAGTCACCTTTGTCGTATCTAGCTTCGGCTTTAATCTTAAAAGGCTCTAAATAGGCTGCAATTGCGGGATAGGCATTTTTTAACCAACTGAAAGCGTTTTTAGGATGATTACCCTTTCTATTAGTAAACCCTTTCTCCATTAATATCAAATACCGGTCAGATGCAGGCTGCTGATACCGCTTAATGTCTCTGCCGGCAAGAAAGGGTTTTATTAATTCCGCACTTTTCTTATCCTTCTTTATCAGTTGGTCGCGGGTAGCCTTGTCTATTACAAATGCTTCATTGAGACCGGTTAGTACTCCTCGAAATATTTTCCCCTTCACGTAGGTTCCCAGTGGTATGCCCGCGCCCTGCAGCTTTTTCAATAGTTTATTCTCTGCGTCCGAGGCAAGGTTCCAGCCAGCATCATCAAGATCCTTTTGCTTTAGTTGCAAAGCATGGTTGCTTACATATTCGGTCAGATCAGCAAAGTCAAGTGTTTTTACATTGCATACCGCAAAACTGGATGCAGGCTTGTTCCGTTCATAAATAATGATACAGGGGTATGTGGTAGCATTTTGAAATACGGGCAGGTCGCCAAAGTCTATTATTTCTTTCAGCCTTCTTTGCTTCAGCCACGGTCGCAAAGCTGCTCCATAGTTAGCGCGCATCCATTTGTTGGCTACTATTACGCCAAATAATCCGCCCTCTTTAAGTATCTGGAAGCCTTTTTCGAAAAAATAAGTGTAAAGGTCAGCCATACCGTGGTACACCTCGTAGTGCTGTTGATAGTAAGGCTTTTGAGCGGTAAGCATTTCCTGTCTCACATAGGGTGGATTGCCAATTACGGCATCAAAGCCGCCAGCTTTAAACACTGCGGGAAACGCCTGCTTCCAGTTAAATGTATTTACATCTCGTTCTTCGTCAAATAACAAAAGGTCGTGGTAGTCGTGGTCTATAAGGCTGTTGCCGCACTTGATATTTTGCTCCAGCGAGGGCAGCACACGTTCATTAAAAAATCTGGTTTGTGTACCTACACTTGCAGCTGTCTCCCCTTCCATACATTTCAGCAGCAGACTCAGCTTCGTTACTTCCACAGCATTTTTATCAATGTCTGCTCCGTAGATATTGTTAAGCAATATGCGCTTCTTTTCATTGGTGGTTAGGTTGCCCTCGGGGGTTAATAGTTCCTTTGTCTTTTGTGCAGTTTCCTTGCTATAATATTCCTTATGCCAGTCGAGCAGGTATTGATAAGCACCTAATAAGAAACTGCCCGACCCGCATGCAGGATCAACAATTTTTAGTGAGCTTATTTCCTTCGGGGTCTTTCCTTTACACTTTTCCCCAACAGTTTTAGAGACAATGTAGTTCACAATATACTGAGGCGTATAAAAAACGCCACCCGCTTTTCGCACCTCTGGCTTTTCTTCTATTACTGCCCTGCTACCTTTTATTACTATCTCGCTCCCTAAAAACTGCTCATAAGCGCTACCGAGTATCTCTACAGGCAATACGTTGAACAGATAGTCGCATTGTGGCGCATAAAGACTGTTAATAATGGTTTTAAGCGTTTTATTATCCAGATGGAGCTTTCCCGTTATTTTGTCTTCGGGCGCCGTATTTTCCTTTTCGTTTTTGAAGTGAAACAGACCAGAATTGTATTTATCGTCCGCTATTCTAAACAGTCTGAAAAGTTCCCCATAATGATACTCATGGAGAAGACACCCTTTTAAATAGCCGTACGTTTCCAGCCCCCGGTCTTCTGCTATGCGAAGGAAAATTATTCGGTCAATTGTTTGCTGAACAGCATAGCTAAGTGCATCCTCGCCAATATCCTGATTGAACTTGTATATAGCTCCAGCCAGTAGCTTACGCCATTCATCCAGGCTGGCTAAAAATTCCCGGTCCACAGTGGCAGTACCCTTCTTATCAGCCTGCTGAAACCGTATAAGCCCTCCCTTTATCACTGCCTCTTTGCTAAAGGTATCCCACAAAAAGTCGAACTGTGTGAGGTATTCTTTGTAAGTGAAATAATGCAGTCTTCCCTTGCTCACCTTGTCCGTTTTGAGCGGCTTTTTTGAGCAATCGTAAATGGCAAACTCTTCAAAATCGGTAACCACGCTTAGTGAAAGTTTTGCGTTCCAACCATATAGGCGTACCTGATAAGCCGGGGCTACATCGTCCTTTATTACTACGCTTGGTCGTTTTGCCTCTACAAAAAATAGTCGTTGCCCGCCTACAAACCTAAAGCTATAGTCAGGTGCTTTCGTTACACCACCCACCTTTAGTTTGTCTTCATGCACCACTTCGCGGTAAGCCTCCCATGCGCCCATCTTGTTGTTCATGTCCCAGCCGAGGGCTTCAAAAAAAGGATCAATAAAATCGCGTCGGGTCTGTGTTTCATTATAGTCTGATTGCTTGAAGTTGGCAATTTGCGCATCAAACTTTTTTACCAGCCTTTCTATTTCCTGATAAGCAGCTTCTTTGGTAGGCATGTTGAAAAATTACTCCAAAATACTATTGAATTTCTTACCCTGTCTCTATATAGAGGAATCTACAAATTTTGACTTCCTTCTTCAAAATTCGATTTCTACCTGGTTATACTCAAAAATCAAAGGTTTTCGCGTCTCGGCTAATATCTTTCTTTTCATTTCTTTACCCCGTGTTTCACTTGCAAAGCTGGCGTTCCGCAACGAGATCTATGCTTCATCTGTGATGACCAATTATAAAGGAGAATATCGGCTTGTGCTAAAAAATGGAACCTATGAGCTCTCCGCAATTAAAGAAGGATATGTGGACTATCACCAATCGGGTGTACGAGTAAAATTAGGACAGATCAACCGGGCAGATATAACGATGGAGTAACACACTCCCGCTATAATTAAAGCGCCCGCGATTGCAGGCGCTTTAATTTATCCAAACAACATTATTTAACCTCTACACATGAAACTTTATACCCTGCGCCAATGGTAGCTGGTCACTCCAGTTGGTGGTATTTGTTTGCCGGCGCATGTAAGCCTTCCAGCTATCGGAGCCGCTTTCACGCCCACCGCCAGTTTCTTTTTCACCGCCAAAAGCACCGCCAATTTCTGCACCACTTGTACCGATATTCACATTAGCTATGCCACAGTCGCTTCCTTTGTGCGAGAGGAATAGTTCTGCTTCGCGCATATTCAGTGTCATGATAGATGATGATAAACCCTGTGGCACATTGTTTTGTATCGCAATGGCTTCTTCGATAGAATTGTACTTCATGATGTAGAGAATCGGTGCAAAGGTTTCGTGCTTTACGATTTCCATGTCGGGCGTCACTTCATACACGCAAGGCTTCACATAGCATCCGCTTTCGTAACCTTCACCTTCGAGCATACCGCCTGCTACCACTTGCTTTCCTCCTTCTTTCTTCACAGCCTTTATCGCGTTCAGATAATTTTCCACGGCAGCTTTATCAATCAGCGGACCTACATGGTTGTTTTCATCCAGCGGATCGCCGATACTCAGTTGCTTATATGCGGCAACCAGTTTCTTTTTAAAAGCATCATACACCTTTTCGTGAATGATAAGCCTACGCGTAGTCGTACAACGCTGACCAGCCGTACCTACTGCACCGAAAACTGCAGCGCGCATAGCGATGTTGAGATCTGCATGTTCGGAGATGATGATGGCATTGTTACCGCCAAGCTCGAGCAAGGGTCTGCCAAGGCGTGCTCCCACTGCTGCGCCCACAGCCTTGCCCATGCGGGTAGAACCTGTAGCTGATACCAGAGGGATACGTTCATCATGGCTCATCCATTCGCCCACTTCTCTGCCGCCTACGATCAATCCGTTGATACCCTCAGGCACTCCGTTTGCCTTCAGCACATCGGCTACTATCTTCTGACAGGCAATAGCAGTAAGTGGTGTTTTCTCACTGGGCTTCCATACGCAGGTATCGCCGCAAACCCAGGCTATAAATGCATTCCAGCTCCATACAGCAACCGGAAAATTGAACGCACTGATGATGCCTACCACACCAAGCGGATGCCATTGCTCGTACATACGATGCAAGGGACGCTCGCTGTGCATGGTAAGTCCGTACAACTGGCGGGAAAGCCCTACAGCAAAATCGGCAATGTCTATCATTTCCTGCACTTCACCCCAGCCTTCCTGCAGGCTTTTACCCATTTCGTATGACACAAGACGACCCAGGGGATCCTTATATTTTCTCAAGGCATCACCTACCTGCCGAACGATTTCGCCGCGCTTGGGTGCGGGATACATGCGCCATTCTTCAAACGATTTTTGCGCCTGTGTTACAACTGCTTCATAGTTTTTTTGGTCAGCAGCCGTTACGGATGCAATCAGTTTGCCGTCCACCGGTGAAAAGGAATCAATTTTTTCGCCGCCGCTTTTCAGCCATTTGGTTCCGGTAGCCACGCCTTCGTTCATCTTTTCGATGCCCAGCGTGCTCAGGACTTTTTTCATATTCATAGCTTATGCTTTTCTTGAATTTCGGCTGCGAATTTCGCACGATTAACCCGATAAAAAAAGGATATAAGTTACAGAGACGAGTATTGGCTAAAAGGAAAGGCACAAGCCAGCCATTAATCCGGCATTAGAGTAAGGAATGGCAAAAGATTGCGGCTCATTTTGATTGGTTGAATTACTGAAGGAGGTTGTTTCTGGTAAAGGTTGTGCTACGCCGTCTATATCATATCGCTCAACTTTAAAACTTGAGGCGTAAGCATTTCGCCAAATACAAAAACCTTCGAGGGACAATTCAAGGTAATGATTGAGTTTTATTTTACAGCCCATTGCCAAATGCAGCCCCGCCGAGAAACGACTATAGTAAGCTCCTTTTAAATTCGTTTCTGAGTTTTTTGTCGCACTATAAGAAAGTCCATTTTTTTCCCAGCCAATTTTGCTATTCAACGGTAGTACAACGCCTGTTCGTTCGTACCAAACCAGTTTTTTTGACGGTAGTTGCAACACAAGTGCAGGAATGAAAGAATAGGTGTTTCGGGAGTATGTAGTTACCGTTTCGTCATAGCTGCCGCCGGGTGAATATTGTGAATAATTTGCCTTGTAATGACTAGAAGCGATATCAAAAAGAAATCCTACCTCAAGCGCTACATGCTGAGAAAGGTAGAAGCCCAATGCTGGTGCGATTTTTACGCTCTGCCCAAAAGAAACTGAATTGGCGTTTGCGTGATCCAGTCCACCATTGTAGCCATCAATATAATCGCCACTAATAATGTTGCCATTGATGCGCAGCTGTCCGTCGACCCCCATTCCATAACCAACACCAATCCTAACATAATAGCGGCTTAGACTATCATTGGCAGAACTGGCTAATGCCCAACTAAGCAATAAGGGCAGCAGTAAATATCGGGTAACCATAACAGAGCATTTAGGAATACGTCTCAATAGACGATATTTTTTTGCTTCATCCTGGGATCCATCAAAATTCACAAAAAAAGAAGCCACCCGCTAAGGATGGCTTCATGAATTTCGGAGTTCCAAAAAGACTATTTAATCTTAAAAGCTTTCTTCACCTTGCTTACGTAGTCCAGCTTTTCCCAGGTAAAGAGCTCAACTTTTACGTTCTTGCTTTTGCCATCGGCAGACCGGAAGGACTTGGTGACTACTTCACTCTGACGCCCCATATGTCCGTAAGCCGCACATTCGCTGTACATGGGCTGGCGCAGTTTAAGACGCTGTTCGATAAAATAAGGACGCATATCGAACACTTCTTCCACAATACGTGCTATCTGCCCATCGTTCATATCCACCTTTGCTGTGCCATAAGTATTGACATAAACTCCCATAGGCTTTGCTACACCAATAGCGTAAGAAACCTGAACAAGCACTTCATCGCAAACACCTGCAGCTACAAGGTTTTTGGCAATATGCCGCGTAGCATACGCAGCCGAGCGATCTACTTTTGAAGGATCTTTTCCGGAGAATGCACCGCCACCATGCGCACCCTTTCCGCCGTAGGTATCTACGATGATCTTTCTTCCGGTAAGACCCGTATCACCATGCGGTCCGCCAATGACAAACTTTCCGGTGGGGTTGATATGATAGATGATCTTATCGTTGAACAGATGTTTGTTTTCCGGCACTTTTTTCATCACCCGTGGAATCAAAATGCTGATCACATCTTTCTTGATCTGCTCCTGCATTTTTTTCTCATCGGCAAAGTCGTCGTGCTGTGTAGAGATCACGATGGTATCAATGCGCACCGGCTTGTTGTCATCGCTGTACTCCAGGGTTACCTGGCTCTTTGCGTCCGGACGGAGGTATTTCATTTGCTTTCCTTCCTTACGAATGGCAGCCAGCTCGCGCAGCAACAAGTGTGCAAGGTCTAGCGCAAGCGGCATATAGTTTGCCGTTTCGTTGGTGGCATAGCCAAACATCATACCCTGGTCGCCGGCACCCTGATCTTCCTTCTTCTTTTTATCTACACCCTGGTTAATGTCGGGCGATTGCTCATGTATAGCTGAAAGCACACCACAAGAGTGCGCTTCAAACATGTATTCACTTTTGGTATAGCCAATCTTTGCGATCACTTCGCGGGCAATAGTCTGCACGTCTATGTAGGTATTGCATTTCACTTCTCCGGCAAGTACTACCTGACCCGTAGTTACCAATGTTTCGCATGCAATTTTTGCCTGCGGATCCCAGGCGAGAAAATTATCAACCAGTGCGTCAGATATCTGATCAGCTACTTTATCCGGGTGCCCTTCTGATACAGATTCAGAAGTAAATAAATAAGGCATTGCTACTTCAGTTTATTTAGATGTGTGATGGAAAAAATTAGATTGGATGCAAACTTAATAAAGAGAAACTAAACCTGTGTGGTTTCTGAGCCGCACAGGTTTTCTAAAATTCATTATTCTACAGTTACAGATTTAGCCAGATTTCGAGGCTGATCTACGTTACAACCGCGAAGAATGGCAATATGATAAGAAAGTAACTGCAACGGCACGATGGTCACCAGCGGCGACAACACTTCTTCTGTTGCCGGCACTTCAATCACATGGTCAGCCAGTGAGCGTATATGTGTATCGCCTTCATTGACCACTGCGATCACTTTGCCTTTCCTCGCCTTTACTTCTTGTATGTTCGAAATTATTTTTTCGTAAGCGCTCGCATTGGTTGCCAGAAATACCACAGGCATAGCTTCATCAATCAGCGCAATCGGTCCGTGTTTCATTTCAGCAGCAGGGTAACCTTCTGCATGGATGTAGGAGATTTCTTTGAGTTTCAAAGCACCTTCCAATGCAACAGGAAAATTATAACCGCGACCGAGATACAGGAAATTTGCAGCGTCTTTATATTCCTTGGCTATTTCGAGAATCTGCGAATCAAGCTTGAGTGTTTGTTCTATCTTGGCGGGCATGTTTTCCAGCTCGTACAATATTTCCCGAAGCTTGGATGTAGAAATGGTACCCTTCTCTTTAGCTATTTGCAGCGCAATGAGGGTGAGAATAGTAATCTGCGCCGTAAAAGCTTTGGTGGACGCTACGCCAATTTCGGGACCAGCATGCGTATAAGAGCCTGCATGAGACATGCGCGCAATGGAAGATCCGATAACGTTGCAAATGCCATAGATGAGCGCCTGCCTTTCCTTTGCCAGTTCGATGGCAGCCAGGGTATCGGCGGTTTCGCCCGATTGCGAAATAGCGATCACCACATCCTTTTCGTTGATGATGGGATTGCGATATCGGAATTCAGAAGCGTATTCCACCTCCACGGGTACCCTCGCCAGGTCTTCGATGAGGTATTCGCCAATCAAAGCAGAATGCCAGGAAGTGCCGCAAGCCGTAATGAGTATGCGCTCTGCATTTTCAATACGATTGCTGTATTCGCTCAGTCCGCCCAGTTTGATCCATCCCTGCGATGCACTCATCCGCCCGCGAAGGGCCTCAGCTATCACTTTAGGTTGTTCGTAAATCTCCTTCAGCATGAAATGCTCAAAACCGCCTTTCTCAATCATTTCAAGGCTCATTTCGAGCTTCTGAATGGCGGGCGATTTCTGCACATTGCCGAGCGTCTTGATATAAAAGCTTCCATCGCGACTAATGCAGGCATATTCCTGATCGTCGAGATAGACTACATTTTTCGTGTATTCGATTATCGGTGAGGCATCTGACGCAATAAAAAATTCTTCTTCGCCTACACCAATCACCAGCGGGCTTCCTTTTCGCGCAGCGATCAGGTGGTCGGGGTCATTGCGATCAATTACGACAATGGCATAGGCACCCACGACCTCATTGAGTGCGGTACGAACTGCATCTTCAAGGCTCGAGTTATCCTGCTTACGTACTTCTTCCACAAGATTAACCAACACCTCAGTGTCCGTATCGGAGTGAAATACATATCCGCGCTTGATCAGTTCTTTTTTTATGGCATCGTAGTTTTCGATGATACCATTGTGTATCAGTGCAAGGTTGCCCGAGTTGGATAGATGCGGGTGTGCATTGGTATCGTTGGGCACACCATGCGTAGCCCAGCGCGTATGACCGATGCCAATGGTGGCAGCAACATCTTTGCCGGTAGTATAGTTTTCGAGCTCGCTTACCTTGCCCGCCTTCTTATAGACATGAAGGTTGCCATTCAAAACGGCAATACCGGCGCTATCGTAGCCCCGGTATTCAAGTCTTTTCAAGCCCTTCAGCAAAATAGGGAATGCCTCTTTTTTGCCAATGTAGCCAACTATTCCGCACATGTGTTAATGAGTTAGATTTTCGAGTAAAAGATACGGAGTTTCAGCTTCACATCACTATTGCTTAGATTTCTGCCGCCACCGATCAACCGGTAAGCAGCGGGAAATGTAGCTGCACCGCCTATCCGCAAATGTAAGGTATCTCTTTGTTCAATGATAGCCCGCTGAACCTCTCTTGGGATATTGATAGTGTATTGAGAATAGGTAGCTCCGTTTATGGTTACATCCTTGCGTAGTCCGTCCATAAAAATCAGCGGCTCTGTGCTGGTGATAGGGCTGCGATCCTGAACACTCACCGCAGAATCGCCCTGCATGCGAACCGGATAGAGCCTTGCCGGTCCGTAATATTTCTCGGATTCATCGCCGGGAATTTTGTATTGTGTGAGGATTAGCTCCGCACGAATAATGGGCTGTTTGGGCAGATTCTTAATAAACGGAATCTTGACATCCAGCGCAGCACCCGGTTCGTTCTGCAAAATAAATATCGAGTCAGAGGTTGTTGTAGAGTGCAAAAGGTTATCAAGCGTAGGAGATACTGATGGGTTTCTTACAATATGGTTGTAGTGCGCTACACGGGTTTGGTCGTAGTAGAAGGAAACATAGTTTACAGTGTCCTTCGTGTAAAAGAACTGGATGTTGGCACGGTTGAAATCGGTGCCGCCATTCAGAAGGAAATAATAGAGGGAGTTGCCCGAATTGGTATCGGCAGGGGCTACATAAAAACCATGCAGGAACCGTGCGAAATCCGCATAAGCGTCATATGCACTACCAGAAGTTTTAGAGGCCTCATTGTACATCTTGTCAATGAATGCCTGGCTAAGTCTTACCCGTACATGCGGGTTGCGCAAGGTGCCCAATACATTCACAGAGTCTTTAATAGCGCCATGCTGCGAAGAAGAATTAAATCCAATCGTTGCGGTGCCTATGGGTTGACTGTTATAAGCGGTAGAAGAATAGTTGTAGTACGTGCTGTCCAACGACAAAGAATCGTTATCAGCAATCTCATATACATTGATAAGCTGATCGAGATTTGTAAGGGTTGTATCTCCCCACGAGAGCCCGGCATAAGGGAGCACAAGGAAAGCAGAATCCGGGCGGGCCGGAAATGAATAACCCAGACTTGGCGGCACTACAGAAAAGTAAAAGCCTGCATGGGTCTTACCCCCATATGGATCGTTAGCAACCGTACCCAGAGCGTGATAAATAGGCAACCCGCTGATGCTCGTGCTGGTGACATACTTATTACTCAACACGGTCTTGGTCAGAATAGTGAGGGTGTCGCCCACCACAAAGGTGTTTGCCGTATCGTCAACCGGCACCACATTGGCACCTAATATGGTATCTTCTTTACAACCGGAGCAAACAATAGCAAGAAAGCATGCAGCAAACGCTGCTGCCATTATTCCGGAAAAGCGTTGTTTCAAGGGAATGATTTTAGCGAATGTGATCAAATTAAACCTAAGACTCTGTTAAGCTTTTATACAGGTCCAGAAGCTCAGTTACATCATCCTTCCAACCCTCGTTATACTTCACCACTTTTTTGTAACGGCTGGGTTTCACCTCATCAGCAATTTCCTTTTTCAACTTTTCCTCACCAAAGATCACCACATCAGCACATTTGCTTCCACCAAGTGTGAGCGCGGTATTGGTACCGGCTTTGTAAAGCTCCAGATCCTTTTCTTTGATATCGTTACTTACCAGCGCCTTCTTGATAAAATCCGCACTCATTTTCTCTTTAAACTGATCATTCTGAGCCGTAAAGATCACTTTAGAATAGCCAAATACGGGCTCTTTCTTATAGGCCGTCTTCAGATAGGCGGGAATCAGTGAGGTCATCCAGCCGTGGCAATGAATGACATGCGGCGGCCAGCCAAATTTTTTAACTGTTTCAAGAGCACTTTTACAGAAGAAGATCATTCGCTCCGAATTGTCTTCAAAAAAATGATCTTTATCATCGCGGAAAACGTGCTTCCGCTTAAAATAGTCTTCGTTGTCCATGAAATAGACTTGCAGGCGTGCATTGGGTAAAGAAGCCACCTTGATGATCAGAGGATAGTCATCTTTGTCGATAATGATGTTGATGCCGGAAAGCCGAACTACCTCATGCAGCCTGTGCCTGCGCTCGTTGATGACGCCGAAGCGGGGCATGATCACCCGTATCTCAAGCCCGGAATCGAAAGCCTTGATTGCGAGCCGGTTGAGTATCTGAGCAAAGTCAGTGAATTCGATGTAGGGGGAAAGTTCGTTTGCAACTATTAAAACACGTTTCTTGTCTGCAGACATGTATGGTTTGTATTAGATTAAAACCGATAAACCTGGTTCCTTAAAAATTAGGTCTGCAAAATTACGAAAATATTGAATTCCAACCTTACTTTGCATCCCTCCATCTGTTTCTTTACATGATCGTCTTCAAAAAAGAACAAGACCTGCGTACATATCTCAGTCAGCAGCGCGCACTCGGAAAGCGTATCGGCTTTGTGCCCACTATGGGTGCTTTGCATGCGGGGCACCGCTCATTAATAGATCGTTCTGTACAACCAGAGACCGTTACTGTATGCAGCATTTTCGTTAACCCCACACAGTTCAATGACAAGTCCGACTACGACAAATATCCTGCAACGCCCGATGCAGATTTAAAATTGTTGCTGGAGGCCCGTTGCGATGTTGCCTTTATGCCCGACGCTGCAGAAATGTATCCCCAGGGCTTTGCTGAAGTGCGAACTTATGATTTCGGATACCTCGATAGCATTCTGGAAGGCGCGCACCGCCCAGGCCATTTCCGGGGGGTAGGGCAAATAGTCTCCCGGCTACTCGAGATGGTGCAACCCGATATTCTGTTTATGGGTCAGAAAGATTACCAGCAGTGCATGGTTGTGAAAAAACTATTGGGAATGATGGGCCGCGAGCAACAGATACAACTGGTTATCTGCGATACCGTGCGCGAAGAAGACGGACTGGCAATGAGCTCAAGAAATGTACGGCTTACGGAGCCACAAAGAGCGCTGGCCGCCAGCATTTATCAGTGCCTTGTTTCCATACAGGGAAAGCAGAACTCCGATCACTTTTCGCTGGTGAGGAAAGAATGTCTGGATCTGCTAAAGAAAAAAGGTCTGGATGCAGAATATGTATCGCTGGCCGATGCTACCGACCTTACCTTGCTCGAAGACTACGAGCCGTCTAAAAAAATGGTGGCACTCATTGCAGCCAGTATCGGAGGGGTGCGCCTTATAGACAATCTGTTCCTCAACCCCTGACCGGGTTAATTTGTTGTAGCACTAAGCGCTTTCACTTTGTTGGCCTTCAGCCACTGCTGCCATTCATCGAGCGCTGCGTTTTTCATCACCCGCGGAAATTTATTCATAGCTCCCTCCTTCCCCTTACTTTTCAGATAGTCGTAAAAAACCTTATTGGGCAATATCTCTACAAAAACTTCCTTAAGCGCAGAAGTTCTTTCTACGGCGTAGTCATCGTTTATTTCAGACAGGGTCTTGTCCAGTATTTCCCGCACCTCCGCAGCATTGACGCAATCATCATCGCAACCAATATACCAGCGGTGTGCAAAGAGATTATCGTACTTAAAACCCGCCACCGTAAACTCGCGTATGGTAATGCCCAGCTTTTTTGATACCGTGTCTATAGCCTTGTTCATATTGTCCACACTCATATGCTCTCCGCACAGGCTAAGGAATTGTTTCGTTCTGCCTACAATAATGATCTCGCCATCTTTTGCACTGGAAAAACGCACCACATCGCCGATAATGTACCGCCAGGCTCCGGCACAGGTACTCAGCATCACGGCATAGTCGGTAGTTTCATCCACCTCATCAATCATGTAGGTCTTGCAGCCTTGCCGTGGGTTTCCGTCTTCATCGAAGTTTTCGGAGTTGAAGGGCACAAACTCATAAAAAATGCCATTGTTCAGCACCAGCCTGATGCCCGGCACATTGGGCTTTGCCTGAAAACCAAATGAACCTTCAGAGGCCATATAGGTTTCGATGTAGGTAATAGGTTTCCCTAACAGTTTTTTAAAGCTCTCGCGATAAGGCTCGAATGATACCCCGCCATGAATATACACCGACAGGTTGGGCCATATCTCGTGTATGTTGCGGACCTTATGGTATTTGATAATCTCTTCGAAAACGATTTGTACCCACGCGGGCACCCCACACACCGTACCCACGTCCCAGTTTCTTGCGCCTCTTACAATCAGCTTTATACGGTCTTCCCACACCGGCCTCTTGGAAATTTTCTGACCCGGTTTATAAAAAAAATTGGCTACCCAGCGCGGCATGTTCTTAGCACTGATACCGCTCATATCGCCCTCATAGTATTCTCCTTTTTCGAACAAGGAGGTTGTGCCGCCCAGCATAAGGATACCCTTTTGAAAAGCTACGGGAGGCACATCAAATTCGGTCATGCTGTATAGCTGTTTGAAGCCTACATTTTTGATCGACTTGATCATATCTTTTGTAACCGGTATGTGCTTGCTTGCCGACTCCGAAGTGCCTGAGCTAAGGGCAAAATATTTCACCTTTCCGGGCCAGGCCACATTCTCTTCTCCTTCCAGACACCGATACCACCATTGCCGGTACATGTCGTTGTAGGTAAAAACCGGCACCCGTGTACGAAAGGCGGTAACAAAATCTACTTCCTCGCTGAGAATTTTATCAAAACCATAATGCTTGCCAAAAGAAGTATATTGCCCACGCTCCAGCAACTGGCGTAGGGTGTGGCGTTGATAGGTACGCGGCGAGGCCACCCGTAAATTAAAACGTTTGCGCAGATGTAAGGAACGAGCGATCAGATTGCCCAGCAATGCCATTTCTTTCTTCTTAGTAGTTAGTCAACAATTCAAGCTCCATGTTCAAAAAAGCAGTTTCTGAACAGACCTGCAAAAGTAACTTTTTATCTACTGCATAATCATACCACCTCCTAAAATTGTAACGGTGGTACACCACACACTATGCGTTCAGCATCAGGTTTTTTACAACAGGCCTGACGGAAACAGGTTGGACCGACAGGCCAAAAGCCACCCCGCAGTCGTTAATTTAAATTCAATATTTCGTCCGTTGTTTACCTTTGCGCCGCTATGAAGGTTACTGTGGAAATCATCAATAAGTCGCCACACCCGCTGCCGGAATACCACACCGCGGATGCAGCCGGCATGGACATTCGTGCCTGGCTCACCGAAACGGTGATCCTGCAGCCTATGGAACGCAGATTGATACCCACCGGCCTGTACCTTGCTTTACCGCCCGGCTTCGAAGCACAGATAAGACCCAGAAGCGGCCTGGCTATAAAAAAAGGAATCACCTTAGTGAATACTCCGGGAACGATCGATGCAGATTATCGTGGCGAGATCATGATACCTGCCATCAACCTCTCTGCCGAAAAGCAGGAGATCACTGACGGCGAAAGGATAGCGCAAATGGTGGTGGCACGATATGAAAGCGTGGAATGGAACGCAGTGAAGCAACTGAATGAAACCCCGCGAGGCGATGGTGGTTTCGGACATTCGGGCACACGGTGATAAACCGCATCATTGAATTAACAGCAAGACAAAAACTTCGAAATTTTTAAAAAAATACGCAGAAAAATGAACATTATTATTCCAATGGCAGGCATGGGCAAAAGAATGCGCCCGCATACACTCACTACGCCAAAACCATTGATACCCATTGCCGGAAAACCCATCGTACAACGGCTGGTAGAAGATATAGTAGCCACGAGCAACGAAAAGGTGGATCAGATTGCTTTCATCATCGGCCCCTCATTTGGCAAAGAGGTAGAAGCACACCTCTGCAGTGTGGCCGAAGCGCTTGGTGCTACCGGCAAGATTTATTACCAGCACGAAGCACTGGGTACGGCCCACGCTATACTCTGCGCTGCAGATGCACTGAAAGGAAATGTCTTCATTGCCTTCGCCGATACTTTATTTAAAGCCTCCTTCAGCATCGACACACAAAAAGACGCTATAGTCTGGACACAAAAAGTTGAAGACCCCTCAGCATTTGGCGTGGTAAAACTTAATAGTGCTCATGAGATCGAAGCCTTCGTAGAAAAGCCCAAAGAGTTTGTCTCAGACCTGGCCATTATTGGTGTTTATTACTTTAAAGACGGAGAGAATCTGCACAAAGAACTACAGCGTCTGATTGATGAGGACATACGACTGAAGGGTGAATATCAGATCACGGATGCGATGGACCATATGCTGAACTCGGGACTGAAGTTCTATACCGATCAGGTAGAAGAATGGCTGGACTGTGGAAACAAGGATGCAACCGTTTACACAAATGCCCGCATACTGGACATCAAAAACGGCAGCGAATCGCTGGTGCACCCCACTGCAGCCACCGAGAATGCTATGATCATTGAACCCTGTTTCATTGGCGAAAATGTAGTGATTAAAAATTCAGTAGTTGGGCCGTTTGTTTCCGTAGAGGCAGGCACCACCATCGAGGACTCTCGTATCAGCAATAGCATTGTTCAGGCCAACAGCATTGTTAAAAATGCACGGCTCCACAATTCGATGCTGGGTAAACATGTAAATTACGATGGCAAGTCGCAGGATATAAGCCTCGGCGACTTTTCAACTCAATTATGATCTTTCTGCAAAAAGTTTTTGCCAGCTCCGTTGCGCTCTGCTTTGCCTGCAGTATGGCCCTGGCGCAGGTGCCAGTCACTGCGCCGCTTTCTGACAAAGCCAGAGATGCTGAAGCCTTGTATGTAGATGCTGTGAAGGCCCGCATGCTCGACGACAACAAAACAGAGGAATCTTTGCTAAAAGAAGTGATCAGCCGCCAACCCGGTCAGGCAGCACCGTACTACGATCTTGCCCGCCTTTACCAAAAGCAACGTAAGTACGACCTGGCCGAGGCTAATATCAAAAAGGCCATTGATCGTAGTGAAGAAAATATCTGGTACCAATCTACCTACGCCGAAGTACTGGAAGAACAAAACAAGACAGAGGAAGCCGCGAACGTTTACCGGCTGCTCTCAGAGAAAGAACGTTACAACAAGGAATATCTTTTTCATGCAGCACGTCTGTACGAAGGCTCGGGTAAATATCAGGAAGCCATTGACATGATTGACAAGCTGCTGGCCAAGACGGACAATGATGAGCAGATACTGGGACTGAAGCAACAGCTCTATCTGCGCATGAATGATCTTTCTGGTGCGGTGAAGGTTGCAGAACAAATGATAGCTGCCAACCCCGGCGAGGGTCATTACTATGCTAATCTTGCCGAGTTGTACAGCAATAATGGCCAGCCGGAAAAGGCCCGTGAAATCTTTGAAAAGGCAATGAAGAAGTTTCCTGACGACCCAAGCCTGCAATATGGACTGGCACTGTACTATAAAGAGCAAAAGGATGTTGCAAAATATCAGGAGTACGTTCGCAAAGCGGTATTGAACCCGGCCTTCGATGACGAAACCCAAACGAAAATCCTGATGGCCTATCTTCAGGACCTCTCTGACGACACCACGCACAATGAAGAAAGATTGAAACTGACAGGCGATCTTGTTGCGCTTCACCCCAACAGTGCGCAGATTGTCAACTTGTATGCGGAAGTCTTGCTCAGTCAGGGTCAGGACCAACAAGCACAGGAAGCATTTAAAAAGACTGTGGCTTTAGACCCATCGCGGTTTGTAGCCTGGCAGCGATTGCTGTTTGCCTATACCGCAAAACAGGACGCAGACTCCCTGATCAGGTATGCCGGCAAGGCTCTGCGGTATTTTCCTAATCAGGCCACCATACATTTTTTGCAAGGCATCGGATATTTCAACAAAGAGGATTACAAACCTGCCGCTCAATCCATATTAAGGGCCATCGATCTTCAACCGGAGGATAATAAGAGCCTGCTGGGCGATATGTACTCTACGCTTGGCGATGTGTATCATGCGCAGGACCGCCACAGCGCTTCCGATTCTGCCTACGAACAGGCGCTGAAGCTGAACCCCGCCAATGCATCCCTGCTGAACAATTATGCATATTACTTGTCCGTTCGCGGTGTAAGACTCAATGAAGCCGAAAAAATGTCGAAAAGATCGCTCGAGCTGAGACCAGAAGAAGCCACATTTCTCGACACTTATGGATGGATTTTGTACAAAAAAGGCGAGTATGAAAAGGCGAAACAATACATCCAGCAGGCAGTAGATAAATCTGAAGATCCAGACGGCACCTTATTGGAACATCTTGGCGACCTGTATTATAAACTTGGCGACAAAGAAAAAGCGCTCGAGCTTTGGAAAAAAGCTAAACGTAAAGGCACGGAGAACAAGCTGATAGACAAAAAAATACAAGACAAGAAACTTTATGAGTAAAAGATGTGGGATCGCTCTTGCGTTGTTGTTCGCTGTTCTGATGCAATCATCCTGCGGGCTTTTCAAAAGGGGAATACATCGGAGCAACAACCCGGCGAAGGATACCACGTTGGTGGTGGCTATACCGGTGACAACAGATAGCGCCCGGGCCGATACCGCCCTGAGCACCCTGCCCGTCCCCGATGCCCGGCAGGAAATGATCGACGCCCTGACACCCGCATGGAAACATGTGCCCTCTTTCGTAGCCTTTACCGGAAAGGCAAAAATGCACTACGAGGGCCGCGGACAACGTCAGGACTTTACCACCATTTTCCGCATAAAAAATAATGAGGCGATCTGGGCATCGGTCATCGCTTTGGGCGGTATTGTGCAGGTGGCCCGTCTGTATATCACCCCCGACAGTCTTAAGTTGATCAACTATCTCGATAAAGAGGTCACCGAGATGCCCCTTTCTGAAGCCAGCAAAGTGCTTCCTGCTCCGGCAGATTTTGCAACGCTACAAAATCTGATCATGGGAGCAGCGCTGAAGACGCAAGGAATGGCGGAAGACGCAGTTGACCTTGGCAGCATGCTGACCTTGCAGGTGAGCGACGAAACGCTCAGTCAACAGGTGAACTTCAACAAAGCAGACACCACCATTGCCTCCCTGCAAATGCAGGCGGGCAGCAACGCCGCGCTATCCGGAATCATCAGTTTCAGCGATTACCAGATCATCAACGGGCAGAAGTTTCCGATGAACCGTGATATCAACGTGATCAATGCCGGTGAGCAGTATAAACTCGAAATGAATTTTACCAAGGCCGAGTTTACCGACCACGTGGATTTTCCTTTTTCCATACCGAGGAGTTATAAAAGAAAGTAAAAAGCCCCCCGTCTGTACAAAGGTGGTTTATATTTGTTGCAGTCTTTTTCAAAACAAACCACACTCCTGATGAAGGTCGTAATTTTTGCAGGTGGCCGCGGAACCCGTATTTCGGAAGAATCATTGCTGCGTCCCAAACCCATGATCGAGATTGGCGGAAAGCCCATTTTGTGGCATATCATGAAGATCTATGCAGCCTACGGACATACGGAATTCATCATCTGCCTTGGCTATAAAGGATGGATGATCAAAGAATATTTCGCTAATTATTTCCTGCACAATGCAGACATCACAGTTGATCTCTCGGGCAATTCGCTCGAGGTACACAACAACAATGCAGAGCCCTTTAAAGTTTCGCTGATCGATACCGGCCTCGATACCATGACCGCCGGTAGGCTAAAACGAGTGCTTCCGTATGTAGGCAACGAAACATTTATGCTTACCTACGGAGATGGCCTGAGTGATGTAAATATCGATGAGCTGCTTCAGTTTCACCGCCAGCATGGCAAGGTTTGCAGCATGACGGCCATACAGGCCACCAGCCGCTTTGGGGTGATAAAAATGGAGCACGACGGATCCATCAACAGCTTTGAAGAAAAACCCGAAGACAGCGGTACATGGATCAACGGAGGCTTCTTTGTCGTAGAGCCTCAGATCGCTGCCTACCTTAAAGACGATGCAGACGACATGATGTGGGAGCGACAACCCATGAATGACCTGGCACGCGACGGACAAATAGCAGCCTACAGACATCATGACTTCTGGAAATGTATGGATACCCTGCGCGACAAGGAAGAACTTGAGGCGATGTGGGACAACAGCCCTCGTTGGAAAAAATGGTAAAATGAAAACGTTGACTACAGATATCTTCACCCGCTACAATACTACAGGATGCTTCATCTGCTGAAAGAAACTTTTGCAAACAAAAGAATATTTCTCACCGGACACACCGGCTTCAAAGGTGCATGGCTGCTGCAGATTCTTAGTTGGCTCGGCGCTGATATAAAAGGATATGCACTACCTCCAAAGTCTGAAAAAGATCTCTATCATCAGATTGATGGCGATCAGCTCTGTTATGCATCAGTGATTGCAGACCTGAAAGATCTCAAGACCCTTCAGGGCGAAATGGTTCGCTTTGACCCACATTTTGTATTCCATCTGGCAGCGCAGTCGCTCGTACGCCCAAGCTACGAAGAGCCCGTGGATACCTTCGTAGTGAACACCATCGGAACTGCCAATGTATTGCAGGCCATGCGCGCTTTGGAAAACCCGGCGGTGGGCATCATCGTTACCACCGACAAGGTGTATGAAAACCCGGAGCGAGGCGTTCCTTTTAAAGAAGACGATAAACTGGGCGGATATGATCCTTACAGCGCCAGCAAAGCAGCGGCAGAAATCGTTACCGAGTCTTTCCGACGCTCCTTCTTTCACCCTGCAAAGTATGCGGAACACCGGAAGGTGGTGGCATCTGTTAGAGCCGGCAATGTGATCGGTGGCGGAGACTATTCTGTTGACCGTATTGTTCCCGACATTGTGAGGGCTTTGGAAAATGACGAGGCCGTTGAGCTGCGCAATCCGGCATCGGTGCGACCCTGGCAGCATGTTCTGGAGCCACTTGGGGCCTACCTGCTCCTTGCGGCAAAGCTTAGTACCAAGCCTACCGCCTATTCACCGGCTTTCAATTTCGGCCCGGAGCCCAACGATGAAAGAACCGTGGAAGACCTTACAAAAATATTCCTTCGGGCTTTCGGTAAAGAAAACCAATACGAGGTTCTGAGATCAGAAAACCAGGTTCACGAGGCCCGATTGCTTTTGCTCGACAGCACAAAGGCAAAAACAGAATTGGGCTGGTCTCCGCAACTGAACTCGGAACAAGCCATTCAACGCACAGCAAGCTGGTATGCCAACAAACATATACCTGCACGCGAACGTTGCCAGCAGCAAATTGAAAACTATTTTTCCAACTTCGCGTAAATGTGGCAGTTTGAACCTTTACCGCTCGCCGGTGCATCGCTCATTACCTTACCCTTATTTCTTGATGAAAGAGGCAGTTTTGTAAAGACCTTTCACCAGTTATCGTTACAAGAAAACGGCATTGAGTTCAATCTCCGGGAAAGCTATTTTTCCTGCTCAAAAAAAGACGTCATTCGGGGGATGCATTTTCAGTTGCCCCCGCACGATCATGCCAAGATTGTCTTCTGCCCGCAAGGGGCCATTATGGACGTCATTGTAGATTTACGAAAATCTTCGCCAACCTATGGAACATATGTGGCGACAGAGCTATCTGCACAGAACCACAAAGCTTATTATATCCCGCCCGGCTTTGCCCATGGCTTCAAAGCCCTCACAGACGAGGCAATGACCTATTACCTCGTGTCTTCGATGTATAGTAAGGAACACGATACGGGCATACGTTTCGACTCCTTTGGCTTTAACTGGCACTGTACCCAACCCATCCTATCGTCCAGAGACCTGTCCTTTCCCAGGCTGGAATCTTTTGCATCACCCTTTTGACCGACAAAAAAAGTAAAGCCCCGCATTGCGGGGCAGTTCCTCTCTCCTCAAGACCTTTCAAAACTATCTGGGCTGCTGGCACCGTTTTACTGGCACTAAAGCAGGCTGCAGGTAGTGATATGGCGTTATGGCCGTGCCCAGGTTCCTCCAGCGTGGAAACATCTTTTGAGAAACAGGACGATAAGCACGTGCCAGGTGAAGATGATCAGGTGAAGAATTCAAGGGGCTTATTACATGGGCAATTTGTTGCACTACTCGGCGAATTGACTTCATAAACTTACTGCCACTAACCAGGAGCCGGTTTTCAATTTTCGGTGTAAAGTTCGATAAAGTTAAGTATTACAATCGTTAATTCCCTGAATCGCAACAAATTTCACATCATCTATATCACAGGGCGAAAGAATATTAATGCAGCACTTCGATACGAACTGTATGCCGGGCACCGACCTCATCCGTGACCGAAATAAAGTACAAACCATTGGACAAATCCGCCACGGAAATCGAAGCATCCTTTCCCGAAAATTCATATTGTTTTACCAGCTTCCCTACCAGATTATACACCGAAAGACTTACCGGGCGAACGCCCTCTGTCGATTCGATACGCAGTGACGATGCGGCGGGATTAGGATAAACCCTTAATGAACCTGCAGTGACGGACTCAATATCGAGCAAAGAAACATTCAGCACATTCGAGCTATCGGACGGACAGGGATTTCCGAGGGCAATGGCATAGTAGTTCCCGAACTGGGTGGGATGATACACGGCAGAGGTAACGCCAGGAATCAAGCCGTTAGGTCCAAACCACAGCACAGGTGAAATATTGGATACAAGGTTGCCATTGATGAAAGAAATGACTGGGGCGGCTGGTCCGGGCAAAAAGGAAATGCTCAATGCTGCCGAAGTAAGGGTATCGGGCGTGTTACAGGTGGGGTTATTAACGACAACTTTGGCAAACACCTGATCGCCGGCGGAGAGACTGGCAGAGCCATATACGTTGTCCGAGCCTACTTTTACTCCGTTCACAAACCACGAAACCGGTGATCCAGCGGGCACTCCTGTAGTATTAACGGTGAAGTACACCATCGAATCTTTGCAGTAAGGAAAGGTACTGGCACTCACCGCTGCAAGGGTTGCTGTGGACGGTGGTTTTACTTTCACTACATAATCCTCAGCTTGTCCGCGGTCTAAAACGCCACAAGGAAGTATAAAAGAATTGGTGGGAATATCGCTAAGCACGCGCATCCGCAAAGGAGTGCAGAGCGTGGCACCCGTAGCAGGTACCGTTACTGTAGCCGTATGAACTTCATTAGCCGTTGTTCCATTGTGGTTCAACACCAGCTCGGGGAAGGTGAAGTTCCCATCATTATCGTAGTCAATATACACACGCACGTTCTCCACATTGGGGCCAGTCTTTACACTCAGCAGGTAGCTGCTACCCGCGTACACCTCGGTCTGATCGCAGCGGTTGTCAGCATAAACACCTTCGGTATTAAACCCTCCGGAGGTATGAGCAATATAGGCAAAGTTGACCTGCTGGGGTCCGTAATTCATACTGCTGCCTGGATTACCGGATGTAGGAACACAGGTAGTAGCTGCCTGCGGCGGTGGCGGTAAAGCACCGTCCGATTGCATGAGTAAGGTGCGGTTGGCCATAAGGTTGTAATGCATTTTTAGTCTCTGACCATTCGTAAAACGATCGCGGCATCCGCCCGAATAGCTCATAAAACTGTGGAGTGTAGTTCCAAAAGGCGCATTGGTACAGGGGTTGAGCGGATCATTGCAGCCTGCTCCACGCATGTGTGGCTCCGTATCGCAGATGCCATCACCATCGATATTGCAATTGTTATTCACCGGACAGGTTGTGCCGTTGTTGTCTCCTTCAAAAGTGTGCGGTAAACCCATGCCATGACCGATCTCATGGGCCAACGTGGTGGAACCCGCCTGTGCAACACCCGCAAGTATCACCGTTCCATCAACCCCTTGCCCCGCACCGGGATAATAGGCATAACCGGCAGTACCGCCACCGGGTCCTCCAATATAGTTCACCACCCAGATGTTGTAATACTTGTTGTGTGGCCAGTCGCTAAGCGCCTTTACTGCAGTTTCGCTTGCACCCAATCCGCCGCCCAGCTCAATGCCTTCTGCGGCATAGTTGGCCAGTCCGCTGCCATCTACCCGAACAATGCCATTTGTGGAATCACAATTCGGATCGCGCTTTGCCAGCACAAACCGAAACGGCACATAGGTACCCCCGTTATTAACATCGGGGAAGGAAGGCCAGGTGGCCTGATAGGCTTTGTTGGTAAAATCTATAAGATCAATAAGCTGCTGATCGGTAGGATTGAACGGAGTGCCAATGGCACCGCCCGTATGGATAACGTGTATGACTACCGGAATCTCAAAAACAGTGTCGTTGCCGGTAATGATCAGGCGTTGTGCGGACTGAAGAGCGGCATATTTCGCCCAGTTTACTTTCTCGGACGCTACAGCCTTATTATAGTGAGCATCAGTGGTCATTAATCGCTGATGAGCTTTTTCAAACCCGCAGGATTCTTGTGACCGGGCGCTGGTAAAACAGGCACACAGCACGGCAATGGATAACAAAATTTGGCGCATAAGGCAAAATGTATAAGTACAAAATAGCTAATTCCTTAGATAAGACAAAGCTTCAAAGCTGAAGGTTTGCAAACATCACCGCTTTTGCGCCGGCAGCATTCGCTCCTTTACCCAGAATAAGGCGATGCCCGCCACGATAATACCGAATGCGAAGCCCATAAATCTGAGCTCGCTGGTGACAAAAATGAAAAGCCAGATGATGATAGACACCACAGCCGGTAGCGGAAACAGAGGCATTTTATAAGGATAAGATTTACGCTGTTTGCGCAACAATAACAGCCCTACCGCCTGAGATACAAACTGTATAAGAATGCGCATAATGATGATAGCACTGATGACATCCTTCATTTTAAACAAAAGGCTGAAAATGAATGCAAGTCCTCCCAGTGCAAGCAGCGAGACATGCGGAAAATGATGCCTCGGGTGGACCCTGGCAAAAATGGGAAAGAAATCTCCATTGAGCGCGGCTGCATAGGGTACACGAGAATAGCCGAGCATCACAGAAAATAACGAAGCCAATGCAATGCACAATACCAATGTGGTTGCCAATTGTGCTACACCGTGGTTGTAGATCTTCTCAAAATATTCGCTCACGACAAACTCCGAAGCCGCCACTTGTTGCCAGGGCAGCACGCCCAGCACACTGGTTTGCATGGCAAGGTAAAGCAAGGCGATGCCGGTAATGGAGAGAAACATACTTCGGGGAATATTTCGTACCGGATCACGTATCTCGGCGCCGAGATGGCAAACGTTGTAATAGCCGAGGTAGGAATAAACCGCTTTCATGGACGCCTGACCGAGCGCCGCAAAAAAGAGCGTGTTCCAATGGACGCCGGAGAGATTGAGCTGTAGCGCCTCACGATAATGGGCGGATGGAATACCCGAAATGATCAGCCACAATATTGTACCGCCGGTAATCAACCAAAGCACAATAGAAATTTTCCCCACACTCTTTATTCCTCGGTAGAGCAGGAGCACAAGCAGTAACACCAATGTGCCGCTCAATATCTTTTTCTGGAATACGCCCAGGGGAACCAGAAAGGAAAAATATTGCGCAAATCCTATGCTTCCGCTGGCTATGACCAGGGGCGCCTGAATGACGGTCTGCCATACAAACAAAAATGCCATCAGCCTTCCCATCTTCCCTTTGTATAGCTTCTGCAGAAATACATAGCTGCCCCCCGCCTCAGGATACCGGGCACCTAATTCCGCCCAAACAAAACCGTCCATATAAGCCAGTAACGCTCCAAGCAACCAGGCCAGGATGCTCAGATTGCCCTGCATCAACCCGACAATGAGCGACAGGGTGATGAAGGGACCGATCCCCACCATATCAATCATGTTGATAGCGGTGGCATGTGTGAGAGAAAGCCCACGCTGCAGTTGCTGGTTGTTTGTGCTGGTCAATTTTTTGATTTGAACAAACAAAATAAGCATTGATTGCGACAGTGTTCATCAGGGTTGGCTAAGGTTCGATTTTTATATTCGATTGGCATGCTTACAAGATGGATTGTTCTGCTGCTTTGCTTCAGTTGCTGCACGGCTCGGGCGCAACATGCTTTGGGAATTTACCTTCAGCGTTATGACTATCCTTATCCGGTGTACTACCACCCTTCCGTAGTACAACATAAGGACGTGAAGATCGCCTATATGGATGTTCGGCCGCGAAAGCCTAATGGTAAAACCGTTTTGCTTCTGCATGGAAAAAATTTTAACGCCGCATATTGGGAACAAACGATCAGGGCGCTCAACGAGGCAGGTTTTCGGGTTATTGCTCCGGACGCTTTGGGATTTGGGAAGTCTTCAAAACCTATAATTCAATATAGTTTCTCACTTCTGGCAAGCCTTACTAAAGAACTCCTCGACGAAGCGGGAGTCGGACGTGTGTATGTGGTGGGACATTCGATGGGCGGAATGCTTGCCACACGCTTTGCGCTCACCTATCCCGGAAGGGTTGAAAAACTGGTACTTGAGGATGCGATTGGTCTTGAAGACTGGCGTGCGAAAGGAGTGCCTTACCGCAAGGTGGATGCATGGTTTGCCGACGAGCAAAACGCCACCTACGAGAGCATACGCCGCTACCATCAAACTTCCTACTATCCGCAGTGGGAACCAAAATATGGCCAATGGGTTGATGTGCAGTATGGGATGAAACTAAGCAAACACAGGAAGCGGCTGGATTGGGTAAATGCACTGACCTATGACATGATTTATAATCAGCCGGTATGTCATGAGTTCAAAAACCTTTCGATGCCTACACTTGTGGTGGTGGGCAAAGAAGATCATACCCGATTGGCCAGGGGCGCTTCCAAAGCCGTTGCAGAAAAGCTGGGGCATTATGAACAACTGGGAAAGCAAACAGCAGACGCCATAAAAAATGCGGAGCTGATAACATACGATCACACAGGACATATTCCGCACCTGGAAATACCTGTGCGCTTCCATAGGGATCTGATCAATTTTCTCAAATGAATTTATTATCCTTCGCAGTCTTTATGGCGTCGGCCTTGGAGTGCACATTGAGCTTGTGATAAATGTTTTTGATATGAGACTTTACGGTTTCAAGGTCAATAAACAGCTCTTCGGCTATCCGCTTACGGCTTTTACCGGTGGCAATCTGCTCCAGTATTTCTGTCTCCCTTCTGGTCAGGGGCGATTGTTCGTTGCGCTTGAATGAAGAGATCACCATTCGGGCAATATGGGCACTCATGGGGCCACCACCTTCCATCACTTCATGGATGGCGCTAATGATCTTGTCGTGCGACGTGTTTTTAGTAAGGTATCCCGCAGCTCCGTTGCCTAATGCGCGAAAGATCTGTTGTTCATGTTCATAGACCGTGAGCATCAGAATATGGGTTTCCGGCAATAACTTCTTCAACTTCGGCAATGCATCAATGCCCGAAAGACCGGGCAGTTCTACATCCAGCAATAAGACATCCGGATCATCCTGGGCGATACGCCGTGCGGCGTCTTCGAAAGAACGGTAAGCACTCACAACTTTGTAGCCTTCCGTATTTCCGATGAGATAAGCATACCCTTCGCGTATGGTTTCATCATCTTCGATCAGGCTCACTCTTATAGTAAGATCGCGACTCATACCCAATTGTTTCCTTCGAAGTTCCCAATGTTTTCTGAAAGCGCCATCCCCTTTTTTAGGGTAAAAATTGCGCTATTCCAGCACAGCTTCCGAAGCCGAATCTTCCGGCAATCTGAAGGTAAGGGTGGTAATGGTACCCTTGCCCGGCGCGGAATCAATGTACAGCCTTCCGCCGATCCTTTTTGCCCGCACGTTCATATTGTCAATGCCATGCCCCTTTTTTACGTAATGGATATCGAAGCCCTTACCGTTTTCTGTCAGCACGAGTTGCAGGGTCTGGTCAATGCGGAGATGTACTTCGAGTTTCAAACGGCTGGCCTCTGCATACTTTAGAGTATTGTTCAGTGCTTCTTTAAAAATCATGATCAGGTTGCGACTTACGTCAAGCGGAAGACGATATTTTCGCCATTGTTCATCTGTGCCAATGAAGGTGAAGTCCACGTCCGTATCCTGAAAAAGTTCGCCGCCAAAATCGCGGATACGATGCAGCACTTCGTAGAGGCTGTCGTTAGAAGGTTTTAGCGACCATAGAATGTCGCGTGTGCCACTATACAGTTGCGCCGTGTTGTCCTGTATCTGATGAATCAACCGGTCGGTATCTGCAGTTGTAGCGCCAAGCTTGTTCTTGAGTACGTTGGTCAGCACATTGATTCTTGTCAGTCGGTTGCCCACTTCATCATGAAAGTCTTCGGCAGTACGTTGCCTTACTTTCGCCTGTTCTTCCTTTCGCAGCTTGGCGACAAGGCGCAGCCGGTTTTGCTTTCGCTGATTGGCTATATACTGAATGGAAACACCCAGCAGTATGCAGGCGGCCAAAACAATCAGCCGGAACCAGATTGTTTTCTGAAAGGGCGTTTCAATCTCGAAGGGATAAGATAACTCCTTTGAAACTCCGCCATTACCATCGGTTTTGCACTGCACCTTCAAGACAAAGTTACCTGGGGGCAAAGCTGAAAAAGTAACCGTATTGGTCTGCGACCAGTCCGACCAGGGGGCCTCGAGCCCTTCGATTCTATACCGGTATCTTATCTGTTCATCGCTGCTCAGAGATACAGCATGGAAGGTAAACGTGAGGGTATTTCTGCGATAAGGTAAGTGAAGCCCCATCGGCACCTTATACCAAACGTCGGTGCTGTCGTAATAGCTGGTATCAGTGATGTTTTCGCCAAACACCTTTATGGATTGCAGGACGATGCTGGTAGGGTGCGCCTGCACACTTTTTGCCTGTGGACGATAATGCACGGCACCATTGGTGGTTCCAAACCAGATACTTCCATCATCCATTTTCAATACTGCTCCGTGGTTGCTCTCCATACCCAGCACTCCTTGTCCTTTGCCATAGAAGGAGATCAGCGGCTTTCCACCCGGCTGCATCGAAATCTTATGAATACCAAAGCCCGTGCCTGCCCAAATATTGCCCTCATCATCGGCTACAAGATTGTACACAAAGTCGGACTGGAGGCCCGAACTTTTGTTGAGTGTGAAAGACCTGCCTGTAGAGAGGTTATAATACATCAGGCCGTTATTGCTGGAGCCAATCCATAGCTCACGACCCTTTAAAGCAAAGCATTGCAGCGACGAACTGTCGGGCGCTCTGCCGGTAAGGTAAGGATACACTTTTCCATCAACACATACTTTGATACCGGATTCCGTAGCCAGCAATACGCTATCGTTCCCTATACTGATAAAATCCTGTACAGAAGATGCATTGAGCGACACCTTATGAAAGCTATCGCGCTGCAAAAAAGCGATGCCATTGATGCCACCTATCCACAGGCGCTCCTGCTCGTCGAGATACAGCGAGGTAATGGAATTGGACGGTATGTCTGCATTCTGCGTAGTAAACTGAAAAAAATGAAGGCCATCCCATTTCCACAATCCGGTACCGGCAGTGCCCATCCACAAACTACCCTTTCTAAACCGCAGTGCGTAAATGGCAGGCTTGGCCCTTACCGGCAAAGGCAAGGGAACGATAACACCGCGTTCATACACATACAAACCTGCATCGTAGGTGCCCAGATACAGACGACCCCAACGGTCGGCCTCAATACTCATTACTTGTCCGCTGGGTAAGCCAATGGTCTCGTCAATAACCGTGAACTGTGCGCCTGAAAAACGAAAAATACCCTGTCCGTCGGAAGCCATCCAGACGTTGCCTTCCATATCGGTAAGTAAAGCAGGAAATGCATTATTGCTCAGCCCATTCTGCTTACTAAAGACATGAATTGTGCTGTCGGTAATCCGCAATACACCGCTGGTGAGTCCCACCCATATGGCTCCCTGCCGGTCTTCGGTAATAGAAAGAACTGCGGGTAGGGCATCCAGCGAGGTACCCCTGACGACAACAGGCTTTACCCGATTACTATCCAGAAAATACAGCCCATTCGACGTGCCGATGAGCAGGCGCTTTTGCCGATCGCGGTAGAGATCTGTCACCAACGGGCCAGGCCTGGGGTCGCCGGGTAAGATTTGCAGACTGTCCCAATTTTTTCCGTTGCGCCGGAGCAACTGACCCCGTGCGGCCAGCCAAAGCTGATTTTTTTCCGGTAGCAAAGCCGAAATAATCTGTGCCGGCCCCGGAGGGTTCACCTCGGTTATTTTGCTAGAATGAATAGCGTAAACCTTATTTCCCGAAAGGCACCATACATCATCATCGAACCCAATACGGATTCTCGATACTGTATTGCCGTTCGGATTTTCGGTGGACTGCATCAGGAAGTGCTGAAACATCCGGCCGTCAAAGCTTGATATTCCACGCATACTGCCTACCCATATCGTGCCTTTCCGGTCCACAGCTACGGCATTGATCGTATTGCTGGGCAGCCCGTCGCGGACCGTGTAATTTGTAAAAGTTCTGCCATCGTAACGCGAGAGCCCGCCCAATGTGGCGACCCAGAGATGCCCCATGCTGTCTTGCGCCAGATCGCGCGCCTGCGACTGGATAAGACCACTTTCAATATTCACATTGTAGAAAGGGTATCGCTGTGCAAAACCATTCATACCGCCGAAAAACAGCAGCAGAAAAACGAAAACAAAAAATTTGGTCAAGCTCAAAAAACTGGTCATAGCCAAAGTGAAATTAGTTCATTTCAGTCCTTCTTTGTGCAGCGTTCTCACCCGCTTTTGTGGAACAAAGCCAGGAATTCCCCCCACTGGGGTGATGCCGAAAAATGCATTTCACCCGGTCGGGGTGAAAAGCGAGAAAAACCTCACCGATACATTTGAAGTAACCAAAGAACGCAAAGATGAAACGATACTTTTTTATGATGATAGCACTGTTCAGCATGAGCATTTCTTACGCCAAAAAAGAGGGCAATGTACTTTCCGGTACCGTCACTGATCAGACCAGCGATCCCCTTGTGGCTGCCACCGTAGTGTTGCTGGATGCAGGTGAAAAACTGGTAAAGGCAGCGGTCAGCGATGTTGAGGGCAAATACACTCTGGAAGATGTCCCTTCAGGAGTTTATGAACTCAGGGTATCCCTCACAGGCTTCAATACCTATAGCCAAAAAGCACTGGCTGTGGCAGGCAACCTGACTTTACCCAAGATAACGCTCGAACAAAAAACGACCACATTGCAGGAGGTTTCTGTGCGTGCCAAAAAACCCCTGATCGAATTGCACGCAGACAAAATGATCGTGAATGTAGAGAACAGCATTGCGAGTGCAGGCGCTTCGGCTTATGAAGTGCTGCAGCGTGCGCCGGGTGTAAGGGTTGATAACAACGACAATATTTCGCTGAAAGGCAAACAAGGTGTGATGATCTGGATCAACGGAAAACAAACACCTATGAGCGGAACAGACCTTGCCAACGTTCTGAAAAGCATGCCTTCTAATTCCATCGAAAAAATTGAGATCATCTCTAACCCCGGCGCACGATACGATGCAGCAGGCACCGCTGGCATTATCAATATTATTTTGAAAAAAGACCAGCGTATGGGAGCCAATGGAACCCTGAACCTGAGCTATGGACAAGGTGTGTATGCAAAATACGGACTGGGCGGAACGCTCAACTATCGCAACAAAAAGCTCAACCTTTTTGCAAGTTATAACTATGCCTACCGGCTTTGGTTCAACCACCTCATGCTCGACAGAAAATTTACCGACACGCTTTCTGAAGGCGAGCGTCAACTGTTCCGTTATGTGCAGGATAACAATGCCCTGTTCGATTTCAAAAACCATATGGGCACATTGGGCGCCGACTATTCGCTATCGTCAAAAACAACAATCGGAATGTCGGGAAGCATAACCACAAACGGCTTTAGTCCGAAAGCAGACAATGCATCAAAAGCGCTCGGAGCAAACAACGAACTTCTTTACAACTTCAATACCACCGGACGACACGAGAACTTCTATTATAACTATGCTGCCAATGCTTACCTGAAAACCACCTTCGACAGCAGCGGCAAAGAGCTAAATGTAGATCTCGATTATGCCGCCTTCGGCAATCAAAGCAATCAAAACTTTGTAACGAAATATACCTATGCCGATCCGGTGCAGACGCAGCCGGACTATTATCTGCGCAGCGACCTAACCGGCATCACGCAGATACGATCCTTAAAAGCCGATTTCGCACAACCGCTTCCTGAAAACGCTAAGCTTGAAGCAGGCGTGAAAACAAGCTTTGTTACTGCCTACAATGAGCCTAAATTCTGGGTGAAGACCACTGGAGATTATCAACTCGATAGCTCGCGCAGCAACCACTTCATTTATCGCGAAAACATCAATGCCGCTTATTTGAACGCAAGCAAGGAATGGGAAAAATTCGGTGCGCAGTTTGGACTTCGTCTGGAAAATACCAACATCAACTTTGAGCAACAAGCCAGCAATCAAAAATTTGATACCAGCTATAGCTACACGCAATTGTTTCCCAGCCTCGCCTTTCAATACCACCTCAATAAAATAAACGATATAGGCGTCACCCTGAGCCGCCGCATTGAACGACCCAACTATCAACAGCTTAACCCCTTTAAATACTTTATAGACAAAACCACCTACCGCGAAGGCTATCCCCGGTTGCAACCCGCATCTTACTACTCAGTAGAAATATCGCATACTTACAAGCAGCGGTTTGTGACGAGCTTTAGTTATGGCATCAACAAGGGCATTATTACCGAAGTAATCCAACCCAGCGAAACCGAAGACAGCGTGACGGTTCAAACCAATAAAAACCTCGACCGGATGATCTTTGTGGGTATTGGTGGCTCGTATATGTTCAACATCACACCTTGGTGGACCAACAATACCAACTTCAACGCCTACTACGCCCGCTACGAAGGCAATATTGCCAACACACCACTCAATAGTGGTCGCCCGACTTTCGACATCAACATGAACAATACATTTCTGCTGCCTCATGATTTTTCGGCAGAGCTGGGCGGCTGGTATCAGGCAAGACAACTTTACGGATACATGGACGTACAGCCCAACTGGATGTTGAATGCAGGCATACAGAAAACGTTTTGGGACAAGCAAGCCACAGTTCGCATCAACATTCAGGACATCTTCTGGAAAGGCTATCCCAGAGCCACATCCGTGTACACAGGTTATAAGGAAGATTTTGTTGCAGAAAGAGAAACACGCGTTGCCAATATTTCATTCACTTATCGCTTTGGCAAACGCACAGTGCCCCAAAGCAGAAGGCACAGCAGTGGCGCTGAGGATGAAAAAAGAAGAGCAAATACCGGCGGAGCATAGCAGAACCAAACCGATACATATGAAGTGAACCAAAGCCTTCCGTTGCCATATCCTGCAAGATCAAAAAAACGGAAGGCTTTCTCTTATCCGATATTTACGATTTCCCCATCCACCCCATAGCATTTTCAAAAAGCAATTTTTCTTTAAGTGCTTCTGAAAAGTCGCTCATGCTTTCAATAAGCTTTCCGGGATGATGCTCGCCGAGCGGGAAAGGATAATCACTACCCATACACACTTTTTCTTCTCCCATTACATCTACTACATAATGCAAAGCTTTGGGGTCGTGTACCAATGCGTCAATCCAAAACTTTCCAAGGTATTCGCGTGGGTTGACTTCATTGTCTATGGCACACAGATCCGGACGCACGTTAAAACCATGTTCGATTCTGCCGATGGTGAATGGAAAACTTCCGCCGCCATGAGCAAATGCTACACGAAGATTGGGATGTCGTTCGAACACACCGCCGAAGATCATGGAAGAGATAGCACGAGCCGTCTCCGCCGGCATACCCACCAGCCAGGGCAACCAATATTTTACCATGTCCTTTTCGCCCATCATTTCCCAGGGGTGCACAAAAAGACAGCAACCCATTTCTTCCGCCGCCGCCCAAAAAGGTTCGAAATAGGGATCGCTCAGATTTTTTCCATTAATGTTTGAACCGATCTCCAGTCCGGGCATTTTCAGCTCTTTTACACAGCGCTCCATCTCGCGAATGGACAGATCAATATCCTGCAAAGGCACAGTGCCAATGCCGATGAAACGATCGGGGTGCAGGGAACAGGAATGTGCAATATGATCGTTGAAAAATCGCGAAGTCTCCAAACCATGTTCGGGCTTTGCCCAGTAATTGAACAACACCGGAATGGTGGAAAGCACCTGAATGCCCACCTCCGTCAGATCCATTTCTTTCATGCGCACCTCAGCGTCCCAGCAGTTTTGCTCTACTTCGCGAAACACTTTATCGCCCTTGATCATGCGGGCGCAACCGGGACAATGATGTTCCAGATGAATGAATTCTCCATACCCGAATTTCTCGAAATAGTTCGGGATATGCTCGGGCATAATATGCGTGTGGATGTCTATTTTTCTCAAAATCGAAAACTAATTTTTAATGATCAAAGTAACATTACGCTATACCATCTCATACACCACTGCTGCACCCTGACCTACGCCGATACACATGGTAGCCAGTCCGTACTTTCCGCCACGACGGCGCAGCTCGTACAATAAAGTGGTAGAAATGCGTGCGCCGCTACAGCCCAGAGGATGCCCCAAAGCAATAGCACCACCGTTCACATTTACTTTTGCGGCTTCCAGCCCAAGATCGCGCATACAGGCAATGCTCTGCGAGGCAAACGCTTCATTGAGTTCTACCAGATCAAGATCGCTGACCTGCAAACCGGCACGGCTCAAAGCCTTCAGCGACGCGGGGACAGGACCCACACCCATTATGGCTGGATCCACGCCGGCAATTGCCATCGCTTTCACTTTTGCCATAGGTTTCAATCCATATTTTTTAACCGCCTCCTCAGACGCCAGCAACAAAGCAGCAGCGCCATCATTCACGCCACTCGCATTGCCGGCTGTTACTGTTCCCTCTTTTTTAAATGCAGGTTTCAAAGAAGCGAGCTTTTCGAGCGTGGTTTCGCGGGGATGCTCGTCGGTATCAAATACAAAACTCTTTCCCTTTCCGAG
>OFTY01000258.1_pt1 | contig 50723 bp, 52 predicted proteins | sample 1775061 | NCBI WGS metagenome assembly OFTY01 (sample SAMN08195773, study PRJEB24354) | sludge metagenome | isolation source: sludge from phenol fed wastewater aerobic bioreactor B | place: India: Nagpur | collected 2016-09-16 | reverse complement strand
GCTGAATACGGCCTCGGCGGCCCAACTGGGTCTTCAGACCACCGGCCACGCCTCGCGCGGACTGGCGGGACCGTCAGGCGTCTCGACCCACAACCTGCATCTGGCGCCGGGCGAAGGCGATCTGGACGCCCTGATGGCCCAGGCCGGGACGGGCCTGCTGATCACCTCCATGTTCGGCCCCTCGCTGAACGGCAACACCGGCGACTGGTCGGCCGGGGTGTCGGGCTTCTGGTTTGAGAACGGCCAGCGCGCCTATCCGGTCAGCGAAGTCACCGTGGCGGGCAATCTGATCGAGCTTTACGCCCGCCTGCAGCGCGCCGGGGATCTGGAGTTCCGCGGCGCGTTCAACAGCCCCTCCCTGCTGTTCGACAAGGTGGCGATCGCGGGCAAATGAGCGACCCCTCTTCAGCGCTCTGGGCCGCCGACCTCGCCCTGATCCGCGACGCGGCCCTGGCCGCCGGTCGGCTGGCGCTCGAACACCGCGCAGCCGGGCTGAAGGTCTGGTCCAAGGACGGCGGCTCGCCCGTCACCAGCGCCGATCTGGCGGTTGACCAGCTGTTGCGCGACGCGCTGCTGACCGCCCGGCCCGACTACGGCTGGCTGTCCGAGGAAACGGCCGACAGCACGGAGCGCCTGTCGAAAAAGCGCATCTTCGTCGTCGACCCGATCGACGGCACTGTCGCCTTCATGAAGAACAAGCCGTGGTGGTGCGTGCCCATCGCCGTGGTCGAGGACGGCCGCCCCGTCGCCGCCGTCATCCACGCCCCGATGATGGACGAGGTGTTCGAGGCGACGCTGGGCGGCGGCGCACGCCTGCAGGGCCGCTCCATCAGCGCCTCCGACACCGACGACCTGGAAGACGCCGAGCTTCTGGCCGACGCCCGGCTGATGGAGGCGCGCGAATGGGACGAACCCTGGCCCTCGATGCGCTTCTCCAAACGCAACGCCCTGGCCTATCGCATGGCCCTAGTGGCGGCGGGCGCCTTCGATGCGGCCATCGCCATCAGCCCCAAATGGGATTGGGACGTCTGCGCCGGCGCCCTGATCGCCGAAGAGGCCGGGGCCAAGGTCAGCGACCATATGGGCCGTCCGTGGCGCTTTAATCGCCCCGATCCGCGTCAAACCAGCCTGATATGCGCCGCACCAGCCCTTCACCCGTTGATCGTGAGGCGCACAGCGCCTATCCCGCTGGCCATCTGACATTCCTCCCGCAATGGACCCCCTCTCCATGGCCGACTCTCACGATCCCCAACTGCTTCACCTCGTCATCGGCGGCGAGATGCGTCACCCGGCCGAGCCCGTCTTCCGCGACCTGTCGCAGGTCGAGTTCGTCGGCGCCTTCGGCAACTACGAAGAAGCCAAGAAGGCCTGGAAGGCCCGCGCCCAGGCGACCGTCGACAACGCCCACATGCGCTACTTCATCCTGCACGCGCACAAGCTGATCGATCCGCGCACCGACGCCTGATCGAGCATTCACGGCGTCATCACGCCGCTGTTCAGGAACCGCAGGGGCGGCTGATGCGCTTTCTCATCAGTCGCCTTTGTCATGAACAGGATTCGCCATGCTGCCGACCCTCATCGTCCTGCTTCTGGTGGTCGTCGCCGTGGCGGCGATCGTGTGGGTCGTGCGCAAGGGGCCGCCGCACGTCGCCCGCCCCGGCGAGGATCAGGACACCGCCTGGAACGACCCCTTCACCCCTTCGGATCGGGACCGCAGACCTTGACGCTATTCGGCCAGACGCTGGACGGCCAGCAGATCTTCGGCGTGGTCTCCCTGATCGCCGTCCTGGCGCTATGGCTGATCGTCCTGGCCCGCCAACGCGATCACGTCCGTCAGATCAAGCGCTGGAAGAAGGAACAGGCGGCGCGCAACGCCCCGCCGCCCGCCGCCGGACGCGGCCCCTGGGGCTGAGGCCTATTCGCGTTTCAACAGACGGTCGACGACCAGCTTGCCCCACCAGCCGGCCTTGAACTCGGCGCGGATCGCCTTGGGGTCATAGGCGTCGCTTTCGACCCAGTCCTCGAAGCTGACGCCCCTGGGTTCGACCTCGGCGACGTATTTCTCCAGCGTATAGTCCAGCACGCCGGTCAGCCCCTCGCGGCTGTGCAGGGTGCGCTTGCCCAGTTCCTCCATCGCCGCCGAGATCGGCTCGCCCAGGTGGAAGTGGCGATAGAAGACCGCCATCATTCCCGCCCGGTCCGCGCCTGACTTGCAGTGGATCAGGGCCGGATACTCCATCGTCTGGAACAGGGCCTTGGCCCGGCGCACCCGGTCCTTGCCCGGCGGATCGCGCGAATCCAGCGGCGCGTCGATCAGCGTCAGGCCCAGCCGTTCGCAGGCGTCCTTCTCCAGCCAGTAATAGGCCTCGTCCCTCTGGCCGCGCAGATTGACGACGGTGCGGATCCCCTGCCGCTTCCACCAGGCCAGCTGGCGCGGCGAGGGCTGATTGGTCCGCACCAGATCCGGTCCCAGCCAGTGGGCGTTGGTGAACGCCGTGCGCAGGAAGGCGTGATCCTTCCAGAAATAGGACCAATGCGCCTTGAAACGGCCGAACGGCGTAGTCAGATCGTAGCGCCCCATGACGGCGAGATAGCGCCGTTTGCACCCGGCGTCACCCGTCCAAGGCCGTCTCTCTCGCGCGCGGCCGCTTGACTTGACGCCTCAGCCGTTCGACCGAAGGCCGATGACCGTTCCCGTCCCCCATGCCGACGCCCGCGAGCCGCTGCGGCCTCTGCTCGCCCGCATCTGGCGCGAGTATCTGTCGCGGCACAAGCCGGCCTTCTTCAGCTCCATGTTGCTGGCAGGGGTGTCGGGCGGCCTGACGGCCCTGCTGCTGAAGTTCCTGGAACCGGCCATCGACCTGCTGTTCGGCAAGCACGCAGGCCCCGTGACCATCTGGAACACCGTCACCATCCCGGCGGACAAGGTGCTGATCGCCATTCCGCTGTTCATCATCGTCGTGGCGGTGATCCGGTCGCTGGCCATGGCGGGTCAGGCGGCGCTGGTGAACCGGCTGGGCCACGGCATCGTCGGCGACATCCAGAAACAGCTTTTCTCGGGCATGATCCGGGCCGACCTGTCGCGCCTGCGCAGCCAGCATTCGGGGACGTTCGTCTCCTCCGTCCTGTTCGACGCCAATCTGGTGCGCGAGGCCTTCACCTCGGGCGTGGTCAACTACACCCAGAACGCCCTGATGCTGCTGGGCGTCATCGTCGCCATGGGCTTCATCGACCTGCCGCTGACGCTGATCGTCCTGCTGGGCGTGCCGCTGGTCAGCTGGATCATCGGCCGCTTCGGCAAGAAGTCGAGGAAGGCCGCCCACGGCGCCATGGTCGAGACCGAGGCCCTGTCCAGCGCCCTGATGGAGAACCTGGACGGCGTTCGCGTCATCAAGATCGAAAACCGTGAGGCGGCCGAGGAAACCCGCGTCTCCACCGTCATCGACCGCCGCCAGCGCCACGTCATCAAGGGCGCCGACAGCCGCGCCTTCGCGGGTCCGGCCAGCGACATCGTCGCCTACGGCGTCGTCGCCGCCGTCATGGCCTATGCCGGATGGAGCGCCAGCCGGGGTCATATGACGGTGGGCGCCTTCGCCTCCTTCATCGGCATGCTGCTGCTGGCCGGTCAGGCCCTGCGTCAGGTGACGAACCTGACCACGGTGCTGAGCGAAGGCTTCACCGCCGCCCGCCGCCTGTTCGCCGCCCTGGACATCGAGCCCGAGATCCGCGAGGCCAGCGACGCCGCCCAGGTCGCGCCCGGTCCCGTCACCGTCGCCCTGGAGCAGGTCTCCTTCGCCTATCGCGCCGACGAGGACGGGTCCGCCCCGACCCTGTCGGACGTCAGCCTGCACGTAGCGCCGGGCGAGACCATCGCCCTGGTCGGCCCCTCGGGCGGCGGCAAGTCGACCATCCTCAGCCTGCTGCCGCGCTTCTATGACGTGACGGCGGGGCGGGTGACGCTGAACGGCCGCGACATCCGCGAGCTGAGCCTGTCGTCCCTGCGCGACCACATCGCCCTGGTGACGCAGGAGCCCTTCCTGTTCGACGACACCATCGCCGCCAACATCGCCTATGGCCGCCCCGGCGCCACGGCCGAAGACATCGTGACCGCCGCCCGCGCCGCCGCCGCCCACGACTTCATCGCCGCCCTGCCCGACGGTTACGCCACCCGCGTGGGCGAGGCCGGCGCCCGCCTGTCCGGCGGCCAGCGCCAGCGCATCGCCATCGCCCGCGCCTTCCTGAAGGACGCGCCCATCCTGCTGCTGGACGAAGCCACCAGCGCCCTCGACACCGCGAGCGAGGCCCTGGTTCAGGCCGCGCTGGAGCGGCTGATGGACGGCCGCGCCACCCTGATGATCGCCCACCGCCTGTCGACGGTGAAGAACGCCGACCGCATCTACGTCATCGAGGGCGGCCGCGTGGTCGAGGAAGGAACCCACGACGCCCTGGTCGCGCGCGGCGGCCTCTACGCCCGTCTGGCCCGGCAGCAGTCGCTGGACAGCGATCCGATCGCCTTGCCCCCGCTGGCTGAACTGCCCGACGAGACCGGCGCATGAGGCCGCTTCGCAATCCGATCATCCAGAACGCCGCCGCCTGGCTTTTGTCCGAGTGGATGCGCTTCTGCTACGCCACCATCCGCTGGACGCACGAGAACGAACAGGTCGCCGAAGAGGTCTGGGCCGACGGCGGCGGCGTGCTATGCGCCTTCTGGCACTCGCGCCTCGCCCTGGGCCCCGCCTCCTGGCCCATGAAGCGGGCGCAGCCAGTCAAGGGCCTGGTCTCCCTCAGCCCTGACGGCGAGTTCTTCACCAAGGCCGTAGGCCGCCTGGGCATTCCCGCCGTGCGCGGCTCGTCCTCCAACAAGGACAAGGCCAAACAGTCCAAGGGCGGGGCCCAGGCCCTGCGCGACGGGCTGAAACAGTTGAAGGTCGGCGGTCTGGCCATCACGCCGGACGGTCCGCGCGGCCCGGCCCGCCAGATGGCCGAGGGCCTGCCGCTGATGGCGAAGATGTCCGGCGCGCCGGTTCTGTTCATCGGCCTGTCGTGCAGCCCGGCGATCCGGTTGAACAGCTGGGACAAGGCGATCCTGCCCCTGCCGTTCGGCAAGGGCGCCGTCGTCTGGGACAAAGCCTGGTATCCTGCAGGCGCCGACCTGGCCGAGGTCACAACCGACTGGACCGCCCGCCTGACCGCCGTCGAGGCCCGCGCCGACGCCCTCACCGGGCTGGAGCGCGTCTGAGCGTGTCCTTCAGCCCCGCCCTGATCGCCTATCAGCTGTTGACCCGTCTGCTGGAGCCGCTGGCCCCGCGCCTGCTGGACGCCCGCGTCAAGAAGGGCAAGGAAGACCCCGCCCGCGTCGACGAACGTCTGGGCCTGCCCGGCATGGCGCGCCCCGACGGGCCTCTGGTCTGGATCCACGGCGTCAGCGTCGGCGAGGCCCTGTCCATCCTTCCGCTGGCCGAGCGCATCCGCAAGGATCGCCCCGACGTGACGGTGCTGGTCACCACCGGCACCCTGACCTCGGCGCAGGTGCTGGCGACGCGCCTGCCGCGCGGCGTCATCCATCAGTTCGCCCCGGTCGACGCCCCGTCGGCGGTCGCCGCCTTCCTCGACCACTGGCGGCCCAATGTCGGCGTCTTCGTTGAGAGCGAGCTGTGGCCCAACCTCCTGACCACGGCCCGCAAACGCGGCGTGCCCCTGGCCCTGGTCAGCGCCCGCATCACCGACAAGACGGCGCAGGGCTGGAAAAAGGCCCCCGGCATGGCGCGCGCCCTGATGAACGGGTTCCAGCACGTCTGGCCTCAGGATCAGGACAGCGCCGACCGGCTGAGCGCGCTGGGCGCCCGCGTCGACGGTCAGGTGAACCTGAAGCTGTCCGGCGAGCCCCTGCCCTATGACAAGGGCGAGTTCGCCCGCCTGTCGGCCCTGATCGACGACCGCCCCGTCGTCGTCGCCGCCAGCACCCATGAGCACGAGGAAATGGCCATCGTCGGCGCGCTGGACCATCTGGCCGACCGCCTGTTCCTGATCGTCGTGCCGCGCCACCCGGAACGCGCCGACGCCATCGCCGAGGCCCTGAGCCACGACGGCTACGGCTTCGCCCGGCGCAGTCAGGGCCAGCCGATCTGCGACCAGACCGACATCTACCTGGCCGACACCCTGGGCGAACTGGGCCTGTTCCTGCGGCTGGCCGATGTGGTGGTCATGGGCGGCTCCTTCGCCCCGGCGCTGGGCGGCGGGTCGGTCGGCGGCCACAACCCGCTGGAGCCTGCGCGCCTCGCCAAGCCCATCGTCACCGGCCCGGACGCCAGCAACTGGCAGGCCGTGACCCGGATGTTGAAACAGGCGGGCGGCCTCGTCTCCGTCCTGTCGCCCGCCGAACTGCCCTCGGTCGTCGGCCCCATGCTGGCCGATCCCGAGGCCGCCCGCGACATGGGCGAGCGCGCCCGGCGCTCGGCAGAGGCCGCCGCCGCCGGGCTGGACCGCCTGTGGCTGGCGCTCCAGACCCACCTGCCCGCCGCCCCTTCACGCAGGCGCCCATGAAACTGAACACCCCCCGCTGGTGGTATAGCCGCGACCGCCGCCACGCCCCGGTGACGCGGATGATGCTCAAGCCCGCTTCATGGCTGTGGGCGGGCGTCACGGCGCGCAAGATCGCCCGCGCCACGCCGGTCGATCCGGGCGCGGCGGTCATCTCCATCGGCAATCTGACCGTCGGCGGCTCGGGCAAGACGCCCGTCGCGCGCGAGACGCTGCGCCTGCTGCGCGCTCAAGGCGTCGAGGCCGCCGCCCTGTCGCGCGGCTATGGCGGCAGGCTGGAAGGCCCCGTCCGCGTCGACCTGACCCAACACTCAGCCGCCGACGTCGGCGACGAACCCCTGATGCTGGCGCAAGACGCCCCCGCCTGGATCGCGCGGGACCGCGTTGCGGGCGCCCGCGCCGCCGCGGCCGACGGCGCCTCCGCCCTCGTTCTGGACGACGGCCATCAGAACCCGGCGCTGAAGAAGACCCTCAGCCTGATCGTGGTCGACGGCGAGACGCGCGGCGACGAATGGCCCTTCGGCGACGGCTCCGTCTTCCCCTCCGGCCCGATGCGCGAGCCGCTGAAGGCCGGCCTGGCCCGCGCCGACGGCGTGATCGTCATGCTGCCGACCGACATGGACGCCGCCGATCCCGAACTGCTGGAGGTCTTCGGCGACCTGCCCGTCTTCATCGCCCGGCTGGAAGCCGCCGCCCCGCCGCCGCCCGGCCCTCAGGTCGGCTTCGCCGGTATCGCCAAGCCGTGGAAGGTCGAGCGATCCCTGATCGCCGCAGGCTGCGACCTGAAGGATTTCGTCCCCTTTCCCGACCACGCCGCCCTGTCCGAGCGCGACTTCGCCTTCCTGAAGGACCGCGCCGCCGTCTACGACGCCGGTCTCGTCACCACCGAAAAGGACTGGGTGCGCCTGACCCCGGACCAGCGCGCCGCCGTCGTCGCCTGGCCCGTCGCCGCCCGGTTCGAGGACGAGGCGGGCTTCACCGCCTTCCTGATGCGCGCCCTCTGAATTTTCCGATAATCGGCCAGCCTGCCCCTGCGCCTGTGCCAGACTGCCCTGTCAGCCACAGGGGATTTCAGACGATTCAGACGAATTCGACTCTCTTTTTCCTTCTCCCCTTGAGGGAGAAGGTGGCAGGCGGAGCCTGACGGATGAGGGGTGTTTGCGTCACAGCTGAAATTTTCAGCCCCCTCAGCCCGCGCCTCTTTTTCGCAACGCCGCGTCGACACCCCTCATCCGAGCGCCTCCGGCGCCCACCTTCTCCCACAAGGGGAGAAGGGCTTTAACACCGACATCGCCGCCCGCCGTCTTGACTCCCCGCCCCTCTGGACCGACACGACCCAACCATGATCACGCGCTATTCCCGCCCCGACGCCGTCGCCATCTGGTCGCAAGAGACCAAGTACAAGATCTGGTTCGAGATCGAGGCCCACGCAGCCACCAAGATGGCCGAGCTGGGCGTGATCCCGAAGGAATCGGCCGAGGCCATCTGGGCCAACGGCAAGGACGCGACCTTCGACGCCGACCGCATCGACGAGATCGAGCGCGTGACCAAGCACGACGTCATCGCCTTCCTGACCCACGTCGCTGAAATCGTCGGCGAGGAAGCCCGCTTCCTGCACCAGGGCATGACCTCTTCGGACGTGCTGGACACCTGTTTTGCGGTGCAGCTGGCCCGCTCGACCGACCTGCTGCTGGGCGGCGTCGACCGGGTTCTGGCCGCGCTGGAGACCCGCGCCAAGGAGCACAAATACACCCCGACCGTGGGCCGCTCGCACGGCATCCACGCCGAGCCCGTGACCTTCGGCCTCAAGCTGGCCGGCTATCACGCCGAGTTCCAGCGCGCCAAGCGCCGCCTGACTGCCGCCCGTGAAGAGATCGCCACCTGCGCCATCTCGGGCGCCGTCGGCACCTTCGCCAACGTCGATCCGGCCGTCGAGCTATACGTCGCCGACCAGCTGGGCCTCAGCGTCGAGCCGGGGGTGATCGCCAGCTCGATCGAGCGTCTGGCGGTGGAGATCCGCCATCTCCAGCGCACCGAGGTGCTGGAGGCGGAGGAATATTTCTCGCCCGGCCAGAAGGGCTCGTCGGCCATGCCGCACAAGCGCAACCCGATCCTGACCGAGAACCTGACCGGCCTCGCCCGTCTGGTCCGCTCGGCCGTGACCCCGGCGATGGAGAACGTCGCCCTGTGGCACGAGCGCGACATCAGCCACTCCTCGGTCGAGCGCGGCATCGGCCCGGACGCCACCATCCACCTGGACTTCGCCCTGCACCGTCTGGCAGGCGTGATCGAGCGCCTGAACGTCTATCCTGAGAACATGCAGAAGAACCTCGACCGCCTGGGCGGCCTGGTCTTCTCGCAACGGGTCATGCTGGCCCTGACCCAGGCGGGCGTCTCGCGCGAGGACGCCTATGCGGCGGTTCAGGAGAACGCCATGAAGGTCTGGCGCGGCGAAGGCGCCTTCATCGACTTCTTGAAGGCTGACGCCCGCGTCACCCTGCCCCACGACGAACTGGAGGCCCTGTTCGACCTCGGCTACCACACCAAGAACGTGGACGTGATCTTCGAGCGGGTGTTCGGGAAAAACTGAGATGCCTTCGCTGGTCAGCCTCGCCCTGTTCTGGATGATCAACGGCTATTCGGCCCAGGAAGCTGAAGAGCAGCCTCTTGAGATCGTGCAGACGGTCGATCACGACGGCATGGAGCGGTGCCTGCAAGGCATCGCGGGCTTCAGCCTGACCATGCAGTGTCGCGTAGACGCCGAAGGACGCGCCCAAGGCTGCGAAGTTCAAAATCCCACGGCCGCCTCACGTCGCAACGACCGCACCTTCCAGTGCATGGCCTCCAAGATGCGCTTCCACTACACCGACGGCACGCCTGCCGAGGGCGAGTTGGTGGAGTTTCGTCTCGGCGGTCAGACCGTTCTGGGTGAAGGCGAATACGCTCGGCATCGCAATGAGCGCCGGAAGAGAGAACGTGAGGCGCATTGAGCACGCCCCCGGCGCGTAGCGTCGGCTTCGCCCCCGTCGTCGACGCACGCACTCGCGTACTGATCCTCGGCAGCCTGCCGGGCGACGCCTCGCTGAAGGCGGCGCAGTATTACGCCCATCCGCAGAACGGCTTCTGGCGGCTGATCGGGGCCGTGATCGCCCAACCGGACCTGGCCGCCCAGCCCTATGAGGCGAGGCTGGAGCGCGTGCGGGCGGCGCGGATCGGGCTGTGGGACGTAATCGCCTCGGCCCAGCGGCAGGGCAGCCTGGACGCCGCCATCCGCAACCCGGAAGGCGCCGACCTGACCGCTCTGATGGCGCGCCTGCCCGACCTGCGCGCCGTGGCCTTCAACGGCGGGACGGCGGCGCGGCTGGGTCGACGCGCCCTGGCAGGAGCGTCCGGCGTCGCGCTCCTTGACCTGCCTTCGTCCAGCGCGGCCCATGCCCGGCCGTTCGCCGAGAAACTGTCGCGGTGGACCGCCCTCGGACCCTATCTGGGCTGAGCCGAGCTTGGCCGCACATCACGCGCCGCGCCCGAAAAATTGATCGCGAACGCATCCTTTTGCGCGGGCAGCCGTATTCCTTCCCGACGCGGCCTCCCCCCGTTTGCAAGCCGGCGTCGATGGAGGACTCTCATGACATTCACCCGCATCACCGCCCTCGCCGTATCGTCCGTCGCCCTGCTGGCCGTGGCCGCCTGCGGCCAGAACGAGACGAAGAAGGAGCCGGCGCCGGTCGAGACCGCCCCGCCCGCCATGGCCCCCGCCACCACCGAGCCCATGGTCGGCGGCGTAGCGATGAACCCATCCGACAATCTGGTCGCCAACGCCTCCAAGGCCCCGAACCTGACCACCTTGGTCAGCGCGCTTCAGGCCGCTGGCCTGACGGAGCGACTGCAGGGCGCCGGTCCCTTCACCGTCTTCGCGCCCGACAACGCGGCCTTCGACAAGATCCCCGCCGCCACGCGCGAGGGCTGGATGCAGCCGGCCCAGAAGGCGGCGCTGACCAAGCTGCTGACCTATCACGTCGTTCCCGGCCGGCTGACCGCCGCCGACATCGCCGCCCAGGCCCAAGCCAACGGCGGAACCGCCACCCTGACCACGGTTCAGGGCGAGAAGCTGACGGTCAAGGACGCCGGCGGCGGCAAGTGGCAGATCACCGACGCCAAGGGCGGAACCTCGACCATCACCCAGGCCGACGTGGCCCAGTCGAACGGCGTGGTTCACGTCGTCGACACGGTGTTGATGCCGAAATAGGCGTCGGATCGAACCGACCGGCCGCGGGCGCGTTGATCCGATGCGCCCCGGCGCCTCCGGTCGCTCCCGTTTCCCCGGCGGGAGGCAGATCGAAGAAGGGCCGCAACCGGCGACGGTTGCGACCCTTCTGGGATCAGTTTGCGACGCGGATCACTCGCCGGCGCGGATCTGTTCGCGGGCGATCGAGGCCAGTTCGTCCATCTTGGAGCGCAGCTCGCCTTCGGACACCGTCATGCCCGACGCCTTGAAGTCGCCGGCCACCTTGCGGAAGACGTCTTCCTCGCCCGGCTGTTCGAAGTCGGCGCGGACCACGGCGGCGGCGTATTGCTCGGCGCTCTCGGTCGACAGGCCCATCTTCTCGGCAGCCCACAGGCCCAGCATCTTGTTGCGACGCGCGATGGCCTTGAATTCCTGTTCCTGATCGAGGGCGTATTTGGCCTCATAGGCCTGTTCCCGATCGTCGAAGGTCGTCATGCGCGTCGTAACTCCAGTCACGGACCAGTCTCGTCCGCAAACGGCTCTATGGCCCCCGACGCGACCGAACGCAACCAGACTTCGGTCGCGTATGCTGACGCAGGGTCGCTTCAGGATATTTGTGTCACAGACGCCCTTCGGCTAAAGGGCGCGTGGTTCTATATAGCCGCCGTCGATTCAAGGACCGCGCCGCCCCGACCTTCGGGCCGCGCGTTTTTCGTTTTGAGGCCGTCCGTTTCCTTCCCGTCCGGGACCCGAAGATGAACACCAAGCGCAAGAAGCTCTACGAGGGCAAGGCCAAGATCCTGTACGAGGGGCCTGAGCCGGGCACGCTGATCCAGTATTTCAAGGACGATGCGACCGCCTTCAACGCGCAGAAGAAGGCGACCCTGGAAGGCAAGGGCGTCATCAACAACCGCATCAGCGAATTCATCATGTCGCGCCTGAACTCGATCGGCGTGACCAACCACTTCATCAAGCGCCTGAACCTGCGCGAACAGCTGATCCGCGAAGTCGAGATCATTCCGCTGGAAGTCGTCTGCCGGAACGTCGTCGCCGGCTCGCTGGCCCAGCGCCTGGGCCAGGAAGAGGGCACGCCTCTGCCCCGTTCGATCATCGAATTCTACTACAAGAAGGATGAGCTGAACGACCCGATGGTGACGGAAGAGCACATCACGGCGTTCAACTGGGCCACGACCCAGGAGCTGGACGACATCCTGGCCATGACGGTCCGCGTCAACGACTATCTGTGCGGCATGTTCGGCGCCGTCGGCATCACCCTGGTGGACTTCAAGATCGAGTTCGGCCGCGTGTGGGAGAACGACTTCGCCCGCGTCATCCTGGCCGACGAGATCAGCCCCGACTCGTGCCGCCTGTGGGATTCGACCACGGGCGAGAAGCTGGACAAGGACCGCTTCCGCCGCGACATGGGCGACGTCATCGAAAGCTACACCGAGGTGGCCCGCCGCCTCGGCATCATGAAGGACATGCCGACCGTGATTCAGGGAGGGCTGCATTAATGGCCAAGGTTAAAGTTCACGTCTTCCTCAAGCCCGGCGTGCTGGACGTCCAGGGCAAGGCCGTCGAAGGCGCCCTGCAGGGTCTGGGCTGGAACGGCGTCGCTAACGCCCGCGTCGGCAAGCTGATCGAGTTCGACCTCGACGACGCCGTCGCCGACAAGGAGGCCGAGGTGAAGCGCATGTGCGAGACCCTGCTGGCCAACACGGTCATCGAAAGCTACCGGATCGAAATCGCCTGAGGGCGATGACGGATCAGACGATCAGGGCCGCTCGAAAGAGCGGCCTTTTTCATTTCCTCCCCATTTGTGGGGAGGAAAGTCAGCCGCACAGATAATCCCGGCTCAGCGGCACGGCCGTCTGCTTCTTCGTCAGCTGCAGCTGGAACACCATGTGGCCCAATTCACGGAAGGCGACCTCGCTGGCGGCGAGGTAGAACTCCCACATCCGGCAGAAGCGCTCGTCATACATGGCCAGCGCCTCACCGCGCCGGGCCAGAAACCGCTCCCGCCAATGCCGCAGCGTCTCGGCGTAGTGCAGGCGCAGCACCTCCATGTCCGTGACCCACAGGCCCGCGCGTTCGATGGCGGGCAGCACCTCGGACAGGGCCGGGATATAGCCGCCGGGGAAGATGTATTTGCGCACCCACGGCTGGGTGCGGTTGGGCGGCGAGTTGCGCCCGATGGAATGGATCACCGCCACCCCGTCGTCATCCAGCAGACGGGCGACCGTGTCGAAATACTCCTGATAGTTCGGCACGCCGACGTGCTCGAACATCCCCACCGAGATGATGCGGTCGAAGGTCTGGTTCAGGTCGCGATAGTCCTGAAGCCGGAAGTCGGCCCGGTCCGCGACGCCCAGCGCCGTCGCCCGCTCATTGGCCGTGCGGTGCTGTTCCGTCGACAGGGTGACGCCGGTCACACGCGCCCCGCGCTCGACCATCGACAGGCCCAGCCCGCCCCAACCCGCGCCGATGTCCAGGGCGCTGTGACCCGGCTCCAGCAGAAGCTTGTCGATCAGGCGGCGCTTCTTGGCGACCTGGGCCTCTTCCAGGCTGGCGTCCGACGTCTCGAAGAAGGCGCAGGAGTATTGCAGGTCGTCGTCCAGGAACAGGCGGTAGAAGTCGACCGTCAGATCGTAATGGTGATGGACGTTGCTGCGCGCATGAAGCCGGTCGTTGGCCTGCTCGGCGCCGCGCCTGATCCGCTGCATCCAGGTCAGCTTGGGCGAGCGCGGCCGAAGCGCCAGTTGCGAAGTCGTCAGTTGCAGGAAGTCATAGACGCTGCCGCCTTCGATCTGGAACGTCCCGTCCATGAAGGCTTCGCCGAGCGCCAGATCAGGATTGGCGGCGATGGCGACGGCCGTCTTCATGTCCGACAGCACAGCCGTCAGTTCCGGTTCGCCCGGCCCCGCCGTCAGTTCTCGACCGTCCGGAAGCCGCACCCGGATCGACCGCGTCTGAAAGGTTCGGTCCAACAGGGCTTGCAGCATCCCGTTCCTCCGCTCATCAAGACAGCTTGACCTTAGCTAGGGACAGAATGTCGCGACGCAACGCCCGTGGCGAGTCTTCCGTTAGTTTGAGCATCCGAATCCGCCATCCAAGGAAGAGCGCGCCATGAGCTTCACCGTCACCTCGACCGACTTTTCCGACGGAGGCGTCCTGCCCGACGCCCAGGTCAAGGCGCTGGGCGACGCCTCGCCGCAACTGTCATGGTCGGGCGCGCCCGAAGGAACCAAGAGCTTCGCCGTCACCTGCTATGATCCCGACGCTCCGACCGGCTCGGGTTTCTGGCACTGGACGGTCGCGAACATCCCGGCGGACGTGAACGCCCTGGCCGCCGGCGCGGGCGCCGTAGGCGGGGCGAACCTGCCCAAGGGCGCCGTCCAGGGACGCACGGACTATGGCGAGGCCGGTTTCGGCGGCGCCGCCCCGCCGCCCGGCCACGGCCCGCACCGCTACATCTTCACCGTCTTCGCCGTGGACGTGGATCGACTGGATGTGACGGAAGACAACTCGGGCGCGATCTTCGGTTTCAATCTACACTTCCACACCCTGGCCAAGGCGTCGATCACGGCGACCTACGAGAACCGGGGCTGACCAGCCGACACAAAGCGTGATGACCGCTTCGACGCCGCCCCGGTTGATGCCGTGGGCGGCGTCCTTATTTTGCAGCGCAACCTCCCCTTGCTGCATCGCGACAACCCATGGCCCCTGCCGACGCTCCCTGCCTCGACGATCCGCGCTGCGCCGCGTCCAGCGGCGACGAGCGCGTGGCCGAACCGGGCAAGGCGGCGCTGGTGCTGCTGGCGCTGGCCATGGGCGGCTTCGCCATCGGCGTGACCGAGTTCGCCGCCATGAGCGTCCTGCCCGACTTCGCGGCGGGTCTGGGCGTCAGCGAGCCGACGGCGGGGCATGTCATCAGCGCCTATGCCGCCGGGGTGGTCGTCGGGGCGCCGATCCTGGCCGTGCTGGGCGCGCGCCTGCCGCGCTGGCTGCTGCTGATCGGCTTCATGGCCCTGTTCGCCGTCGGCAATGCGCTGAGCGCCATCGCCCCCACCTATGAGTGGATGCTGGCCTTCCGCTTTCTCAGCGGCATTCCGCACGGTGCCTATTTCGGCGTGGCGGCTCTGGTGGCGGCGTCGCTGGTGCCGCTGCGGCTCAGGACGCGGGCCGTCTCGACCGTTCTGCTGGGCCTGACGGTCGCCACGGTGATTGGGGTGCCGGTCGCCAACGCCGTCAGCCACAGCTTCGGCTGGCGCTGGACCTTCGCCATCGTCAGCGTGCTGGCGGTGCTGACCATGGCGCTGGTCGCCGTCTTCGCGCCGCGTGATCCCGCCCATCCAGACGCCAGTCCCTGGCGCGAACTGGGCGCCCTGAAGCGCGGCCAGGTGTGGCTGACGCTGGGCGTCGGCGCGATCGGCTTCGGCGGGATGTTCGCCGTCTACGCCTATCTGGCCTCGACGCTGAAGGCGGTGACGGGCGTGGGGCCGGAAGTCCTGCCCTGGGTCTTCGCCCTGTTCGGCCTAGGCATGGTGGCGGGCAATCTGCTGGGCGCCTGGGCCGCCGACCGCTTCGGCATGATCGCGGCGGGCGGCCTGTTGCTGTGGAGCGCGGCGGCCCTGGCCCTCTACCCCTTCGCCGCGCCGCACCTGTGGGCCGTGATGATCGTGGTGGTGCTGATCGGCGGCGGCGGCGGGCTGGGCTCGGTGCTGCAGACCCGGCTGATGGACGTGGCCGGCGACGCCCAGACCCTGGCCGCGGCCCTGAATCACTCAGCCTTCAACACGGCCAACGCCATAGGCCCCCTGTTGGCGGGCATGGCCGTGGCGGCGGGCTGGGGCTGGACCTCGACCGGCTGGGTCGGCGTCGCCCTGTCGCTGGGCGGTTTCGCGATCTGGGTCGTCGCCTGGGCTACGGGACGCAAGGCGCAGCAAAGCGACGCCTGACATTCATCGCGAAGGGTGCTAGGAGGCCCGGCCATGAGCGCAGCTGTCATTGTATTCCCCGGTTCCAACTGCGATCGCGACTGCAAGGTCGCCGTCGAACGTTCCACTGGCGAGCAGGTCCAGATGGTCTGGCACGCCGAGACCGAACTGCCCAAGGGCCTCGATCTGATCGTGCTGCCGGGCGGCTTCTCCTACGGCGACTATCTGCGCTGCGGCGCGATGGCGGCCCAGGCCCCGATCATGCAGGCGGTCAAGAAGGCCGCTGACGACGGCGTCACCGTGGTCGGCATCTGCAACGGCTTCCAGGTGCTGTGCGAAGCCGGAATGCTGCCGGGCGCCCTGATGCGTAACAGCAGCCTGAAATACATCTGCAAGCCGATCAGCATCACCGTCGCCAACGGCCAGACGCGCTTCACCTCGGGCTATCAGGGCCAGCGCGAGATCATCATGACCCAGGGCAACGCCGACGGTAACTATTTCGCCGACGAAGAGACCCTGAAGCGCATCGAGGGCGAGGGCCAGGTGGTCTTCCGCTACGTCGACAACCCCAACGGCTCGGTCGGCGACATCGCGGGCCTGCAGAATGAACGCGGCAACGTCCTGGGCATGATGCCCCACCCGGACCGCGCGTTCGAAGCCGAACTGGGCAGCGCCGACGGCGCTATCCTGTTCCAGAGCATCTACGCGGCGGCCTAAACGCCCAGCTTGGGCCCAGCCGCGCCGCTGGCGTCGATCGTTGCGAACAGGGCGCGGATCAACGCCTGCTCCTCAGCGGTGATCTCAGGCTTCCAGACATCGAAGATCAGGATGGTGCGGTCCTGATCGCTGTCGTTCGCGGCTTCGTGCTCGATCGTGTCGTCAAAGGCCCAGGCCTGGCCCGCCTTCCACTGACGCTCTTCGCCGCCGACGCGGAACCAGCAGTCCGGCGGCACGACCAACGGCAGGTGGCAGATCAGGCGCGTATTAATCAGCCCGTGGTGCGGCGGAATCTTCGCCCCCGCCTGAAGCCTGGAGAACAGAATCGAGGGCGAGCGGCCGGGGATGCGGCACAGGGGCGCCGCCGCCAGCGCCTGCATCGTCTGCGGACAGCGTTCAGCGATTTCGGGAACCTCGGCCCCGTCCTTCCACAGGAAGACCGCGCTCCAGGCGTCATTGCCCAGCAGCCCCGCCTGGTCGTGCCGGGGGCGATTGGCCCGATCCTCGATATAGGGCGCGAACAGGGCCGGTTCGGCCAGGATGGCGTCCAGTTCGGCGCGGATGGCGGGCGCCGCCGCCTCGACCTCAGCCAGCCAGGCGACGGTCTCGCGCGGCTGAAACTCGATCTGCGGCAGGCCCGGAAACATGTAGAATTTCGGCTGCTGATAGTAGAGCCGCCGACGCCCCGTCATCAGGTCCAGAGAAGCCGCGAAGCGGGCGCTGGACGTCGCGGGGTCAAAGCCGCGTTGGCTCAGGCCCTCGCGCAGCCCCTGCTCGAAACGGCGCGCGCCCTCGGCCTGGGCGGCGGCGGCATGCTGCAGTTCCGCCCGCAAATCCGACGGCGGGGCGGCGATCGTGCGCGCCTGAGCCAGGGCGGCGCTGTAGAAGCTCATGGCCGAGCGATGGTCCCCCTGAGCGCTGAGGGCGTCGCCCTTGAACACCAGGGCGCGCGGCTCGCGCGGGTTGATCGCCAACAGGGCCTCTGCCGCCGCCGTCAGGGCTGCTGCATCTGACCGTTCGCGCGCCTGTCGAGCCTCACGGATGAGCGCGTCGGCCTGAAGCTGCGGATCCGTAGAGCGGACATCGGTCATGACCGGATGGAACCGCCCCCTGCGGCGACGGTCAAGCGTTCAGCCGTCCTTGCGGTCCAGAACGCTGGCGCTGCGGCCGGAATCGCCGAGCTCGACGTCCTCCTCGACCGGCTCGCCGTCCTCATCCGTCGCGCGCTCCAGGGTGCCTTCGGCGCCGGATTCGTGGATGGCGGCCAGTTCGCGAGCGCCGACGCCCAGGCCCTGCTCCAGGGCGCGATTGGTCTCGACCTCCTCCTCGAACGTCTGTTCGATGGGGTCCGGTTTGCCTGTGTCCGGTTTGTTCGGGTCGGTCATGACGGCCTCCTTCTCAATGGCCTGAAAGCAAGGCTGGAAGCCCGGTCGCGGTTCCATGCGCCGTCGATGAACCTTCTTCGACCCAGCGCGTAGATACGGCGAAGCTGAGCCGGAGAGACGCATGACCGCCATCGAACGCCCCACCCCCGCCCAGCAGACGCGCCGTCTGGCCGTTCTGGCTGCGGCCGTCTTCGCCGTCGTCGTTCCCATCGTGCAGGCCTTGGGCGGCTTCGGCCTGAGCCAGGCGGAGTTCGCAGCCGACGGGAACCAGACCCTGCGGGTGGCGGGATACGCCTTTTCGATCTGGAGCCTGCTGTATCTGGGCATACTGATCTACGCCGGGCGTCAGGCCTTGCCCCAGACGGGCGAGAGCGTGCTGATCAACCGCATGGGCTGGCCGTCGGTCGTCGCCTTCTTCGGCATCGGCTTCTGGATCATCATGGCGGCGCTGAACCTCAAGGCGGCAAGCGTCGTCGTCATCTTCGCCTCGCTCCTGGCCCTGCTGCTGCCAATGCTGGCCAGCGCGCGCACCATCCGCACGACCGGGACGATGGAGCGCGACCGCTGGTTCCTGATCTGGCCGCTGGCGGCGCTGGCCGGGTGGCTGACCGTGGCGGCGCCGCTGAACCTGATCACCGTGGCGACGGCGTTCGAGGCCCTGCCCGCCGCCCTCTCGCCGACCGGCTGGGCCGTGCTGGCCGTGGTCGCGACCACCCTGATCGGGATCGGCGTGACCTGGGCCTTGCGGACCCTGGCCTATCCCCTGCCCATCGCCTGGGGTCTGGTGGGGGCCTTCGTGGCCGAGCAGGAGGTCAAGCCGGTGTTGGCCTTGACGGCCCTGGCGGCGGCCTTTGCGCTGGTGGTGGCGGGGGTCATCATCGTCTTCGGTTTGAGACGCGGCGTCGAACGCCGGTGACGGGCTGACAGACGCCCCAGAGACGGCTAGAAGGCCCGCCCATGAGCGCGCCCCAAAAAACCATCGCCCAACTGGCCGAAGAGTACGGCCTCGCCCCCAATGAATATCAGGTCCTGCTGGACCGGCTGGGCCGCGAGCCCAACCAGGTCGAGCTGGGCGTCTTCTCGGTCATGTGGTCCGAGCACTGCTCCTACAAGTCGTCCAAGAAGCAGCTGATGAAGTTCCCGGTCACGGGCGAGCGCGTCATCTGCGGCCCCGGCGAGAACGCGGGCGTGATCGACATCGACGACGGCGACGCCTGCATCTTCAAGATGGAGAGCCACAACCACCCCTCCTACATCGAGCCCTATCAGGGCGCGGCGACGGGCGTGGGCGGCATCATGCGCGACGTCTTCACCATGGGCGCGCGCCCGGTGGCCCTGCTGAACGCTCTGCGCTTCGGCGATCCGTCGCACGAGAAGTCGAAGCGTCTGGTCAAGGGCGTGGTCAGCGGCATCGGCGGCTACGGCAACTGCGTCGGCGTGCCCACGGTCGCGGGCGAGACGAACTTCCACAAGGGCTACAACGGCAACATCCTGGTCAACGCCATGTGCGTCGGCCTGGCCCGCGCCGATGAGATTTACTACTCGGCCGCGCCGGAAGCGGGCCACGACGTGGTCTATTTCGGCTCCAAGACGGGCCGTGACGGCATCCACGGCGCCACCATGTCCTCTGCCGAATTCGACGACGAGTCGGACGCCAAGCGCCCGACGGTGCAGGTCGGCGACCCCTTCGCCGAGAAGCTGCTGATCGAGGCCACGCTGGAGTTGATGGCCTCGGGCGCGGTGGCCGCCATTCAGGACATGGGCGCGGCGGGCCTGACCTCTTCGTCCGTCGAGATGGCCGGCAAGGGCGGCGTCGGCGTCGAGCTGGACCTCGACAAGGTGCCCCAGCGCGAAACCGGCATGACCGCCTATGAGATGATGCTGTCGGAAAGCCAGGAGCGGATGCTGGCCGTGCTGAAGCCCGGCTTTGAGGACGTCGGCTATCGCATCTTCCAGAAGTGGGGGCTGGACTTCGCCATCATCGGCAAGACCACCAACACCGGCCATCTGGTGCTGAAGCACCACGGCGAGGTGGTCTGCGACGTGCCGCTGGCCCCGCTGTTCGACGACGCGCCGCTGTACGACCGTCCGTGGGTTCAGCCGGAGCTGCAACCGCGACTCGACCCGGCCGAAGTCCCCGCGCCCGAAAGCTGGAACGACGCCGTGCTGAAGGTCGTCGCCTGCCCCGACATGGCGTCCAAGCGCTGGATCTGGGAGCAGTACGACCGCCACGTCATGGCCGACACGCTGCAGGACAGCTCGACCGGCGCCGACGCGGGCGTGATCCGCGTCCACGGCACGGAAAAGGGCCTGGCCGTCACCAGCGACTGCACCCCGCGCTATGTCCAGGCCGACCCCTATGAAGGCGGCAAGCAGGCCGTGGCCGAGGCGTGGCGTAACCTGACCGCCGTGGGTTCGCGCCCGATCGCCATCACCGACAACCTGAACTTCGGCAACCCGCAGCGCCCTGAGATCATGGGCCAGATCGTGCGCGCCACCGACGGCATGGCCGAAGCCTGCCGCGAGCTGGACTTCCCGGTCGTGAGCGGCAACGTCAGCCTGTATAACGAGACCAACGGCGTCGCCATTCCGCCGACGCCGACCGTCGGCGCCGTGGGCCTGCTGACCAACTATGACGTGACCACCGGCTTCGGCGGCGCGGCCGAGGGCGACCAACTGGTGCTGATCGGCCAGACGCATGGCGAACTGGGCGCCTCCATCTATCTGCGCGAAGTTCTGAGCCGCGAGGACGGCGCCCCGCCGCCGGTCGACCTGAAGCTGGAACGCAAGACCGGCGACTTCGTGCGCGGCCTGATCGAGGCGGGCGAGCTGACGGTCGTCCACGACCTGTCGGACGGCGGTCTGGTCGGGGCGGCGGCGGACATCGCCCTGGCCTCGGACGTCGGGATCGAACTGAACGCCTCCAGCGCCGCCCACGCCCACGCCTTCCTGTTCGGCGAGGACCAGGCCCGTTATCTGGTCGCCGTGTCGGACGCCGACGCCCTGATCGCCAAGGCCAAGGACGCGGGGCTGCACGCCTCAGTCGTGGGTCTGGTCAAGGGAACGGACTTCGCCTCCTCGGGTCCGAAGGGCGAACTGTTCCGCATCCCCGTCGCCCATGTGCGCGAGTTCCACGAAGGCTGGATGCCGAACTGGATCGAAGGCTGATGCGCAGCGCCGCCCTCATCCTCGTCGTCGCGGGCGCCGCCCTGCTGTCGGCCTGCGAGTTCGAGGGCGGCGATCCCGTCCAGCACGCCCTGCGCGACGCGGCCGCCGCCCGACAGGCCGCCGCGCTGAAGACCACCGAGGAAGAAGAGGCGCAGGCGATCCGTCGTCCAACCGCCTCCGGCCCGGCCCTGCATGAGCCGGACGAACTGTCGCGACTGATCGCCTCACGTCGTCAGGCGGTGGAGGAAACGCGCGCCCTGCTGGCAGCCACGACAGATCCGGCGCTGAAAGGGCAGCTGACCGGCGACTTGAAGGCCGAGGAAGGCCGTCTGCGCGCGCTGGAGGCCCGCGCCGCCGCGAGACCATGAAAAAAATGTCAGCCTAGGTTCATATTCGTGGTGTAGGAGGCCGAACAGTGACCTTGATACATCCTATACGGGAGCCGTCCGCTGAAAGTCGCTGTCGTCCTGCCTTCAGGTTGCTGCTTCTCCCTATCCCAACCCAACTCGATGGAGACCGTCGTCCGCACTCTGGCACATGGCGACCAGAATGCGGAATTGCGCATCTTCTGCTGTGAAGGCGCCGAGGATCACGGAAATCTTCCGGCCTATCGCCTGCCCAGAAATAAGAAGCGGCTTTCGGCGCTTGAGAAGGCCCTGGACGACTTCGATCCTGACGTCATCGAATTCCACCAACAGCTGCGTCAGGCGCTTCATATCTCCCGACGCTTTCCTCGCGCCACGCGCGTGCTCTATCGGCACAATGCGCTGAAGCCGCCGCGAGGCCTGTTTGACCGTTGGCGCTATGAACGCCGCTTCCGCCAGATCGACGGCCTGATCTTCGTCAGCGACGCGGGGCGTCGAGAATTCCTTCAGGATTATCCGAAGCAGGAACCCAAGACCTTCGCCGTTCCCAACCCCATCAATGTCGACCTGTGGCGCGCGCCGGTCGACGGTCGCGAACCGCTGATCGCCTTCGCCGGCCGCGCCATGCCGGAAAAGGGCGTGGACCTGATCTGCGCCGCCCTGCCCGCCGTGCTGGAGCGTCATCCCGACTGGCGCGCCGTGCTGATGCTGAACGACTGGGACAAGCACGCCGCCTGGGCCGAACCCCATGTCGCCCCTCTGGAACGGTTCGGCGACCGGGTGACGGTGTTGAAGTCGGCGCCGCTGAGCGAGGTTCGCGCGGTCATGCAGCGTGCGGCCATCGCCCTGACGCCTTCGATCTGGGCTGAACCCTTGGGCCTGACCGCGCTGGAGGCCCATGCCGCGGGCGCGGCCCTGATCTCGTCCGGGCGCGGCGGCCTGCGCGAAGCCAGCGGCCCGCACGCCGTCTATGTCGATGATCTGACCGCCGATGGACTGGGCGCCGCGATGGACGACCTGATCCGCGACCCCGCGCGACGCCTGGAGTTGGCCCGTGCGGCTCAGGCCTATGTGGCGCACACGCACACCCCAGGGCACCGCGCGGCGCAGTTGCACGATCTACGCGAACGTCTGGTCCACGCCAAAAGTCTTGGACGATAACGCGGCGGCTGAGCCCGTTGCGGCCTCGGATCGCCGAGAGCGGCAGGCCGGCGTCAGATCTGCGGGACCGCCTGGCTGAGACGGCCGCCGACGCGGATCGGCTCGACGCGCTTGGCCAGGCCCGTGCGGTCGTCGGTCTCGACGAAGACGCCGCAAATGGTCGCCGGGCCGCTGGCGGGAACATAACGCCCGCCCGACAGACGGGTGGTGAAACGGCGCAGCGGCTCTTCCTTGTCGTTGCCGATGACGGAGTCATAGTCGCAACAGCCGCCCGCATCGGTCTGATAGGCCGTACCGTGGGGCAGGATCTGCGCGTCGGCGGTCGGGACGTGGGTGTGGGTGCCGACCACCAGGCTGGCGCGGCCGTCGCAGAAGTGGCCCATGCCCATCTTCTCGCTGGTGGCCTCGGCGTGCATGTCGACGATGACGGCGTCGGCGACGACGCCCAGAGGTGCGGCCTCCAACTCGCGCTCCACGGCGCTGAAGGGATCGTCCATCGGGTCCATGTGGACGCGGCCTAGCACATTGATGACCAGCACCCGGCGGCCGTCCGACGTGACGAAGACGTCCGCGCCGCGCCCCGGCGCATCCATCAGGCGCGGATAGTTGGCCGGGCGGATCAGGCGCGGCTCGCGTACGATATAGGTCAGGGCCTCGCGCTGGTCCCAGCTGTGGTTGCCCAGCGTCAGGACGTCGGCCCCAGCGTTGAAGATGTCGTTGGCGGTGTTCTCGGTGATGCCGAAACCGCCCGCCGCGTTCTCGGCGTTGACCACCACGAAATCGAGCCTGAGGTCGCGCCTCAGCCCCGGAAGATGATCCGAAAGTCCATCGCGCCCGGACTTGCCGACCACGTCACCGAAAAACGCCAATCTCATGGGAAGGCTCTATAGCCGGTCTCGGTCAAAACGCCATGCAGGCGGATGTCGTGCGGCTCCAGATCGAGGCGATCGACCGCCTGACCGGCATAGGCGAAGCCGACCCGGCGCGCGTCGGGCAGCATCGCGAAGGTCCGGTCGTAATAGCCGCCGCCCTGGCCCAACCGTCCGCCGTCAGCATCGAAGGCCAACAGGGGCGTCACGATCAGGTCCGGCCGCACCACCTCGCTCAGCGGCAGGGGGGCGGGACATCCGGCGGCGTCCAGCTCCAGCGGCTCGCCCGGCGTCCAGGCGCGGAAAATCATGGCCGCGTCGCGTTCGATCACCACCGGCAGGCACAGGCGGCGGCCGCACCTGTGAAGGGCATTGGCCAGGGCGTCCGTGTCCAGTTCCGACCCCATGGCGCGATACAAGGCGACGATGGCGCCGCTCGGCAAGGCGTCGGCATGACCCGCCGCGCGCTCGGCGGCCTCTGAGTCGGCTCCGGCCAGTCGCTTGCGCTGGGCGCGCGCGGCGGCGCGGAGTTCGTGCCTGGGGGGCAGCGGCGGGCGGGCCGTGGCCACTGGCCGCCGGAATCCTAGGAGGTGACCCGAGGATCCAGCCTAACGGCGCACTGAACGCCGACAGGTCGAGCGCGTCGCCCAACTCGATCCTCGGGTCAAGCCCGAGGATGACAGCGGGAGAAGGAACGATTGGAGAAATGCTCACCAACTGCGCAAGGGGCCAGCAACCGCGTCTCCAGCGTAGCGCACCAAAACGCGCTCAAGCAGCAAGGGACCGCGTCGCGAGCGATAGCGCACTAAAAAAGAAGGGTTGGCGGCGCCGCGTGAGCCGTGAAGAACGTTTAAATCCTCTCGACCTGGGTAGCCAGGTGGGCTCCGTATGCCCAGGCCCTCGAGCCCGGACAGGGACAGATCCCTATGAGTGAATTAAGGTCAGAAGGATATGTTGTCTTCGACGTGAGCCGCAGCATGACCCGCCGTCGCGCAAGATAGGCGTTCGGACGAGTTTCAACAATGGCGAAGCGCGCGTTTCTCCCTCCCCATAGAAGGGAGGGAGAAGGCCGACGCCCTACATCGTCTGAACGATCTTCTCGATGCGGGCGGCCACGGCGTTCAGGGCCTCGGCCACGCCGTCGCTGGCCGGAGCGGGCGTCGCGACGGCCGCCGTCGCCGCCTTGGCGCGACCCGAGTTCTGGACCGCCGCCTGGCGTTTCGCTTCTCCAAGCTCGTCGGCCAGCATCAGGGCGGCCATCAGGAACAGGCGCACGTCGCCGACCTGGCCGACCTGATCGGCCACGCCCTGCACCCGTTCGTTGAACTGGGCCGCCAGGTCGCGCACCCGCGCCTCCTGACCGTCAGCGCAGCCCACTGCATAGGGGCGGCCGTGAACCTCTACCGTCACCGTCGCCATCAGTTCGCCTCCTTTTGCCCAGCGGCTTGCTGTGAAGCCGCCTGCTGCTGCGCCAGCACCTCGCGCACGGCGTCGGCCGCGCGGGCCAGCGCCTGGGCTGTTTCCTGACCGGCCGTCTCCAGCTCGGCGATGCGGGCCAGGTCGGCCGCGTTCGAGGCGCGCGGCGCGAACAGGTCGTCGTCCGCGATGGGCGGCGCCGAGGCGGGCCTGGCTTTCAGCTCAAGCACCTTGCGCTCCAGATCAGCCAACGCTCGATCAATCCGCGCCTTTGCAGCCGTAACGGCGTCCATGATGGTCCTTTCTTCCAGATTCCGTGTAGAACCTGCCGGCGCGCCGGGGTAAAGCGGCGCCGCCCCCGCTTTATCCTGTTCCTGAGGAAAGGTCTCGCCGTGACCGACGCCCAAGCTGCATTCGCCAAGCCTTCGCCCAAGCAGATGGCCGACGCCATCCGGGTGCTGTCCATGGATGCGGTCGAAAAGGCCAAGAGCGGCCACCCCGGCATGCCGATGGGCATGGCCGACGTCGCCACCGTCCTTTATTCGAAATTCCTGAAGTTCGACGCCAGCCGTCCCGACTGGGCCGACCGCGACCGCTTCATCCTGTCGGCGGGCCACGGCTCGATGCTGATCTACAGCCTGCTGCACCTGACCGGCTACAAGGACGCCACCAAGGAACAGCTGGAAAACTTCCGCCAGTGGGGCTTCAAGACCGCCGGCCACCCCGAATACGGCCACATGGCCGGGATCGAGACGACCACCGGCCCGCTGGGTCAGGGCCTTGCCACCTCGGTCGGCTTCGCCCTGGCGGAGCGCCATCTGGCCGCGCGCTTCGGCAAGGATCTGGTCGACCACCGCACCTGGGTCGTCGCCGGCGACGGCTGCCTGATGGAAGGCGTGTCGCAAGAGGCCATCGCCCTGGCCGGCCGTCTGAAGCTGAACAAGCTGTGCGTCCTGTGGGACGACAACGAAATCACCATCGACGGCAAGGTGTCGCTGTCGGACGCCACGGACCAGCTGACGCGCTTCAAGGCCTCGGGCTGGGCGGTCAAGGCCATCGACGGCCATGACTACAAGCAGATCCAGAAGGCCTTGGCCTGGGCGACCAAGCAGGACAAGCCGACGCTGATCGCCTGCAAGACCAAGATCGGCAAGGGCGCCGCCACCATGGAAGGCAGCCACAAGACCCACGGCGCCGCCCTGGGCGCCACCGAGATCGCGGCGACCCGTCAGGCGCTGAACTGGCCCTTCGCGCCGTTCGAGCTGCCGGAAGGCGTGCAGAAGGCCTGGGCCAAGGTCGGCAAGCAGGGCGGCAAGGCCCGCAAGGCCTGGGAAGGCCGTCTGCTGAACCACGCCCAACGCGACGACTTCACCCGCGCCATGGCCGGCGACCTGCCCACCGGCGCCTTCGAGGCGCTGGACGCCAAGCTGAAGCAACTGGTCGTCGACAAGCCTGCGCTGGCCACGCGCCAGTCCTCGGGAGAGGCGCTGGAGACGGTGTTCAACGCCATCCCCGAAATGGTCGGCGGCTCGGCCGACCTGACCGGTTCGAACAACACCTTCGTCAAGAACACCCAGATCATGGACGCGCCGGATTACGCCGGCCGCTACCTGAACTACGGCATCCGCGAGTTCGGCATGGCCGCGGCGATGAACGGTCTGGCGCTGCACGGCGGGGTCATCCCCTACGGCGGCACCTTCATGGCGTTCGCGGACTACAGCCGTCCGGCGATCCGTCTGGGCGCCCTGATGGGCGTGCGCGCGATCCACGTCCTGACCCACGACAGCATCGGCCTGGGCGAAGACGGCCCGACGCACCAGCCGGTCGAGCATCTGGCGGCCCTGCGCGCCATCCCCAACCTGCTGACCATGCGCCCCGCCGACACGGTCGAGGCGCTGGAATGCTGGCAGGTCGCCCTGCAGCACAAGACCACGCCGACGGCCATGTGCCTGTCGCGCCAGAAAACCCCGGCCGTGCGCGTGACCGACGCGGGCGAGAACCTGTCCCGCAAGGGCGCCTATGAGCTGAAGGCCGCCAACGGCGAGGCGAAAGTCACCCTGTTCGGCACCGGCACCGAGGTCGCCCTGGCCCTGAAGGCCGCCGAGACGCTGGAGGCCGAAGGCGTGCCGACCCGCGTGGTGTCGGTCCCCTGCTTCGCCCTGTTCGAGCAGCAGCCCAAGGCCTATCAGGACGCCGTCATCGGCCGCGGCGCCGTCCGCGTCGCCGTCGAGGCCGCCATTAAGCAGGGCTGGGAGCGCTTCATCGGCGAGGACGGCGGCTTCGTCGGCATGTCGTCCTTCGGCGCCTCGGCCCCGGCCGAAATCCTCTACCGCGAGTTCGGCATCACCGCCGAGGCCGTGGTCGAGGCCGCCAAGGCCCGGCTGTAAGCCTCATGCGCCGTCTCGCCCTCGCAATGAGCCTCGGCTTGTCGATGGCGGGCGGCGCAACCGCCCTCGCCGCAACGGTCGAGGACACGCCCGCCGTCGCCGAGACGCCCATCGTCATCGGCCGGTCCTACGCCCTGCCCTCGGCCGTCATGGGTCAGACGCGCGAGATCAACGTCTGGCTGCCGCCCGGATATGCTGAAAGCGGCCAGACCTATCCGGTCCTCTATGTGCTGGACGGTGGTCAGGATCAGGACTTCCACCACATCTCGGGCATCGCCCAGCTGGGCACCATCGTCGGCACGACGCGCGATGTGATCGTCGTGGGCGTCGCCTCGGTCGACCGCCGCAACGAACTGGCCCTACCGACCGAAGACACCGAACTGATCGCCCGCTATCCCACGCAGGGCCAATCTGACCGCTTCCGCCGTTTCGTCGGCGAAGAGGTCATGCCCTTCATCGAGAGCCGCCTGCGCACCAGCGGCGAGACGGCGCTGATGGGCGAGTCTCTCGCGGGTCTGTTCGTGGTCGAGACCTTCCTGAAAGAGCCGCAGATGTTCGACGCCTATGTCGCCGTCAGCCCCAGCCTGTGGTGGGACGGCGGCCAGTTGGCGCGGCAGTCGGGCGCCCATCTGCGCGATCACTCCAATGACCCGCGCACCCTGATCCTGACGCTGGGCGACGAGGGCGAGATGATGCAGGCGCCAATGGATGTGCTGACCGCCAATCTACGCGATCACGCCCTGCCCGGCGTCACCTGGGACTTCACCCCGCGCCCGAACGAGAACCACGCCAGCATCTATCACGGCGCGGCGCTAGACGCCTTCCGCCGCCTCTATGCGGTTCCGGCCGAGCCGGGAACCTGAACGACTTTTCGGAGCCTGACGCCATGAAGATCGGCACGCCGCTTACCGACCACGCCACGCGCGTCATGCTGCTGGGCTCGGGCGAACTGGGCAAGGAGGTGGCCATCGAGCTGCAATGCCTCGGCGCCGAGGTGATCGCGGTCGATCGCTACGCCAACGCCCCCGCCATGCAGGTGGCGCACCGCAGCCACGTCATTCCCATGACCGATCCTCAGGTGCTGAACGGGATCATCATGGCCGAGGCCCCGCACATCATCGTGCCAGAGATCGAGGCCATCGCCACCGACGCCCTGGCGGCTATCGAGGCGGCGGGGCTGGCCCGCGTCATCCCCACCGCCCGCGCCACCCAGCTGACCATGAACCGCGAAGGCATCCGCCGTCTGGCCGCCGAAGAGCTGAGCCTGCCGACCAGTCCCTACGCCTTCGCCGCCTCGGCCGAGGAACTGGCGGCGGGGGCGCAGGCGGTGGGCTTCCCCTGCTTCGTCAAGCCGGTCATGTCGTCCTCGGGCAAGGGCCAGTCCTATGTCGAGGGGCCTGAGGGCGTGGCCGACGCCTGGGCCTATGCCGAAGCGTCGGGGCGGGTCGCGGGCGGCGTCGTCATCGTCGAGGGGCGCATCGACTTCGACTATGAGATCACCCTGCTGACGGTGCGGTCGTTGCGCGACGGCGCGGTCCGTACGGACTTCTGCGCCCCCATCGGTCATCGCCAGCAGAAGGGCGACTATGTCGAAAGCTGGCAGCCGCAGATCATGAGCCCCGCCGCCCTGAAGACGGCGCAGGCCATTGCGGCCAAGGTGACGGAGGCGCTGGGCGGTCTCGGCGTCTTCGGCGTCGAACTGTTCGTGAAGGGCGACGAGGTCTGGTTCTCGGAAGTGTCGCCGCGTCCGCACGACACCGGGCTGGTGACGCTGGCGACGCAGGTCATGAGCGAGTTCGCCCTGCATGCCCGCGCCATTCTGGGCCTGCCCGTCGACGTCACCCTGCGCGAACCCGGCGCCAGCGCCGTCATCTACGGCGGCATGGAGGCGCAGGGCGTGGTGTTCGAAGGCGTGGCCGAGGCCCTGTCGGTCCCGACCGCCGACCTGCGCCTGTTCGGCAAGCCCGAGGCGTTTGAGCGCCGCCGCATGGGCGTGGCGCTGGCCCGCGGCGCCGACACGAACGAGGCGCGTGCGCGCGCGGCCGAGGCGGCGGGCAAGGTGCGAGTGGTCGCTCCGTAATCCTTCTCCCGCAAGGGGAGAAGGACCGGCCAAGCTTCTTCGACTTTTGTCGATTGGCGCCGGACGCGATTAGGGTCCAAAAAAGACGAAAGGTCGCACCCAGTCGACCCGGAGGACCGTTCGCCATGGGCAAGCTCAAGACGGCGCTGATATTCGGCGCCATCGCTATCCTGGGGGCTGTGTCCCTCGCCGTCATCGCCCTGCACCAGGGCGAGAGCATCAGCGCCGTCTGGATCGTGGTCGCGGCGTTGTGCGTCTACGCCATCGCCTACCGCTTCTACGCCCGCTATCTGGCCGGGAAGGTGTTGGGGCTGAACGCGCGGCGGCCCACGCCCGCCGTCAGGCATAACGACGGGCTGGACTATGTGCCCACGCCCCGTAACGTGCTGTTCGGCCACCATTTCGCGGCCATCGCGGGCGCGGGGCCTCTGGTCGGGCCGGTGCTGGCGGCGCAGATGGGCTATCTGCCCGGCGTGCTGTGGATTCTGGTCGGCGCCGTGCTGGCGGGGGCGGTACAGGACATGATCGTCCTGTTCATGTCGACCCGCCGCGACGGCCGGTCGCTGGGCGACATGGTCCGCACCGAGATGGGGCCGATCCCCGGCGTCATCGCCCAGGTCGGGGTGCTGATGATCATGGTCATCATCCTGGCCGTGCTGGCGCTGGTGGTGGTCAAGGCGCTGGCCGAGAGCCCCTGGGGCACCTTCACCGTCGCCGCCACCATTCCCATCGCCGTCTTCATGGGGCTGTACACTCGCTTTCTGCGGCCCGGCCGCGTGGGCGAGGTATCTGTGATCGGCGTGGTGCTGCTGGTTCTGGCCATCATCGGCGGCGGCCATATTGCGGCTGATCCCTTCTGGGGTCCGGCCTTCACCCTGTCGGGCACGACGCTGGCCATCGCCATGATGGCCTATGGCTTCATCGCCTCGGTCATTCCGGTGTGGCTGCTGCTGGCCCCGCGCGACTACCTGTCCACCTTCCTGAAGATCGGCGCCATCGTCGCCCTGGCCGTCGGCATACTGATCGTGCGGCCGCATGTGCAGATGCCCGCCATCACCCCCTTCATCGACGGGACCGGGCCGGTCTTCTCGGGCGCCCTGTTCCCCTTCCTGTTCATCACCATCGCCTGCGGAGCCGTGTCGGGCTTCCACGCCCTGATCTCGTCGGGCACCACGCCCAAGCTGCTGGAGAACGAGAATCAGATCCCGCTGATCGGCTACGGCGCCATGCTGTGCGAAAGCTTCGTGGCGATCATGGCCCTGATCGCCGCCACCGTGCTGGACCCGGCCGTCTATTTCGCCATGAACAGCCCGGTCGCCGTCATCGGCGACAACGCCGCCTCGGCCGCCGCCGCCGTGGCCCAGTGGGGCTTCCACATCACTCCGGCCGAGCTGGAGCAACTGGCCAAGGACGTGGGCGAACACTCCATCCTGTCGCGTGCAGGCGGCGCCCCGACCCTGGCGGTCGGTATGGCGCACATCCTGTCGGGCGTCATCGGCGGCAAGGCCATGATGGCCTTCTGGTACCACTTCGCCATCCTGTTCGAGGCCCTGTTCATCCTGACCACGGTCGATGCGGGCACCCGCGTCTGCCGCTTCATGATCCAGGATCTGCTGGGCATGGCCGTGCCGAAGATGCGCCAGACCCAGTCCTGGACCGGCAACGTCGTGGCCACGGCCCTGACGGTCGGGCTGTGGGGCTATTTCCTTTATACCGGCGTGGTCGATCCGCTGGGCGGGATCAACAGCCTGTGGCCCCTGTTCGGCATCGCCAACCAGATGCTGGCGGCGGTCGCCCTGATCCTGGGCACGGTCGTCCTGTTCAAGATGAAGCGGCACAGGTTCGCCTGGGCCACGGCGGTTCCGGCGGTCTGGCTGCTGATCTGCACGGTCACGGCGGGGCTGCAGAAGCTGTTCCACCCCGACGTGAAGATCGGCTTCCTGGCCCACGCCCGGAAGTATCAGGACGCCATGGCCGCCGGCGACATCCTGGCCCCGGCCAAGACCATCGGCGACATGCACCGGGTCATCGTCAACGACTACGTCAACTCGGCGCTGACGGCGGGCTTCCTGTTCGTGGTGCTGACGGTCGTGGTCTATGGCGTCGGGGCCTGTCTCAAGGCGCTGAAGTCCGACCAGCCGACCGTCGTCGAAACCCCGGCCGCGCATGAGCTGACCCTGACCGACGAAGCCATGGACATCGCCCGTGCTTAAGTCCTCTTCATCCTCAGCGACGACCGGCGGCGCAGACCTGCTCTGCGCCTGCCGGGACACGTTGGTGCGGTGGGGCAAGGACGCCCGCCGCACCGCCGGGCTGATGATCGGCCAGCCGGACTATGACGTCTATGTCGCCCATGCGAAGGCGACCCATCCCGATCAGCCGCCGCTGGACCGCACCGCCTTCTTCCGCCTGCATGAGGCGCGGCGGTTCGGCGAAGGCGGCGGCTTCCGCTGCTGCTGAAGCGGCTTGACCGCACCCGGACGGTTACAGGCGATCATATCTTGTTACGGGCCTTGTTACGGCGACGGGGTTGCAACCGCGCGCGCTCCGTCCCACTAAGGCGCCAATCATAACCGCCCCTGTTCAGGAGACTGCTCCCCATGACCGTTCGCGTCGCCATCAACGGCTTCGGCCGCATCGGCCGCCTCGTCCTTCGCTCGATCGTCGAGCACGGCCGCAAGGACATCGAGGTCGTGGCGATCAACGACCTGGGTCCGGTCGAGACCAACGCCCACCTGTTCCGCTATGACTCGGTGCACGGCCGCTTCCCCGGCACGGTCACGACCGGCGAGGACTGGATCGACGTCGGCACGGGCAAGATCAAGGTCACGGCCGAGCGCGACCCGGCCAACCTGCCGCACGCCGAGCTGAAGGTGGACATCGCCCTGGAATGCACGGGCATCTTCACCTCCAAGGACAAGGCCTCGGCCCACCTGAAGGCCGGCGCCAAGCGCGTGCTGGTCTCGGCCCCGGCCGACAACGCCGACAAGACCATCGTCTTCAAGGTCAACCATGAGACCCTGACGGCCGACGACATCGTCGTCTCCAACGGCTCGTGCACGACCAACGCCCTGGCCCCGGTGGCCAAGGTGCTGCACGACCTGTTCGGCATCGAGCGTGGCTATATGACCACCATCCACGCCTACACCGGCGACCAGCCGACGCTGGATACGATGCACAAGGATCTGTACCGCGGCCGCGCCGCCGCCCTGTCGATGATCCCGACCTCGACCGGCGCCGCCAAGGCCCTGGGCCTGGTCCTGCCGGAACTGAAGGGCAAGCTGGACGGCTCGTCGATCCGCGTCCCGACCCCGAACGTCTCGGTCGTCGACCTGAAGGTCGTCGCCGGTCGCGAAGTCACCGTCGAGGAAATCAACGCCGCCCTGCTGGCCGCCGCAAACGGCCCGATGAGCGGCGTCCTGGCCACGACCACCGACCCGCTGGTCTCGGTCGACCTGAACCACGTGGCCGCCTCTTCGACCGCCGCCCTGCCCCAGACGCAGGTCGTCGACGGCAAGCTGGCCCGCGTCCTGACCTGGTACGACAACGAGTGGGGCTTCGCGACCCGCATGGCCGACACCGCCCTGGTGATGGCGAAGTTCCTCTGATCCGGCCTCGCGCCTGACAGACTGCTGACCTATGAGGGGCTCTCGCCGAACGGCTGAGAGCCCCTTGTTTCAAGACGACGGGCCCGCCGCCCAGATCAAAAGACGGACCACCGATGACCTTCCGCACCCTCGACGACGTTTCCGACCTTTCGGGCAAGGCCGCCCTGGTCCGCGTGGATTTCAACGTGCCGATGGAGGACGGGAACGTCACCGACGACACCCGTCTGAAGGCCGCCCTGCCGACCATCCACCGCCTGCGCGAAGCGGGCGCCAAGGTGGTGCTGCTGGCCCACTTCGACCGTCCCAAGGGCGAGCGCGTGCCGTCGATGAGCCTGAAGCCCGTAGTCGAGCCGCTGGAGCTGCTGCTGCACGGCCCGGTGCGCTTCGCCGACGACTGCGTGGGCGATGAGGCCAAGGCCGCCGTGGCAGATCTGGACGCCGGCGGCGTGCTGCTGCTGGAGAACGTCCGCTTCCACAAGGGCGAGGAAAAGAACGATCCGGCCTTCGCCCGGCAGCTGGCGGAACTGGGCGACCTCTACGTCAACGACGCCTTCTCGGCCGCGCACCGCGCCCATGCCTCGACCGAGGGGCTGGCCCGGCTGCTGCCCGCCTATGCCGGTTGCGCCATGGCGCGCGAGCTTGAGGCGCTGGACGCGGCGCTCGGCAAGCCGCAGAAGCCGGTCATCGGCATCGTCGGCGGCGCCAAGGTCTCGACCAAGCTGGACCTGCTGAAGAACCTGGTCGCCAAGCTGGACTACCTGGCCATCGGCGGCGGCATGGCCAACACCTTCCTGTTCGCCCAGGGCGTCGATGTCGGCGGTTCGCTGTGCGAGAAGGATCTGACCGACACCGCCCGCGAAATCATCGAGGAAGCCCGCCGTCAGGGCTGCGAACTGCTGCTGCCGGTCGATGTGGTGGTGGCCAAGGGCGTCAAGCCGGGCATCGAATCGGGCGTGCGCGCTCTGGATCGCATCGCCGCCGACGACCTGATCCTGGACGCCGGGCCGGAGACGGTCGCCCGCCTGAACCGCGCCATGGACCTGTCGAAGACGCTGATCTGGAACGGCCCGCTGGGCGTGTTCGAGGTTCCGCCCTTCGACAAGGCCACGGTCGAAGCCGCCAAGCACGCCGCTGAACTGGCCAAGTCGGGCAAGCTGGTCGCCGTGGCCGGCGGCGGCGACACCGTCGCGGCCCTGAACCACGCGGGCACGGCCGACGACATGACCTTCGTCTCCACCGCGGGCGGGGCCTTCCTGGAATGGATGGAAGGCAAGGTTCTGCCGGGCGTCGAGGCCCTGCGCGCCGCCTAAAAACGTCAAGGCGAGGGCTGTTCGCGGCCCTCGCCCCTGATGTCTGAAGCTTTAGTCTTCGCCGTCCATGTCGACGGCGCGCGCGACCAGATCGCGCCACGTCGGATCGGTGTCGTCCACCAGATCGACGTCGTCCAGCAGGGCCACCGCCCCGCCGCCGTCGGGCAGGATCAGACCCAGCACCTCCATCAGATCGCCGTCGGGCCCGACATGGGCCTCGGCCTGAACGATCACCGCCGCCTGTTCGCCGTCGTCTTCCCACCAGATGACCGGCTGGGGCAGCTCCATGTCGATGACGCGCGCCTCTTCGGTGTCGCCCAGGGCGAACACGGCCTTGCCCGCCTGAACATCGTCCAGCGTCGCCACGGCCCCGTTGAAGGGCGTCAGCCGCGCCCAGTCGTCGACGTCGAAACCGCCGCCGTCCTCATCCAGCGCATCATCGTTCTGGCTCATCGCCGCTCCTTGGTCAGATACGCCCGAGGCGTCGCGTCCACTTAGAGGCTGCGCGCCCAAAGTCCACCCTGTCTGAAGCCCGTCACAGCGGCGTGACTTCCTGCCCCCGACCGGCTAAGACCACCGACAAAATCATATCTGGTTCAGGAGACTATCCATGGCGCGCATCACGCTGCGACAACTGCTCGACCACGCGGCGGAGCACGACTACGGCCTGCCCGCCTACAACATCAACAACATGGAACAGGGCCTGGCCATCATGGAGGCCGCCGACGCCGTCAATGCGCCGGTCATCATCCAGGCCTCGCGCGGCGCCCGCTCCTACGCCAACGACGTCGTCCTGGCCAAGCTGATCGACGCCCTGGCTGAACTGTATCCGCACATCCCGGTCTGCATGCACCAGGACCACGGCAACGGCCCGGCGACCTGCGCCACCGCCATCCAGTACGGCTTCACCTCGGTGATGATGGACGGCTCGCTGGAAGAAGACGCCAAGACCCCCGCCTCCTACGAGTACAACGTCGAAGTGACGCGCCGCGTCACCGAGATGGCCCACAGCTGCGGCGTCTCGGTCGAGGGCGAACTGGGCGTTCTGGGCTCGCTTGAGACCGGCATGGGCGAGGCCGAGGACGGCCACGGCTTCGAGGGCAAGCTGGACCACTCGGCCCTGCTGACCGACCCGGATCAGGCCGTCGATTTCGTCAAGGCCACCAAGGTCGACGCCCTGGCCATCGCCATGGGCACCTCGCACGGCGCCTATAAGTTCACGCGCCAGCCGGACGGCGAAGTCCTAGCCATGAACGTGATCGAGGAAATCCACCGTCGCCTGCCCAACACCCACCTGGTGATGCACGGATCAAGCTCGGTGCCGCAGGATCTGCAGGACATCATCAACGCCTATGGCGGCCAGATGCCCCAGACCTGGGGCGTGCCGGTCGAAGAGATCCAGCGCGGCATCAAGAACGGCGTGCGCAAGGTGAACATCGACACCGACAACCGCATGGCCATGACCGGCGCCATCCGCAAGCTGCTGGCCGAAAAGCCGGGCGAGTTCGACCCGCGCGCCTATCTGAAGCCCGCCAAGGAAGCCATGCGCAAGCTGTGCCAGGAGCGCTATCTGCAGTTCGGCTGCGAAGGCATGGCCTCCAAGATCAAGCCCCTGTCCACCGCCCAGATGGCCAAGCGCTACGCTTCGGGCGAACTGGACCCGCGCATCGGCTGATCGCCGGTCGCGTCCTGATCAGACTGAAACGCCCGCCTTCGTCGACCGGAGGCGGGCGTTTTCATGTTCACCAGACGCCGTACCGGCCGCCGATCGCCCCGCGCACCGCCCGCGCCTCGATCTCTGCGTAGTGAAGCGCCTCTTCGGCCTGGCGCGCATCACGACGGGCGTCGCGTATTTCATCACGCACTTCACGGATACGGTCGCGGATGCGGCGGCGCTCCTCGTCGGTCAGGCCGTCCTGGCGCAGCTCGCGCTGTTTGGCCTCCAGCTTGTCCTCGCGATTGTCGATGCGGCTGATCGCCGAGTTCAACGCGCTCTCGGCAGAGGCCACCGCCTGCTCGACCGCATGGATGCGCCGCCCGTCCTCATAGGCAGGCAGGAAGTCTCGCTCCTCGGCCGGGGCGCAGACCCCGCCGTAGCTGTTCCCTTCGCGCCCCTGCCGGAAGCCGTTCTCCCAGGTGCAATAGGTTCGCAGCCCGTCTTCTCGCGAGGCCAGATAGGCGCTCATGTTCGGCGCCACCCCGTATTTGGCGCAGGCCTTAGCGTGCTCGTCCAGACGGCTGACCTGGCGTCCGGCCGCGCCGTCGCGCCAGCCCTGACCGCCCCAGTCGCCGACCAGGCACTGATCCTCATTCATGGTGGCGCAGCCCGACAACAGCGCCAGGCCCGAAACAGCGACAACGGCGGCGATCAGCGACTTCATCTTCGGCCTCTCCAGGGGCGTTTTCGCGTTTGAGGTCTAATGACGCCTCTGCACGCCAGCCATGCTATTTCGCCTTATGGCCGATGAACCTTTGCTGACGGAAGACGACGAAACGCTCGAGGATGCGCCGCGCGCCGCAGAACGACTTCAGGCGCGCATCGACGCGCCGGGCGTGCGTCTGGACAAGGCTCTGGCCGAGGCCTTCCCGACCCTGTCCCGCGCCCGGCTCCAAGCCCTGCTGGCCGACGGCGCCGTCACCCGCGACGGCCTGACGGTCTCCAACGGTTCGGCCAAGGCCCAACCCGGTCTCTATGTGGTCGCCCTGCCGCCCGTCGCCCCGGCGACGCCCCAGCCGGAAGCCATCCCCCTGACGGTGCTGTTCGAGGACGCCGATCTGATCGTCATAGACAAGGCGCCCGGCATGGCCGCCCACCCGGCGCCGGGCTGCGAGACCGGCACCCTGGTCAACGCCCTTCTGGCCCACTGCGGCGACAGTCTCTCCGGCATCGGCGGCGTGGCCCGCCCCGGCATCGTCCACCGTCTGGACAAGGACACCTCGGGCGTCATGGTCGCCGCCAAATCCGACCGCGCTCACGCAGGACTCTCCGCCCTTTTCGCCGCCCATGACATCGAGCGCACCTATGTGGCCCTGACGCGCGGCGCGCCCTCGCCCGAAAAGGGCCGCATCCAGACCCAGATCGGCCGTTCCAGCGGCGACCGCAAGAAGATGGCCGTGCTGCGCTCCGGCGGACGCGAGGCGATCACCGACTATGTGGTTCAGCAGACCTTCGGCCGCCCGGCCAAGGCCTCGAACGCCCCGCTGGCGGCTCGCGTCGCCTGCACCCTGCACACCGGCCGCACCCACCAGATCCGCGTCCACATGGCGTCCAAGGGCGCACCCCTGCTCGGCGATCCCGTCTACGGCTCGGGCAGCCCCGCCGCCCCCGTCCGCGCCGCCGTCGAGGCGTCCGGCTTGAAGCGCCAGGCCCTGCACGCCGCCGTCCTCGGCTTCATCCACCCTGTCACCGGCGAAGCCCTCCGCTTCGAAACCGCCCCGCCGGACGACATGCAACGCCTCGAAGCCCTACTGTCCGAACTCTGACGCTCCGGACCGGCGTCTGACTGCGCCAAACTGTCCGCTTTATTAGCAACAACATCTGTGCTAGATAATGACGACGACGGCGAAGGACTGAGCATCGCCGCCGAATTGGGACAATCCGCCCCTTTCGCTTCGGGCAACGGATTCCCATCTTGTCAGTTGAGGGGCGAGGTGATGACGCACGTCATGTGGTCGGAGCCGCAACGCCAGCTCATGTAGCCGGAGGGACCATATGGCCAACAATACGCTGACGGTGATGTCGCCTGAACAGGGACTGTCCCGTTATCTTACGGAAATCCGTAAGTTTCCCATGCTGACCAAGGATGAGGAGTTCATGCTCGCCAAGCGGTGGAGCGAACACCAGGATCCTGAGGCCGCCCACCGTCTCGTGACCTCTCACCTGCGCCTCGTGGCCAAGATCGCCATGGGTTATCGAGGCTACGGCCTGCCGATCGGCGAGGTGATCTCCGAGGGCAACGTCGGCCTGATGCAGGCCGTCAAGAAATTCGATCCCGACAAAGGCTTCCGCCTGGCGACCTACGCCATGTGGTGGATTCGCGCCTCGATCCAGGAATACATCCTGCGCTCCTGGTCCCTGGTGAAGATGGGCACCACGGCCGCCCAAAAGAAGCTCTTCTTCAACCTGCGCAAGGCCAAGAGCCAGATCTCGGCTTTCGAGGAAGGCGACCTGCACCCTGAGCATCTGACGGCCATCGCCACCAAGCTGGGCGTGTCGGAAGAAGAAGTCACCAACATGAACCGCCGCCTCGGCGGCGACGCCTCGCTGAACGCCCCGCTGCGCGCGGACGGCGAAAGCGAGTGGCAGGACTGGCTGGCCGACGACGACGCCGTCAGCCAGGAAACCCAACTCGCCGAAAACGAGGAAAAGTCGATCCGCATGAGCCTGCTGCAAGAGGCCATGGAGGAACTGACCGACCGCGAGAAGCACATCCTGACCGAGCGCCGCCTCAAGGACGACCCCGTCACGCTGGAAGAACTCGCCGGCCAGTACGGCGTCAGCCGCGAGCGCGTGCGTCAGATCGAGGTGCGCGCCTTCGAAAAGCTGCAGAAGGCCATGCGCGCTGCGGCCGAGGAACGGAACCTGGTCGACGCCTGACGTCGACCAGGGCTCACTACCCTGCCCGCGCCAGCGTCTCGGGCGGCGCCAGCTTCAGCACCGCCTGAACCGGCGCCGTCAGCGCGGCCCTCGCCGGCGCCCCGGCGGCCAGCACCGTATCCAGCCCCGCCGCGGCGATCGCCAGCGGCGCGTCGCCGGTCTTGATGGCCAGCGCTTTCAGGGTCTCGGCCTGCTGCTTGATGGCCCGCACGGCCTGCATCGGATCGCTGTCGAACTGCGTCAGGGCCGAGAAAAGGATCCGCATCGCCTGGTCCTTGACCGCCACGGCCGCCTCGGCGCCGGAACGCGGCTTGTCCGCCTTGCGCTTCTGCGGCCCGGCGTAGTCGTCCGAGTTGAAGCGTCGCCGATCCGGCCCGACATAGCCCACCGCCTCGACCCAGTCGCGCGGCTTGGTCGCCAGGTTCTCGATCCGACGTTGCAGATCGCCGCTGGTGAAGGGTTTTCTCAGGAATTCGTGTACGCCGGAATCCCGCGCGCCCTTGATGGCGCTGGCGGTCGCTTCGGCCGTCACCATGATGATCGGCGCGCGTCGGCACGACAGGCTGGAGCGACGGATACGCCGCACCAGGGCCTCGCCGTCCAGCTTCGGCCCCGCCCGCTCGGTGCAGATCAGGCCCGGCTCCATCTCGCGCGCCAGGTCCAGCACGCGCGCCTCGTCGCCCTCGACCACGATCTCGCGCGATCCGAACCCCTTCAGCAGGTCCATCAACAGGCGCGCAGCGGCGGGATTGGGGTCGACGATCAGCACACGCCGAACCACCGGCGCGATCCTCTGCATCGTCTTGGCGTCTAGGGCGAACACGGGGCGAGCTCCATTCCAGAGCCCGACCCTATGCCCCACGGGTTAAGGCGATGTTGCCTCAGCCCAAAAACGTAAACTCAACCTTGGAAAGGATCGCGCATCAGAATGGTGTCGTCCCGCTCGGGGCTGGTCGACAGCAGGGCCACCGGCGCGCCGATCAGTTCCTCGATCCGCCGCACATACTTCAGCGCGTGGGCGTTCAGATCCTTGAAGCTGCGGACGCCGCCCGTGCTCTCGGTCCAGCCTTCCAGCTCCTCGAACACCGGCTCAGCCGAGGCCTGATCCTTCAGGCTGGACGGCAGATAATCCAGCACCTCGCCGTTGATGCGATAGCCGACGCAGATCTTCAGCGTCTTCAGCCCGTCCAGCACGTCCAGCTTGGTCAGGGCGATGCCGTCGATGCCGTTGATCGCCACCGACTGACGCACCAACACGGCGTCGAACCAGCCGCAGCGGCGCGCCCGGCCCGTGTTCACCCCGACCTCGCGACCGACGACGGCCAGATGCTCGCCGACCTCGTCGTCCAGTTCACAGGCGAACGGCCCCTCACCCACGCGGGTCGTATAGGCCTTCACGATCCCCAGCACATAGCCGACGCCGCGCGGGCCCACGCCCGACCCCGCCGCCGCCTGCCCCGCGATGGTGTTCGAACTGGTCACATAGGGATAGGTGCCGTGATCCACGTCCAGGAAGGCGCCCTGGGCCCCTTCGAACAGCACGCGCTTGCCCGCCTTCTGCGCGGCGTCCAGCACCCGCCACGCCGGCTTGACGTAGGGCAGGATCTTCGGCGCGATCTCCAGCAGTTGCGCCAACAGGGCCGCCGGGTCGATCGGCTCCAGTCCCAGACCTGCGCGCAGCGGATCATGGTGCGAGCGCAAACGGTCGATCTTGATCTTCAGGTCGTCTTCATTGGCCAGGTCGCAGACGCGGATGGCCCGACGCCCCACCTTGTCCTCATAGGCCGGGCCGATGCCGCGGCCGGTCGTGCCGATCTTGGCGCCCGGCGCGCTGGCGGCGGGCTCGCGCGCCACGTCCAGCGCCGGGTGAAGCGGCCGGACCAGGCAGGCGTTGTCGGCGATGGTCAGGATGTCAGGGGTGATGGCCACGCCCTGGGCCTGGATCTTCTCGATCTCGCCGACCAGGTGCCACGGGTCCACGACCACGCCGTTGCCGATGATCGAGGGCTTGCCCTGAACCACGCCCGACGGCAGCAGCGCCAGCTTGTAGACCTTGCCGTCGACGACCAGCGTATGCCCGGCGTTATGGCCGCCCTGGAACCGCACGACCATGTCGGCCCGGTTCGACAGCCAGTCGACAATCTTGCCCTTGCCCTCGTCGCCCCATTGGGCGCCGACCACTGCGACGTTAGCCAAGACCGTTTCTCCGCAATCCAGAATGCGGTGGGAGCCTATAACCCCTGAATCGTCCGGAGTCGCCCCCCAAAGGGCGTAGAATGGGCGACAGAATTATCCGGCCAGTTCGTCGACCGCCGCCTGGAACGCCCACTCCAACCACGGCGTCGCGGCCACGACGTCCGCCGTCTCGACCGTGCAGCCGCACCACAGGCGCAGACCCGGAGGCGCATAACGATGCGGCTCCATGTCATAGACCGCCCCCTCGCCTTCCAGCAGCCCCTTGAACCGCTTCACGAAGGCCTTCTGTCCCGCCTCGTCCATCGCCGTGATGCGCGGGTCGACGAACTTCAGACAGACCGACGTGGTCGAGCGGATTTCCGGGCGTTCCGGCAGGAAGTCGATCCAGTCGGTCCGCTCCACCCACTCGGCCAGGGCCGCATAGTTGGCGTCGGTGCGCGCGATCAACGCGGGCAGGCCGCCCGCGCCCTTCGCCCAGTCCAGCGCGTCGATCCAGTCCTCTATGGTCAGGACCGAGAAGGTGTTCATCACCACCCCGTCCGCCAGGGTCCGGTCAAAACCCTTCTTGTCGACGATCCGCAGCACCTTGGGCACGGCCCGATCGGGGCGATACGTATCCAGCCTTGCCACCGCGCGCGGCGACAGCACCATCAGGCCGATGCCCGCCTCGCCGCCCAGCGCCTTCTGGAAGCTGAAGGTCGTCACATCCAGCTTGTCCCACGGCAGATCCATCGCAAACGCCGCCGAGGTCGCGTCGCAGATGGTCAGCCCCTCGCGGTCGTCAGCGATCCAGTCGCCGTCCGGCACGCGCACGCCCGAGGTCGTGCCGTTCCACGGAAACACCACGTCCTTCTTCGGATCGACCTGGGACAGATCCGGCAGTTCGCCCCACGGCGCCGTCAGCACTTCCGGCTCCAGCTTCAAGTGATCGCGCACGTCGGTCGCCCAGACCTGGCCGAAATTCTCATAGGCGACGACCTGCACCGGCCGCTCGCCCAGCATGCACCACAGCGCCGCCTCGACCGCGCCGGTGTCCGAGCCGGGCGTATACAGCAGCACATAGTCGTCCGGCGGACTCAGCACTTCGCGCGTCAGCTTCAGCCCATGCGCGAACCGCTCGGCCACCTCCGGCGCGCGGATGCCCCGGCCCATCAGGTTCGTCGGCAGCCCCGCCAGCGACCAGCCCGGACGCTTGGCCGTCGGCCCGGCCGAGAACCAGGGGCGAGCGGGCTTGGCGGCGGGCTTGGGCGTCATCACGGTCTCTACAGTCTCGGGGAGGAGAAGAAGGAAGCTAGGCCCTTAGGCCATCAACGGCCGGGCTTATAGGGCCGGCGCTCACGCCATTCGGTCGCAAACCGGACCAGTTCGTCGTCCGGCGTCTCCGGCAGCGTCACCACCAGCTTGGCCAGCAGATCGCCGCGCTTGCCGTTCGCATAGGCGCCGCGCCCCTTCAGCCGCAGCACCTTGCCCGAGTTCGAGCCCTTGGGGATGGTCATCATCACCGCGCCCTCGGGCGTCGGCACCTGAATCTTGCCGCCCAGCACCGCGTCTGGAACCGACACCGCCAGATCCATAGTCAGATCGGCGCCGTCGCGCTTGAACACCGGATGCGGCTGGATACGCAGTTCGATCAGGGCGTCGCCCGCCTGACCGCCGCGCCCCGGCGCGCCCTGCCCCTTCAGCCGGATCACCTGGCCTTCGGAAGCTCCCTTGGGAATGGCCACATCCAGCATCCGCCCGTCCGAGAACTGGATGCGCCGCGTCGTCCCGGCGATGGCGTCCTCAAGGCTGATGTCGAGGGTAGCCCGCACGTCCTGGCCGCGCCCACCGCCAAAGCCGCGCCCGGCCCCACGCCCGCCGCCGCCGAAAGCGCCGAAAATCTCTTCCAGATCGATGTCGTCGAAGCTGGCCCGGCCGCCGGGACCGCCCTCGCCGCGCCCGCCGAAGCCGAAGCCCCCGAAACCGCCGCCGCCCGGCCGCCCGCCCTGCGCCCCGCCGCCGAAGCCGCGAAACTGCTCGCGTCCATCGGCGTCGATCTCGCCGCGATCATACTTCGCCCGCTTCTCGGCGTCGCCCAACAGGTCGAAGGCGGCGGTGATGCGCTTGAACCGTTCTTCGGCGGCCTTGTCGCCGGGGTTCTTGTCGGGATGCAGTTCCTTGGCCAGCTTGCGGAACGCCTTCTTGATCTCGTCCGCGCTCGCGCCCTTGGAAACGCCCAGTTCCTGATAGGGATCGCCAGCCAATTTTCGCTCCACTCCGGATCAATACAGACCAGAGCGTCAGTTAAGCCATGCGCCCGCCCGCCGAAAGGGGCCGACATGGTTTAGATCGGCAGGACCAGCGGAACTATCGCCTCCGCGCCCCAGCCGTACCCGTCGCCCCACTGGGCCACGGCGACCTTGGCTATGGAGCCGACGCCGCCTGGAAAGTCCGCCGCGACCTCGACCGCGCTGTAGACGGCCGCCAGCCCCTCGACCTCCCAGACCCGGCGCTCGACATCCCCGTCCAGCACCCGCACCCGGAACCGCCTCTGATCGACCTCGACCGGCTCGCCTTCCCAGCCGTCGCCGCCTTGCCTCACGCGCGGCAGCCAGCCCAGCCACCACCCGCCGCCTTCCGCCACGGCCCGCAGATGCGCCGGTGGCAACGGCGCCGCGTTCCGGTTGCTCCAGGCGAAGCTCACCTCCGTCGTCCCCGCCCCGCCCGGCGGCGACCCCACAGGCCCCGCCCGCCAGATCCGCGGCAATCCGCGCTCGACCGCATCCACCTCTGCCCGCGCCATGCCGCGCTCCAGCACGACGACCAGCGCCCCCGGCTCCGCCCCGCGCGCTGCCGCCGCTTCCGTCCCCTGCTGCCCGCGCGACAGACCGCTCAACCGCCACACGTCTCCGCCGATCAGTTCGGCCCGGCGGAACTGCACCAGTTCCCACCCGTCCGCACTGCGCACCGCCAGCAGATTGGCGCCCGACAGCACCGCCTCGGCCGCTCGGCTCTGCGGCGCCTGCCCCTCGATCCGCACGCTCAGCACGCCCGTCTCGTCCCAGCGCCCGACCAAGCCGGGCCGCAAGGGCGCCGTCAGCGTTCCCACCGACGCGGGCGTCTCCACCACCGCCCTTTGCATCAGACTGTTGACCGAGGCCCCGCCATGCAGCGCCATCGGCGTCCACGGCTCGGCGGCGGCCGCGACCACCGGCCGCCCGTCCGCCTCCTCGCCCGGCAGAGGCGGCAGGTCCAACAGCATCAGGAACGGGGCCCCCGGCGTTCCCGCGCCGCCGCCGTCTCCACGCCAATCCTCGGGCGCGTCCACGACGGACACCTCGACCACCGGCGCCAGCACCGCGCTGGGCGTCTCGTCCCAGTCCAGCCGCTCGACGCGCCAGTCGCCCGCACGGCCCTCCACCGCCGTCACATCGCCCGGCTCCAGCCTCAGCGCCTCCAGCGGCCCTAGCTTCAGCGTCAACCGCTCGGCCGCCTCGCCCTGCAACAGCCGCTTCGCCGCCGCCGTCGCCAGCCCGACCCCGACCACGGCGGGCAGGGCCGCATCCACGCCGCCGCCCTCGCCGTCGCCGCGCACCGTCACCGCACCCAGCTGATAGTCCGCCGCCTCGTCGATGAAGCGCAGCCGCGCCGCGCCCGGCCGAGGCGTCAGCCGCCGATCCGCCGCCGCGCTCCCGCCCTTGTCGGGCAGGGCCAGCGCCGCCTGATGCAGCGTCATCTCCCGCGCCGTCTCGCCCAGCACGGCCACCCGACCATCCCGCTCGGCCGTCGTCGCCCCCAGCGCCTGCACCAGCGGCGCCAGCGCATCCTTCGTCGCCATCGGCCGGTCGATGACATAGCCCGTCACCCCGCCGTCCACCGCCCCGACCGTATAGTCCGTCTCGCTCAGCCCGCCCCGCTTCAGGATCGCTTCAATCAGCCCGCGCGCATCGCCGCCCATCCGCCCGTTCAGCCAGTGCCCTGTGCGCCAGGCGCCCGCATCGGCCCACACCTCATGCAGCGCCGGAAACGCCGGATAGGGCCGCGCATCCCAGCACCAGACATCCGCCCCTTCCAGCATCGGCCCGCCGTAAACGCCCGAGATCGGATTGTTCGCTGGCTGTGAATAATGCCCCAGCACCGCCTCGATCAGCCGCCGCTGCATCCGGTCGTCGCGGGCGCCCGTAGAGTACGGCGGCAGAGCGTTCTCGCTGCTCTTCGGATCTTGGAACAGGTTCGGCGCATTGCCCCCGCGATCCACCGCCGCACAGCCGAACTCGGTCAGCCGGATCGGCTTCATCCCCGGAACCCAGGCCGTCGGCGACGCCTGCCTTGCGCCGCCCACGCGCTCATGATGCCGGTTCGACCACCAGCCCTTCAAATCCTTGTAGCGCCAGATCCAATCCTCGCCATGGGCGCCGTCCTCGATCGTCGTGCGCCGCTGCGCCGCCTGATCCGCCGCGCTGGCGTAGAACCAGTCATACCCCTCGCCGCCCGCAACCTGCGCCGCCAGATAGGCCGGGTCCGACGGCCCCTTGAAATCTTCGGCGTCCCGCCCGCCGGCGCCCCCGCGCCAGTCGCCCATCGGCGGATACCAATCGATGCCGACGTAATCGATATTCGGGTCCGCCCACAAAGGATCGAGGTGAAACCGAACCTCTCCGTCCCTCTGCCAGCCGAAATACTCCGACCAATCTGCGGCGTAGCTCAGCTTGACCCGCGACCCGACCACCGCCCGGCATTCCGCCGCCAGCGCTCGGAATTGCGCCACCGCCGGAAAGCCCCCGTCCGCATCCCGCGTCCAGGTCAGCCCCCGCATCTCCGAGCCGATCAGCAGGCCGTCCGCCCCTTCATCCGCCGCCATGCGGGCATAGTGCAGCGCCAGCCGCCTCAACCCCCAGCCGCCCGCCGTCCCGAACAGGGCCTCGACCTCGGCCGTCGCCCCGGCCCCGTCCGTCCCCGTGATCCGCCCTCGCCACGGATAGCCGGCGCAGTCCATGAAGACGAAGGGATACAGCGTCACCTCCAGCCCGCGCGCCTTCAGCGCCCGGATCGCCTGCCGCACGCTCTCGTCCGACGGCGTCCCTCCATAGGCCGGGCCTTCGCCGCCCTCTCCGTCGTCGACCCGGCTGATCAGATGCGCGTCCGCGCGCGTCACCCCCGCCACGCCCCAGACCAGCGGCTGGGTCGGCTTGTCCCTCCGCTCCACCCCTGGCCGGATACGGCAATGCCCCATCCGCACGTCATCGCCGAACCAACCGACCACCAGACTGACCCGCTTCAACCTCGGCGCCTGCGCCATCAGTTGATCCAGCGAGGCCTCCAGGTTCGTCTGACCCGCCGTCAGATGTACGTTCTCGGGCGTGGACTTCGCCAGTCCCTCGCGCCGCATCACCGGCTCGGTCGCCAGGCAGAACTCTCCCGCGCCGGGGATCAGGCTCACGCCCTCCAGCCGGTCCTCCAGCTGCGGCGCCGCCCCCTGCGGCCGCCGGAACACCTCAAACGCCAGCTGCGGCGGCCGGTCGCCATAGGCGTCCAGCGGCAGATCCTCGAACACCACATAGGCCGTCCCGCGATAGGCGGGCGCCCGCCCCTCCACCGCCTCGATCAGCGGATCGGGCGTCTGGTCCTCGGTCCCGCGATGCAGCCGCATCGTCACGCCCGCCATATCCATCAGCTGCCCGTCGGCCCACACCCGCCCGATCCCGTCGATCGCCCCCTCGCACAGGGCCACGGCGAAGCTCAGCGAATAGGCGTAGTCGACCGTCTTCTGCCCGCCCTTGCCGCCCGACCGCTTCTCCTTCCTCTCCAGAAAGCGCGCGGCCCAGATCACCTGCCCGACCACCCGCGCCCTTCCGAAGACGCAGGCCATCGGCGCCCCCTCGGCCGAGGACTGCACTTTCAGCCCCTCCAGCCTCGGCCCGACCTGCCGCGCAGGCGACAGCCCGGCGATCAGCCAGCTATCCGTCGCCCGCCCCAGAACCCCGCCGATAAAGCCCCCGATCGGTCCGCCCAGCGCCGACCCGATCCCGCCCAGAACGACCTGCGCCATGCCTGCTCCTTCTTAGAAATTCGGCCAGCGAAACGCCGCGACCAAACGCCTGCGCCACCACGCCCCCATCCAGCTCTCGACCACCGACCGCCCCCAATAGGCGTGGATCATCCGCCGTTCCGGCCCTTCGACCGCGCTCAACACGGCGCAATGCTTAGCCGGACAGCCCGCCGCCATGCGGAACAGCAGCACATCGCCCAGCCCCGCCTGCTCCGGCGCGATCTCCACCAGCCGCCGCCGCGCCGCGGCCCACAGCGTCTCCTCGCCCCCGACCTCGGCCCAGTCGGGACGATAGGGCGGCGGCGCCTCCGGCTCCTCGCCGACTGCCTCGCGCCACACCCCCCGCACCAGCCCCAGGCAGTCCGCCCCCTCGCCCTTCACGCTGGCCTGATGTCGATAGGGCGTCCCCAGCCACCCCCGCGCCGCCGCCACGACCCGCGCGCGCCGTTCGGCATCCCTCATCGCCTGCGGCTCCGGCCGTCATTGCGTCCCGCCGCAGGCCGCGCCGTCAGGAAGTCCTCGCCCGGAATGTCCGGAAAGCCCTGGAAATTGACCCCGTTCCCGAACACCCCCGTACAGGTCGCCCACCGCTTGTCGCAGTTGCGCCCCGCGACCGCCGCCGCATCCAGCCCGCACCGTCCATCGCCCAACACCGCGTCGCAGCCCCGGCCGTATGTCCGCCCGACCACCCGCTCCAGCGCCGCCATCGGCCCGTCCAGATCGGCGACGAAGCGCCCGCTCTCGCGCCGTATCCGCGCCAGCCGCCCCTTCCACAGCCGCACCCTCAGGTCCGGCCGCATCCAGTCCACGCGCCACAGCTCGACCTCGGCGGCGTCATACCGCCCCGCCGCTATGTCCTCTTCGGTGATCGCCGCATCATCCAGCCCGCCGGACGCCGACAGCGCACCCGCCGCCAGCCCGACCTCGCCGTCGCCCGCCCCGCCGGTCCAGCCGCTGGCCGCCCGGCACGCTGCGCCCTCGACCTCCAGATCGCGGTCATGATCGGTAAAGCCCATCGCCCGCCCGTCGGCCCGCCTCAGCAGCCAGACATGACACAGCGTCGCCGCCCCGCTCTCGATGCGGGCGGCCAGTTCGTCCGGAACATTGCGCATGGCTCAGACCCGCACCTCGATCAGAGGCATGGCCACCATCCGCCCGGCGCCGAAGCTCTCCAGCGTCACCTCCATCCGGTCCGCGTCGAACCGCACCGGCACGTCGAAGGCGAAGCCCGCCGTCACCGCCGCGCCCTGCGGCGGCGGCGTCGCCAGCGTCACCCGTCCCGTCGTTGTCTCCAGATTGAAGACCGCCGTCTCTACGCCCGCCACGGCCACCCGCACCGATCCCTCGACCGGCTTGGCGATGAGGCGTCGATGATCCCCGTAAGCCTTGCTCAACTGAAAGACGCGCGCCTGCCCGTCTCCCGTCCCGATCGCCTGATCCAGCGGCGTCACGGCCGCCCCCGGCGCTCCGCTCCTGAAGTCCGCGAAGTCGCGGAACCGGAACCCATGCAGCCGCCCGCGCCGCGCCTCGAAAAACGCCGTCAGCGCCGCCATGTCGTCCAGCGACCGCAGGCCCGCTCCGATCAGATAACGCCTGCGCCCGTCCGCCCAGGGCGTCGAGCGGCGCTCGAACCCTGACGCCAGCGTCGTGATCTCCGTCCTTCGCTCGACCCCGCCGGTCGAGCCGAACGCCAGCCGCGCAGGCAGCCGCACCTCATGGAAAGCCACGCGTCCTCGCTACTTTGCTTCGGATCTCGTCCCGTCGCGGGACAGATTGCGAACGTTTCGCGAAAAACTTCATCTCACGGCAGTCTTCGGGTTGTCCGAACGGCCAGGCTCAGCCATGCTTTCGCCACACCACGGCGAAGCCGTTCAACAACAGGAGATCCGCGTGCGCGGCGAAATTCTCAGCTATGACGACGTCTCGGGCACGGGCCTGATCAGCGGCGACGACAGCATCCGCTACGGCTTCACCCGCGCAGACATCCAGGCTGGCGGAATCGTCGCCGTCGGCGCCCGCGTCGACTTCGTGCCGGAAGGCATGGAGGCGACCCAGATCATGATCCTGGCCTCCACGGCCCCCGCCGCCGCCTTCGGTCAGGCCGCCGCCTCATCGACGGGCGGCGCTCCGCTCGGCGCCTATGACTTCGCCACGGCCATGCTGTCCTTCAACGGCCGCCTGCGTCGCCAGCACTTCTGGATCAGCTGGCTGATCCTGCTCGGCGCCGGCGTGGTGCTGGGCTGGATTCCGATCCTCGGCGCCCTGCTGTCCATCGCCATGATCTGGCCGAACCTGGCCATCACGGTGAAGCGTCTGCACGACATGGGCAAATCAGGCTGGTTCGCCGTCATCCCCTGGGTCGCCAACATCGTCGGCTTCATCATGATCATCGGCGCCGTCGGCACGGCCGTCATCACCAACCCGCAGGCCTTCGAGAGCGAAGATCCCTCCGTGGCCCTGTCCATGCTGGGCTCCATGATGGGCGGCCTCAGCATCATGCTGCTCGTCGGCCTGGGCTTCCTGCTCTGGATCGGCATCTCCGACAGCCAGAAGGGCGACAACAAGTTCGGCCCCAATCCCAAGGGCGAGTAATCGACCCATCGGTCTGCAAAGGGACGCCTCCGGGCGTCCCTTTTTTTGTTGGCGCTGTCGTTCACAGCCCCTCCCTGCTTAAGCGCCGCTAGCCGCGCGCGCCCAGCGCCGTCGCCCGCGCCAGCATCCGTGCGATCTGCGTCTCTGACCGCAGCAACCCCTCGGACCCGCCGTCCACCGTGACGTTGACCGTCACTCCGGTTGCGCCGGCCATCGGCTCGACCGTCCCCGCGCTCGCCGGACGGAACACCTCCGGCCCGCGCTCTCCGACCAGATAGGCGCCCCCGCCCATCACCGGCCCGCCATCCGCCCCCGCCCCGCCGAAACCGCCCAGCGCCGCCGCTATGGCGCCGCCCAGCCCCCCGCCGCGCACGCGCTCCCACTGCGCGGCGTCCTGCACGACGAGCAGCGAGACTTCCGCGTCCTGCAGGATGTAGGCGATGCTGCCCGGGTTGTCGATGGCGTGCAGCGGCACGGGCACGCAGCCCGTGGCCATGGCGGCCTGGTCGATGCTCATGGCGTCCAGCCCGTTGGGCAGCAGCACGGCGATGCGCGCGCCCTGCGGCAGGCCCGAGGCGGCGATGGCGCGGCTCCACTGCCGCACGCGCTCCTGCGCCTGGGACCAGCTCAGGCTGGTCCAGTGGCCGGTGGCGGGGTCGCACTGGCGGTAGGCCTCGCGGTCGGGGGTGAGGGCTGCGCGGAAGGCCAGCAGTTCGGGCAGGGTCTGCACGGCGTGCAGGTCGGGAAGGGTGGAGGTCATGCGCACCATCGGCCGGCTGTCCCGGCCTTGAAAATGTCAAAAACAGGAGCTGCCAGCGCTTGTCTGGCGGGGCTTGGAAGCGGTTTTCGTGCAAATTTCCGCACGACCGTGCTGCGGATTATCGCAGCCGGCGCGTCAGCCTGCGGCTTCCAGCCCGTGGGCGAAATGCGCGCGCATGGCCTGCGCGGCGCCTTGCGCGTCGCGCGCGCGCAGCGCCGCCATGACGGCATTGCCCACACCCTTTTCGGCGATGATCGGGCGCGGTCATGATCCGGTCATAGACGAATGCCCGATCCGTCTCGGCGGCATAGCCGCTGGCGACCTGCTCCCCGTCTTCGGCGTTCACCCGCACAGCGACGACCGCGCCGTCGCGTTCGGTTCT
>OFTY01000257.1_pt1 | contig 50968 bp, 36 predicted proteins | sample 1775061 | NCBI WGS metagenome assembly OFTY01 (sample SAMN08195773, study PRJEB24354) | sludge metagenome | isolation source: sludge from phenol fed wastewater aerobic bioreactor B | place: India: Nagpur | collected 2016-09-16 | reverse complement strand
AAACTGCAATTGTTATGGGATTTCCTGAGCTATCAGCAAGTGCCGAGGACACAGGCGCTGAAGTTCAGGGTGGGGTACGCGTGGTGATCATAAAAGAAGGGAAAGACTCCCTTGCAAAATTTTGTGCAATATGAAAAAAATTATGGACCTGCTTTTGAGCAGCGCTTTTCGAAGATGGTGCCTGCTTTTTGCCATGATAACAATCTGTGAGTCGTTGCAAGCCCAGCCACAGTCACCGGGAAGCCTGCCCCAATTACTGCCCCAAACTCCTGAAGCCGCTCAATTCATGAAAACGGGCCTGGGCAATATTGATCAGTCTACCGGTGCTGCCCGGGCGGTTGTTCCACTCTATGCATTCAAAGTGGGCAGCTTTGAATTCCCGATCACCTTACGTTATCTCTGCCAGGGGAACAAGCCGGAGGAGCTCTGTTCGCGGGTGGGTTGGGGTTGGAGCCTGGCGGCAGGAGGCGTGATATCCAGAAAGGTTATGGGGATGCCCGACGAGCGGGCGCCCAGGCCTGCGCCCCTTTCCACTACCGATTTAAGCGCCGGTACTACGCAAGCAGTCTATGATTACCTGCAGAACGGCAAGACCGATAACGGCACCTCCGATATTTTCGATACCCAACCCGACGAGTTCTATTACAGCTTCAATGGTCATAGCGGCAAGTTCATACTCAATGATGCCGGCCAACCGGTGGTCATCCAACATGAAAACCTTTCTATCGTGGTCAACAAAACCGCACCCAATCCCGGGGTTGGTATCGATTTTTCTACCATTGCCATCACCACACCAGATGGCGTAAAGTATATATTCGGAGAGAATAACGCTTATGACAAAACGAAGTCGGACGGTTTTTTAAAAGGCAGTGTCTTTCCCAAAACAGCATTTTACCTGAGCTCGATCATGCTGCCTGGGGCAGATACGATCTCCCTTTCCTACAACCGGATCACCACCCGTGCGCTGGCCGGTTTTTCGGAAACGGTATCCACTCCCAACCCGGACCAGAACACCTCCAATCAATGCCCGCAGGGGCATTATATCGAATCCCGGAATTTCTCCTTCCAGGATGTCACCTATGATGCCTGTTACCTGGCCAGGATCACCACCACCACCGGCATTACCGTTGTGCTGGACTATGAGGCCATGAGTGATGCAAGCGGGGATAAAAGATTGCAGCATCTTGCTGTCTATAACCTGAATCAATACCGGGTCAGTGAATACTTTTTTGAATACACCAACTGCGCTGGTGTCGTCAATGCTTATCCTACTTCTCCTGTTACTACTGCAACCGGGATTAACGGCCGGTTCTTCCTGACGCGGGTGTACCAGCCCTTTCTCAATCCGGATGGCGGCGATCTGCAGGACAGGATCGGATACAATTTCGATTACTATGATGGCGCCGCTCCCAATGGCGCCAGTTCTCCTTACACGGTGTTGGATGGCGTGTATGCTCAGGACTATTTTGGCTTTTCCAATGGCAAGAACAATCAGAGCCTGCTTCCCAGGCCGGCCCCACCAGATGATTTCCCCACCACGGCCATACAATGGGCTGACAAGGCCCCGGATGCAGCCTACTCCATCAAAGGGATGCTGAGGAAAATCACGTATCCTACCACGGGCTCAGACGAGTTTTTCTATGAACCCAACACCATACTCAGCATGGAAATGATCCCCCAGCAGGGAAGAGTGTCGCATGACATGCATGGCGAAGGATCCAGTGGTTATGGGTCCGCCAATATTGTCAACACGTTTAGCGATGTTTTTTCTGTTTACAGGACAAATGTGGCCACCTTTAACCTCACGCAATCCGTGGAAACAAACTGTAATGCGCCCTGCGCCTTATGCAAAACCATTTTCTGCACCATCAATGACATTACCGATGGCACGGTGGTCAGAAATTATACAGCCACCGGTTTGAATCCCATTGCGGATACTGTCACCTTGCGGGCAGGTCACAATTACCGGGTTGAGATCAACATTTCAGGCCCTGCGTGCTTTCATGCACAAATGGTATTGAATTATGATGCCACTAACCCCAACGCACAGCCGGTAAACCGGATGACCGGCGGGGTGCGGGTCAGCAGGATCCGCAAAAATGATCCGCTCACCGGCCGCGCGATGAACAAATACTATTATTATGCGGCTTTGGCCAGCCTGGGCTCGTCTAGTGGTCAGGGCCTGTTAAAGCAGGAATATAGATCCAGCATAAAAACAGTGATCGGTTGTGAGGGATGGGTATGTTACCACTGTGGCCATAGCATTTATAACTCCAACGGGATCTATAATCTGTTTGGAACCAATAATAGCCACGTTTACTATACCGATATTATTGAAGCCGATAATGCCCTGTTCTCCAATGGCGGTATCCAGTACACCTATTATCCACCCAGTTTCTCCGGGGGCACCATCCGGTTGAGAGGGGTGGACATACCCTATGCACCCGAAAATCTGAATGCCAACTATAATGGTGTGCTCAAAAAAACAACCTGGTTCAACCAGGCAAGGACCACCCTGCGCACGGAAGAAAACACGTATGAAACGGTTACTTCGGCCGATATTGTCCGCTCCATTCATATCCGCCGGCAATATACCGATCCAGCCGGGATCACAGCGCCCGATCCAGGGGCTTTTCTTCCCTTCGACGTCCGTGAATCGGACTACGCTCCTTTCTGGCTCCGGCAAACTTCCAAAACCGTCACTGCCTATGAAAATTTATCTGTCGGTCTGCAGACAGTGACTACTTATACCTATGGTACCAAAGACAATGTATTACCGCGGGAAGAGAAGACGACTACCAGCAGGCAGGAAGAGAAGAAGATCACCCGGAATTATGTGAGCGACAATCCTTTCTCGGACCCGGTCGTCAGTGTGATGAAAACCAATTACCAGATTGCTCGATTAGTGCAGGAGCTCACCGATCTGAACGGGAACAGGCTTACAGAAAGAAGGATCCAATATAAAGACTGGTACAATGATGGGAAGGTCACCGAACCGTATCTCATCCTGGAAAACCAAACCGGCAGCACCACCCTGGAAGACCGGATCTATTTCAGGCAATATGATCAAAAAGGCAATATGACCGAGCTGTCTAAAGCCGGGGGACAACCGATCGTATACCTTTGGGATTATTACAGTTCCCAGGTCACGGCAGAGATCAAAAACGCCACCCTGGGCCAGGTTGCTGCTACTTCTTTTGAATCCACTGGTACAGGTAACTGGACCCTGTCGGGTACGCCCGTCTCAGACCCCGGTGCACCGACCGGCAAGAAAGTTTTTCCGCTCACCGTTCCCAATGCAGCCACTAAATCGGGACTTGGCAGTAGCACCAGCTATATCGTTTCTTACTGGAGCAATAGTGGTCCGCAAAATGTAAATGGTTCTCCTTCCACGGCAGGCAGGAGCAGGAATGGCTGGACGTATTATGAGCACCTGGTCCTACCGGCCGGTGGCACTATCTCGGTGAGCCCATCTTCCACCGGTAGCCGGATCGACGAGCTGCGCCTGTATCCCAAAGGAGCCGCCGTCACCAGTTTCACCTGCGAGCCACTGGTAGGGATCACGGATCAGTGCGATGTGGACAACCACATCACCTATTACGAGTATGACAAACTGAACCGGCTTCGCCTCATCCGCGACCAGGATGGCAACATTCTGAAAAAGATCTGTTATAACTATATGGGCCAGCAAGCGAATTGCGGATCACCCCTGCTGTATTACAGTCAGGCGCAAACGGTGACCCTTACCCGCAATAACTGCGGGCCCGGATATACCGGCGGGGCTTATACCTATTCATTGCCCACAGGTGCCTATACCTCATCAGGTAGCCAGGCAGCAGCCGATCAGTTGGCACTCAGTGATATCAATAGCAAAGGACAAGACCAGGCTAATGCCAACGCCAGTTGTATCGTCACTGGCACTGCGTATTTTTCATTGAGAAATGGTTTTACAGGATCGGGGCCTTTCCCGATCCCGGTCACTATCCTGTTCATACAAGGGACTACCGTTGTACAAACATCCAGTTTTTCATCTTCGGCCAATGGCAGCGTAACGGTTTCTGTTCCATCGGGAACGTATAAGTTAAGATTGCAGGTGAAGGCAGGATTTGAAAATTACACCATCAGCTATACCATTGGAGGGCGTTATGTGGAACCGCCCAGGGATGGATCAGGTTCGTATACCACGGACAATATCGATTTTTCCCCCACTACCGTCAGTGGGGCATTTATCATCAGAGCGACCAACGCGCAATGATCAAAACCTGAAAAACGGCACCTATGAGCTATAAAGTTATTGGGACGATTTGCCTGTTGGTATCCGCTACCGGGATGTATGCCCAGGTAAAAACGCCTGACCCATACACTTCCGGCAATTTGAATTATGTCCGGACCTGGGTTCCTTCAGCCCCGGTGGCGGATGTGAATTTGCTGTCGGGCAAATCGCTTCGGGATGTAAAGCAAACCACCCAATATATGGATGGGCTCGGCAGACCGATCCAGCTCGTCGCCAGTCAACAATCGCTGCACACCGGCGACCTGCCCCTTGACCTGGTGAGCCCGGTAGTTTATGATGAATCCGGACGGGAGACTTATAAATATCTTCCGTTCGCCGCTCGTACAGTCTACGGAAATACGTCTATCAGCGATGGGGTCTTCAAGATCAATCCTTTTCAACAGGACTCGGTGTTTGGACAGGGCCGTTATCCCGGAGAAACATTCTATTACAGCAAAACCAATTATGAGCCCTCTCCGCTCAACCGCGTAACGGAGGTATATGCTGCTGGCAATAGTTGGGCAGGCAGCGAGCCCAATGCAGATCCCAACAGTCGCCGGAGCATCACCACCCAATACCAGCTCAATGCAGCCGCTGATTCCGTTCGCATCTGGACAGTAACCGGCAATGCCTTTATCTCCACGACCCAGTACGATACTGCCCAGTTGTACAAAAATGTGACGGTCGATGAGCACAAAAAAAGTGTCATTGAATATAAAGACAAGGAAGGAAAAGTAGTTTTAAAGAAAGTACAGATCGGCAATGACCCTGCCGCCGGCCATAGCGGCTGGCTATGTACGTATTATGTGTACGATGATTGGAGCCGCCTCCGCCTGGTGATCCCCCCTAAAGCGGTGGAGCAGTTAGCGGTCAGCAATTGGGCGTTGAACCAGACATTGCTCGATGAGCTCTGTTTCCGTTATGAATATGACCAGCGCAACCGGATGATCATCAAAAAAACGCCGGGAGCCGGAGAAGTCTGGCTGGTCTATGACCGGCGCGATCGCCTGGTCCTGATGCAGGATGCGGTCATGCGCAGCCAGGTCACCCAGAAATGGCAGTATACTTTATACGATGAACAGGACAGGCCTGTTGCCACTGGCCTGTGGAACAATACCAATGACGGGACCTATCACCGGGTCCAGGCGTATAGCAGCAGCAGCTATCCTAACCTCAGCGGACAAACCTTTGAAGAACTGACCCGAACTTTGTATGATGACTATGACTGGACATCCCCGCTGGCCGGCACGCTGAAGAATTTTGATATTGCCTATGCCAATCCTTATTGGATGGCCGCTGGTAACAGTTATCCTTATGCTCAGGCCCTTCAGCGCAGCACCATGACCCGTGGACTGGTCACTGGCGGGCAGGTCAAAATACTGGGGAGCAGTCCGGCCCGGTACATTACCACGGTAAACTTTTATGATGATAAATCAAGGCTGTTACAAAGCCGGACCTTGAATAGCACCGGAGGGATTGATATCAATACCATCCAGTACAACTGGAGCGGCCAGCCACTGGTGACGGTGCAGCAACAGGAAAAGAAAGGCCCTAACCCGCAGACGCATATCACTATCACCAAATATAACTACGATGATCTGGGGAGGGTGCTCACCGTGAGCAATGCCATCAACAGTGTCATCAATGGTGTCCCGACGGGTAAGCCGGAGCAGGTGATCGTCAGCCATGAATACGAAGCCCTGGGGGAGCTGCGAAAAAAATCGCTGGGCAACCCGGTGCTGGAATTACTGCAATATGAGTACAATATCCGCGGCTGGCTCACCGGGATCAACCGGGATTTTCTGGCAGGCGCTCAGACCCATTATTTTGGAATGGAACTGGGGTACGACAAAACCGCCACCGCTCCGGGCTCTACCGCCTTCAGCACGCCCGCCTACAATGGCAATATCAGCGGCACGGTCTGGAAAAGCAAGGGCGACAATATCAACCGCAAATATGATTATAGCTATGATAACCTCAGCAGGCTCACGGGCGCTGCCTTTCAGCAGAACACCTCCGGCAGCGACTGGAACAATGGCGCTGCGAATTTCAATGTCGCCAATCTCTCCTATGATGCTGGTGGCAATATCCTCACCATGCAGCAATGGGGATGGAAACTGAGCGGCAGCGATCTCATCGATGATCTGCAGTATACCTATTATGACAACAGCAACCGCCTGAAGAATGTACGGGACCAGCGCAATGATGTAACCACGAAACTGGGCGACTTCAGAAGCTCTTCGCTGTACATGAGCAGCCTGGGCAATGACAAGACGACTGCTGCTACTGATTACACCTATGATAATAACGGCAACCTGACCAGGGATCTCAATAAAGATATCGGTAATGCCTCAACGGACGGGATCATGTACAATCATTTGAATCTGCCCGAGGTCATCACTTTTCGAAACAGCACCGGGATTAAAGGCACCATCACCTACGTATATGATGCGCTGGGTACCAAACTCCAGAAAATTGTAGCAGAAACAGGAGTTCCTGTGCAGACAACCCTCTACGATGGCGCTTTTGTCTACCAGAATGATACTCTGCAGTTGATTGGTCACCAGGAAGGGCGTTCCCGCTATGCCAAACAATACTATCTTAATGGCAGTAGCCAATACAGGTTTTTCCATGATTATTTTATCAGGGACCACCTGGGAAATGTGCGGATGGTATTGACCGAGCAGCAGGATACAGCGGCATATATGGCCACGATGGAAGCGGCTTACCGTGCCAAAGAGAATGCCTTGTTCGCCAATATCCCACAAACATCTTATTCCAGAGCATTGGTGCCGGGCGGATATCCCAATGACCCGACCACTTCGCCCAATGATTCGGTGGCACGGGTCAATGGAAGTTCGAAGAAAGTAGGGCCTGCCTTGGTATTGAAAGTGATGAGCGGGGACAAGGTAGACATCGGGGTGAGATCCTTTTACCGGAGCAGTGGCGGCGCTGGGGGTACCAGTAATCCTATTGCGGATATACTGAGTGCCCTGGCAGGAGGGATCACCAGTGCTGTGGGCGACAGCAAGGGCACTTTCACGCAACTGAATGATCCGGGCAGCCCATTGGTTGGTGCGCTCACCAATTTTATAAATACGAATAATCCGAACCCGGCAGGAAAGCCGAAGGCATTTCTGAATTGGATACTCCTGGATGAGCAATTCAGGATGGTGGGTACCTTTCCGCAAACCGGCGCCATACCGGTGGGGAGTGCAGATGTGCTCAACACCCTGGCCTATAGCGGCATCGACATCACCAGGAACGGTTTTTTGTATATTTATGTAAGCAATGAGACCCAGAACCAGGATGTGTTCTTTGATAACCTGAGTGTGCAACACTATACAGGGCCGATACTGGAGGAGACGCATTATTATCCGTTTGGATTGACGATGGCAGGGATCAGCTCAAAAGCATTCAAACCGAACTACAGCGAGAATAAGTACAGGTACAATGGGAAGGAACAACAGAACAAGGAATTCGCTGATGGGTCAGGACTGGAGATGTATGATTACGGAGCGAGGATGTATGATGACCAGATTGGCAGATGGCATGTTATTGACCCAATGGCTGATATTAGCAGAAGATGGGCTCCTTATCACTATGCGTATGATAACCCGGTAAGGTTTATTGACCCCGATGGAATGGCCGTTGAAGATGTCAGTGGCGGAGTGAAATATTCTGGACTTGACGCTCAAATAATGCTTCGGCAATATCAGCTTCTGACCTCGATAAATGCCCAAGGAGGTGATGATAAAAAGAAGAAAAGGAATAAAGAAGGTCAGACTTTTGTAAAGCATAAGGGTGAATGGATCCCAAGCCAAGACTTGGCGCCCGTTACAGTTAGCCGTATAATTAAGGATGGAAGTGATCCAATGAGCGGCGGGCCTATGGCAGCGGTAGCACCAATCGCAGGCACACTGGCAGCGTCAGATGGTCCAATACCAATTGGTGATGCATTAGGTGCAACTGTTATAGCTGGAACCCTTGGTTATGAACTAACTCAGAAAAGGTATTTGACCTATTTTACAATTCATCCTATTACAAATGAGGTATATGTAGGTATGACTAGTGGATATGGCTCTTTTGAAAGCATCTTAGCTCGAAGATGGGCGAATCATCATATTTTAAGAGCGCAAGGCTTTCCTAGACCAATAATGGATCAGGTAGGCTATACCGAAGCAGCATTTGTCGCAATAAGAGGGAGAGAGCAACAGTTATATGATATGTTCCGTTTGCAGGGCATACCATTGGTAAATGCCAAGAGACCTGTAGGAGCATTAAATCCTCTCGGATATTTTTTTCACAAAACGTCAGATGCTTTCTATGGCAATATTGCACCGTTTACGGGACGAATTATCATTGGTCAAGTAATTTTTTAAATATCCATATGAGTAAGGGGTTAATAGAGAATCAGCAAGAACTGGAATTCCATAAAAATTGGAGTTTGTTCATTTTTAATTTTCTCAAAGAGAACTATTCCTCAAATAGGAATAATTATTATGACGAAATAGTAAAAATAGTACTTATGACATATGAGTTGAAAGATTTGCGAGGAATGCGAATACTCTCAAAGGAAAGCATAAGATTCGCAAAGCAATATAGCAAAGAGCAAATTAAAATACTTAATCAGGAACTATTCGAACAGTTTGGGATGGATATCTATACATATAATAATAATGCAAAAAGAATAAAAGAGATAATTAAAAGGGGCGAAATAAAAAACCTACCCGAATATGAATTGCTTCTTGATTATTTGGAAGACATATTTGAAGATGCAGCAAACCAAGAAGAAATCGATAAAATTAATCCTTTATTAGAAGCGTATCAAAGAAAAACCGGGAAAGTATAACCGCACGCAAAAATAGATTGGGGCAAACTGGAGCCACCCAACGAACATGACATTGAACCAGTAAACAATAATGAACCGATCCCATTTAAAAGGCCTTAATTATGAAATACTCACTTTATTTTCTTCTTTTGATTTTAAGCTCGTGCTTCGCTTTTTGCGAGGATTATAGTAAATGGGAATTAAATGATGATAGGAGTTTAGATAAAAAATTGGACACTGTTATTTTGGATATTCCGCTGGATAAGAAAGGCCTTCGAATAGATTACTGGAAAAAAGCAAAGGAGTTGGAGCGCAAAATTGGGCTGGAAAGACTGGAATTGGGGTTCGATAGTTTACAAGTTCGAATCTGGCATGCACATTCGTTTACAGATAAGGTTCAACTTGTCATACTAAAAAATCAGGGATATAAATGGAGAGGGACGCTTTATTCATTAAAATGCAGATATAGTGATAACGGTGACTCTCTTGTAATGGTTGAAAAAGAAGTCCGGCAGGTTGTACCTAAAAATGGATGGAAAAAACTAATGGATAGACTATATAGTTTGAAGGTCTTAGTGCTTCCCCACTATGAGACGATCGAAAATTATTCACTTTGTAATGATGGTGATGGAATAACCGTAGAAACTGCGACAGCCAAAAAATATAGGATATATAACTATCCATGCCCTAGAAACCAAAGTAATATATGGCAGGCTGAAAACGCACAATTGATTTTAGAAATAGTAAATAAAGAGTTCCAGCTCCCTCCGATATTTAAATCAAGCAAGCATAAAAATCGATGATCATAAGAGTTTATTATATGACTACGTTCGGATAGAAGGGACGGCCCAAATGTATACAATCAGACCTGTTAATCCTTCTAACCCTTATCTCGTGGATATCATGAAGCAGTGGGATTGACAGCATTAGCTCTTCTTATTCCCATTAGTACGGGTGAAGAACCTCTACATCCATATAGAATTCACGAGCTTTTGAATCCGAAACCTAATCCTTTTCCGGTCATGGAAATAGGTCGGACAATTGGAACCCACATATTGTTTATCGATTTACCTTTACTCCCTCGGATGAGCCCCCCGTGTTGAAGTATGGAATTTCTGATTTGTATAAAAAATGGGTTAGATAAACCTGAGAACAAGTAGCAGCTTTAAAAGCAAGATGGGGTCCTTCTGTGACATTGACAATTTTGCAACGAACCAGCAATAGGATGCAGGCATTAGAGATCGAACGAGACTTGGTAAAAAATCATGTTGGTCAATACCATAGGTGATGAAATACTATTTATTAATTTACTGTATTTTGTTTCAATGCTGCAATTTTCATAAACATAAAAGTATTGCCCCTATGAATCATAAACTTAATTTTTACACTCAATATCATCAATTCTATATAAGTGATAAAGAATCTCAAAGAAAAACAGAAGAAGATAGTTTCTGGACAGAGGGTGCTACTTATTCAAGATTAGCAATTGGAGATGGCATTTTGGGTGTAGGGATAGGAAGCTATGGTCCTTTTAAAGGAGAGCTTATTTTTTTAAACAGTAAGGAAGATCTTATTAAATATGGTTATTTCGATCATATTGTTGAAGGAGGCATTAATGTAAAATCAGGAATATTGCAAGTGTTAGATTGTCCTAATTTAAATATTGAATTAGAAGTAAAGGTAAATCCCGGAAGTTATAGAGTGAGAATTTATTCTTTAAACCTTGCCAGTGTCGTAGGAGATTCAGGAGATGATTACTATAAAATAGAAATATGGCCAGATATAAATATGGAACGGACAGTGCTAAAACAATACCTGCCGTGAGTTACCAGAATAATACTACAGTAAAATGGGGTTGCTTTCATTCCTGGCGTAGGCTGGGCACTTGGAGCTGTTTATTTTCTGACTGACCCAATTGTCGAAAATTATACGGGAAAAAGTATTGGTGAACAAGTGGGAGATGCAACGAACAAGTCCATAAAAGTTTTTTCATCGGCGTGGAACACTTTGGTTTCAGGTTTGTCAACTTGGGAATCTGCATTTCGACGATGCCGTGTTCATTAGTGTATTATGTGTAAAATAAACTACCTGTGTTTGATTGTGTTTGTACTGGCCTTTTCAGAAGGTTGTGTCCAGAAAACGGTATTTAATGAAGAAGAGCTCCGATGGTTAAACGTCTACAATGCTGGGGATACTTTAATTTTCCAGTCGTCGAATCATGATTTGGACACTTCTATAATCGTCAAAAAGAGTATTTATTACCCTGAATATATGCCGATTGAGGTTCATGGCCGTTATCTTCCGCAACATGGGGAGGTCTGGTATAAGAATAAGAATTTTAAATACCACCCAGATGGTGGTCAACTTATCTCCATGATCAAAAGGGAACCTAAGAAAGCAACCGTGATAGATATAGATTATCTTTATAATGGTGTAATCGTACCCGATCTCAGTACAGGGTTTAAAAAATATAGGCAGGGTAAAGTCTACGCATTGGATTGCTTTAATGAACGCGCGAAGAATGACGTGCCAAAAATGATCTACTGGCAGGAGGATTCAGGAGTAGTCAAATATATCACGCATAGTAATGTTGAATGGAACCTGATCGCCTTAATAAGGGCACATATTATTTTGAAAGATTCCAGCCATATAAATAATGGAAACTAAACGGTGATAGATAACTCGAGTAATGTTTTCACATATTTCCTTCGCAACGGATGAAAGATTTTATCTTCGGGGACCTTTGAGTTTGGACTCCCTTGATTTGCCGGCCTCCATGCCTGTTTTCTGAGGCGCTCATCGACGGAGAAACCCTCTGTTCGGATTATCTTGTTCCAGTTCGTATTAACAATGGTAGCGGGAAATTTTTCCCTGTTCAAAAATGTGCAACAGGGTATCATCAGGTTTAGTTATTGGGGGGAATATGGGGGACACATGGCAGGCACTTGGTTACATCACCTTGCTGAATATTGGAGAAGTTTGGGAATTCCTGTAACTGAAAGATAACAGCTATGAAAAGGATATTTGACTTTTGCTTTACTGCCTTAGTATTTTCATTTGCAGGAGGGTGTGTGACCAAGACAGAATTGAATGCTGAAGAATTAAAATGGATCAATGTTTATAATGTTGGCGATACTTTGGTCTTTAAAGAAGATGGTAGTGGGGAAATGGATACGTCAATTATCGTCAAAAAAGAAATATATTATCCCCCGTATACACCGTTGGAAGTTCATGATCGTTATTTGCCACAACATGCTGAAGTGAAATATAAGAATAAGTACCTACAATATAGTCCAGATGGGGATGAGCTTGTTGGTTTTATCAAGCGAAAACCAAATAAAGAAACGGTTTTTCACATCAGCTATCTATACAGAGGATTTATTGATCATGACCTCACTATCGGATCCTTGAAGAAGAAAAAAAAAGGCCGAATCTATGAATTTAATGTTGATCATCCTCGTGCTGAGAGTGCGCAGCCTAAAGTAATATATTGGCATGAGGATTATGGTATTATCAAATACATTACCCATGGAGGAGTAGAATGGAAACGAATTAATCTGAAAGATTCTAGCTTTTTGAATGATGAACACTAATAAAGAAATTTTCTTTACTAAGCGCAATCTTCCGGTGACAGTGAAAATGGATCTCCTACACGACAGGCCTACCGGCAATAAATAACTCCAATGATGCTTTGGCACTCTTAACGGATGAAAGATTTTACCTTCAGGGACCTTTTAGTTTAGGCTCTCTTGATTTGCCGGTCCCCATACCTGTTTTCTGAGGCGTCCATCGACTGAGAGACCCTCTGTTCGGATTATCTTGTTCTGGTTCGTATTAACAATTGTAACGGGAAATATTTCCCTGTTCAAAAGGTTCAACAGGGTATCATCAGGTTTGGTTATTGGGGGGATATGGGGACACATGGTGGGAACCTGGTTGTGGCCCCTAATTGCATATTGGAGAAGCTTGGGAATCCCTGTCATCGTTCATTAGTCTATTATGTGTAAAATAAACTACCTGTGTTTGTACTGGCCTTTTCAGAAGATTGTGTCCAGAAAACAGTAATTAATATATGTCGATTTAGGTTCATGATCGTTATCTTCCGCAACATGGGGAGGTCGCTTGAGGATTTCTTCGTAATACTTGTTAAACAGATCAGTGTTGTAGTCTTTTTTCAATTCCAGCAGGATCTCTTTGAATCCCGGGACCCGCTTCATGGCGTGGTAGCGTTTGAGCAGGTCGCGGACCAGTGCCAGTTTGTTGCTGATGGTCTCGTTGATGGATTCGGCATAGGGATGGCTGTTGCGCACCCATTCTGTTTTGGATTTTTCGTTCCATTCGGCATCTGATACCTTCAGGGGGGTATGCACCTCGGCGTACCTGGATTTGTACCCAATGGTGATGCGAATGTGAACTTTGTAACGCCCCTTTCTGTTCGGTACTTTTCTCCAGTTATGCACGGGGGTGTAGGTGGGCCAGAACATACCGGCCAATGTCATGCTTTCCGTATCCCACTTCCAAGAATTTCGGAAGAAAGAGGTGGCATAAACAGTAAATAGAAGCGTAAAAAAAACCGTAAATAAGATCGTACATAACCTGCCGGTATTCAACGTGATTTCGCGGTAGAAATCGAGGCGGGCAAAAAAAGAAAAACCCGCTGAAACTTGCGTTGGCAGCGGGCTTACGTGTCGTTGAGTGTTTTCAGGTGCCGTGGGTGCTGGTACCGTAGTTGCCTCAAAGTTGCCCGACCTGGATTCGAACCAAGACAAACAGAACCAAAATCTGTCGTACTACCATTATACTATCGGGCAATGCCAGAGCCCGGTGAGGGGCTCAAAAAGGAGTGCAAAAATAAGGGATCAAATGTTTGCACCCAAAGGAATTTTAAAAAAAGTTGGCTTATTTGGCATGCACGAGGTAATAATTCTTTTTCCCTTTTTGCACCAGTAAATATTTGCCATGCAACAGCAGGTCTGTATTGACAGCCAACTGCTGGTCCTCTATTTTTTTCCGGTTGATGCTGACGCCGCCATTCTGTACCATTTTCCGCGCCTCTCCCTTGCTCGGAAAAATACCTGTCTCAGCCAGGAAGCTGACCACATCGATGCCTGCTGCCAGTTTCTCTTTTGTATAATCGAATTTCACCACACCTTCCATGCCTTCAAGATCGGCCTCACTCAGGGATTCTGCCGGGGCCTGCTGGTTCGAGAATAGTTTTTCGGTCGTTTCCACAGCTTTCCGGTATTCTTCTTCCCCATGCACAAAGCTGGTCACCTCTTTTGCAAGGGTCTTCTGCAATTCCCTGGCGCCGGGGTTTTGCTCGTGCAATGTTAGCAATTGTTCGATGGTATCTTTGGATAAGAACGTGAAGATCCTGATCCATTTCATAGCATCCGTATCCGAAGCATTGAGCCAGAACTGGTAAAACTGGTAGGGCGACGTGCGGACAGGATCGAGCCATACATTGCCGGTTTCCGTTTTACCGAACTTCCCGCCATCGGCCTTGGTGATCAGCGGACAGGTGAAGGCAAAAGCCTCACCACCTGCCTTGCGGCGGATCAGTTCCGTTCCGGTAGTGATATTGCCCCACTGGTCGCTGCCTCCCATCTGCAGTTTGCAATGCTTATGCTGGTAGAGCCAGTAAAAATCATAACCCTGCATGAGCTGGTAGGCGAATTCAGTATAGCTGATGCCTGTATCCCCTTCGATCCTTTTCTTCACACTGTCTTTGGCCATCATATAGTTCACGGTGATATGCTTGCCTACATCCCGCAGGAAATGAATAAAGGAAATATCCCTGAACCAATCGTAGTTATTGGCCATTTCAGCCGCATTGGGCTTTGAAGGGTCGAAGTCGAGGTATCTTTCCAATTGCTTTTTTACGCCGGCAATATTTTTCTGCAGTTGTTCTTCCGTGAGCAGGTTCCTTTCTTCGCTCTTACCGGTGGGATCGCCTACCATGCCGGTGGCGCCACCTACCAGGGCAATGGGCTTATGGCCGTTCTTTTGCAGGTGTACCAATAAAAGAATAGGCACCAGGCTGCCGATATGCAGACTGTCGGCCGTAGGATCGAACCCGATATAGCCAGTGGTCATCTCTTTTTTGAGTTGTTCTTCCGTACCGGGCATGATGTCCTGGAGCATGCCCCTCCATCTTAGTTCTTCTATCCAATTCATGCGTATTTCGTTGGCTTTTAATCTGATAGCTAAAAAATCTTGAAAATCCCCCGGGTCAGCAAACCGATATTTTTTGAATACCGTATCTGGTGGAGGGCCTTCCGGGATAAATTCGTGCTAAATCAATGAATTGTGCAAATGTAATGATTACGGGAAGTTTCGCGCCAGATGCAATATTTTCGTATTGAAAATCGTTATCAACCATTAGGCTCAGAGGGTAGAACTTGTTCATTCTCAGAATAAAAATACCCATTCCGGGTCAACACAAAAGCCAATATCTGAATGAGACCGAGCATCCGAAAGCCCGAATCATGATGGATAGATCATGCGAGGTTTCATCCGGCCAACATTTAATTACTACCACGGATGAAATGATCAAAAATGAAATTGCTTATTTCGAAAATTGGATCAATGAAGCGAACCCTTTTTGTCGTTACCCTAACGATGTGCCTGTTGACACAGCAGCTTTCCTTTGCTCAGTTCCGTAAATATTCCAATGAATTCCTCAATATCGGCGCAGGCGCCAGGGGGCTCTCGATGGGAGGGGCACAGATCGCATCCGTGAGTGATGGAACGGCCGCATACTGGAACCCGGCCGGTTTGGTAGGTGTGAAAGACTATCCACAGCTCAATCTTATGCATGCCGAATATTTTGCAGGCATCGGTAAATATGATTATGGCACCCTGGCCCTCCCGCTTAAAGACAATAAACGGGTATTGGGCATTTCCCTTCTTCGGTTTGCCGTAGATGATATCCCCAATACTATTTTCCTGGTAGAATCGGACGGTACGATCAATTTCAGCAATATCCAGACCTTTTCTTCGGCCGACTATGCCTTCCTGGTGTCACTGGCCCAACAGATAAGCCTGAAGGGCGACCGGCAGATCAATGCCGGTATCAACGCCAAAGTGATCCACCGGAAAGCAGGCGATTTTGCAACGGCCTGGGGTTTTGGGTTCGACGCCGGCATCCAGATCATCGACAAACGCTGGCGTATCGGCATCATGGCCCGTGATGTGACCACCACCTTCAATGCCTGGTCTTTCAACCTGAATGAAAAGATGCGGGAAGTATTCTATCTCACGGATAATGAAATTCCTGTTAAATCTACGGAGCTGACCGCACCCAAGCTGATCATAGGAGGTGCTTATAATTTCAAATTGGGCAAGAATATGGGACTGCTTACCGAAGCCAATCTCGATATTACGTTTGATGGTAGACGTAATACTGTGCTGGCTACCGATGTGGTAAGCGTTGATCCCAGGATCGGACTGGAAGCAGCCTGGAAAAACGTGTTCTTCATAAGGGCCGGCATCAACAATTTCCAACGGGCCCTCGATGATAATGATGTTACCAATACTAAAAAGGTCTGGATCTACCAGCCCGGTATAGGCGCGGGGTTCAGGATCTCCAATGTGCAGATCGATTACGCTTTTACCAACCTGGCCAATCAATCGAACCCATTATATACCCATGTATTTTCTCTGAAGGTGGACCTGAAGAAGAAGGAAAAGAAATGATCCGAACCCTAATCGAGAACCCCGAAATAAAATAGTATGAGGATAATATGTACACTGTTATTAATGCTGACTGGTTTTAACCTGACCGCCCAGATGTACAATAACGAGTGGATCAATACGAACCAGACCTATTTCAAATTCAAGGTAGGCAAAACCGGTTTGTACAGGATACCCCAGTCCACGCTCGTAGCAGCAGGGCTGACGAATGTACCTGTAGAACAGCTCGAACTGTACCGCAATGGCGTGCAGGTGCCATTTTATCCCTCAGTGCCTTCCGGTATCCTTCCTGCCAACGGTTATATCGAGATTTGGGGAGAGATCAATGATGGTAAGACCGACCGGGTACTCTATCGCCAGCAACGTTTTCAGCATACCACCAAAGTAAGCCTGTTCACCGATTCTGCTGCCTATTTCCTCACAACAGGATCGGGCGCCAATCCGCTCACTATCCAGGACGCAACGAATGATGTGGCAGGAAATACCCTCCAGCCCGAACCTTATTTCATGTATACTTATGGCCGCTATTTTAAAGAGAATATCAATAAAGGCTATGCAGCGGTATTGCCGGAATATGTTTACCTGTCTTCCTTCGATCAGGGTGAATTTTATTCCACGAATGAGATCAAGGGAGGCCGTACCTATACGGCTAGTGTCGGCAATTTGTATGTGGCCCCCGGTGTGCCCGACGCCACCACCATGAGCTTTGGCGGTGCCGGGGCTGCCCTCAACACCCGCAATATCCAGGTCCGCGTCAATAATGCAACGGTGAAGGATACCGTGATGGATTATTTCAATGATGTGAACACTACGTTCCCCATAGCAAACAGTTCCATCAGCCAGGCCTCTTTCCAGGTACAGTTCGTCAATCCATCGCCTGTTACCACCGACAGGATGGTAGTGTCTTATTTCGAATTCAATTATCCGCGTCAATTCAATTTCGATAACCAGGCAAATTTCGAGTTCAGCCTGCCACCCAAGCTCGACGGCTATTTCCTGCAGATCACCAATTTCAATGGCGGCACTGCCCCGGTACTCTATGATCTTACCAACCGTAAGCGTTATGCCGCCAATGTTTCCGGCATCACTTACCGTTTTGCATTGCCACCCTCTTCCTCCAGTCGCAGGTTGATAATGGTGAATGAAGATGCCGGCAATGTTACCAATATCTCCCAGATGACGCAGCGGAATTTTGTCAACTACAGTAATATTGCCAACTCTGCCGATAGCTTTTACCTGATCATCACTTCGCCGATCTTCTTTACAGGCACATCGGGAAATAATCCTATCGATGATTATAAAGTGTACCGGGAATCGTTGGCAGGAGGAGGTCATAAAGTACTTGTGGCGGATATCAATGACCTTACCGATCAGTTCTCGTTCGGCATCGAGCATCATCCTTTATCCATCAAGAATTTCCTTCGCTTTGGCCGTACCTATTTCGGGAAGCCGCCCTCATACGCCTTTCTGATCGGGAGAGGGATGACCTACTGGGATTATTTCGATGGAGCTTCCAATCCGCAGCGGGACAGGCTGAACCTGATACCGACATTCGGTTTCCCTGGATCGGATAACCTGCTCAGTGCGGCGGCCGACAACAGTTCGCCGGTTGTGCTGACGCCGATCGGCCGGTTGTCGGTAGTATACAGTAAAGAGATAGAAGATTACCTCGATAAAGTGAAGGATTACGAAAATGTGCAACAAACTGCGCCGGCTACACTGGCCGGCAGGGAATGGATGAAAAATGTGGTGCATGTTACAGGCTCCAGTGATCCTACCCTTGGGGCTGTATTGTGTAATTATATGGGTATCTACCGCCAGATCATTGAAGACACTTTGTTCGGAGGTAAAACGACCACTTTCTGTAAAGTGTCTACCAACTCGGTAGAACAGATCACATCCAGCAGGCTAACGGAATTATTTGCAGAAGGGATCAGCCTGCTCACTTATTTCGGGCATTCCTCCAACAGTACGCTGGAGTTCAATATCGACGATCCTTATTCCTATAGCAACCAGGGCAAGTATCCCGTTTTTTGCGTGAATGGCTGTAATGCGGGTAATTTCTTTACGAACAATGAACAACGGCTGCAGGTGAACGAAACATTGTCGGAGAAATTCGTGCTGGCAAAAAAACGCGGCGTGATAGCCTTTATCGCCAGTACCCACTTCGGGATGGTCAGCTACCTGAACTTTTTCATCAATAATCTATATGCCGAGTTGTGCAAGAAAGATTTTGGAAAATCGCTTGGCCAGATCAACAAGGATGCCCTGGCCGATCTTTTCAATGCAACAGGTGGAGGCGATTATTATGCCCGTATGCACGCCGAACAGATTACCCTGCATGGGGATCCTGCACTCAAACTCAATGGCGAACCCAAACCCGACTACGTGATGGAAGAATCCCTGATCAGGATCGAACCGGCATTCCTCTCTGTAGCTGAAAGCAACTTCCAGGTAAAGATCAGGATGGTGAATATCGGACGGGCGGTCAGTGATTCCATTATGGTAGATGTAAAGCAACAATATCCCAATGGCACTACAGCTACGATCTATCATGGTAAGACCAAAGGTATCCGCTATGCGGATTCGCTGACTTTGACAGTACCGGTCAATGCGGCCAGGGACAAGGGCCTTAATAAGATAACGGTCATGCTCGATGCAGATTTCAAGGTCGATGAAATGTCGGAGGACAACAATACCGCTACCAAGGAATTTTTTATTTATGATGAAGAGGCGCGTCCGGTCTACCCCTATAATTTTGGTATCGTCAATGACGCTGCCACGAAATTCTATGCGTCTACCGCCAATCCGTTCAATGCTGTGAGGAGCTATACGATGGAGATCGATACTACTGAGACCTTCAATTCCGCGTTGAAAGTGTCCCGTACCATCTCATCCCCAGGTGGGTTGCTGGAATTCACGCCCGGCCTTGCTTTCCAGGATAGCACGGTGTATTACTGGAGGGTGGCCACCGTTCCCCCTTCTGGCGGCCAGTACCAATGGAATGAGGCTTCGTTCACATATATGGCCGGTCCCAATACCGGTTTTGGGCAGGACCATTATTTTCAGCATCTCAAGTCCGAAACAGAACGTGTTTTCCTGCAGGCCGACAGGAAATGGCGTTACGGTTTCCGCAATAATCAAGTGTATGTCCGCCAGGGTGTTTATCCTGATAACGGAAGCACCGATCATGATTATGCTGTCAACCTGAATGATGGTACCAGCAGCGCCGTCGCCATGGAGAGCGCCTGCGTAGGAAACTCACTTGTATTCAATATAGTTGACCCGGTAACATTCAAACCCTGGAGAAATACGGATGCAAATAATAATAACCTCTTCCTTTATGGTAGTGGTGTAGCCAATTGCGGAGGGGTCCTTCAATCGAGGCGGTACAATTTTGAATATTCATATATGACCCCTGCCAGCAGGAAACTGATGATGGATTTTATGGATATTATCCCGAATGGTTACTATGTAGTGGTCAGGAGTTTTGATGCAGCAAATCCTCAATCCTTCTCTGAAACATGGCGGGGTGATACTACCATATACGGGTCTAACAATTCCCTTTACCATAAATTGCTGGCCGCAGGTTTCACCAATATCGACGCCATTAACAGGCAAGGCTCCTGGGCAATGGTTTATAAGAAGAATGATCCGTCCTTTACGGCCAAAACTATTGTCAGCGTTGGCGTGAAAGACCGGATCACCATGACGGTCGACTGTCCGAGCAATGACACCCTCGGTTTTATCACTTCACCCAAATTCGGGCCTGCCAAAGCCTGGCACCAGATCGCGTGGAGAGGGACATCGGTGGAAAATCCCAGTCATGATAAAGTCAGCATAGATGTATTCGGCGTCAACAACAACAATATTTCCACCTATCTTTTTACGCTAGGAGATAATGATCAGAATTATGATATTTCTTCTGTAGACCCTGTTCTGTTCCCCTACCTGCAAATGAAAATGAGGAACGCCGATTCGGTGAGCCTGTCACCCTTCCAGTTGAGGTACTGGAATATCTATTACACACCCGTGCCGGAAGGTGCACTGGCGCCCAATCTGACCTTCACCACAAAAGATACTACGGAGATCGGGGAGATCATCAACTTCAGTGTGCCTTTCAAAAATATCAGTAAGCCTTCATTCGACAGTGTTGCCCTGAAACTGGAAATTATCGACAGGAACAATGTTCCGCGCAAGATCACGCTGCCAAAACTTAAACCGATCGTTTCAGGGGATACTGCTTTGATCAGGATACCGATTGATACCAAGGATTTTCCGGAGAACAATACCATCCACCTGGATGTGAACCCCGATTTTGCCCAACCCGAGCAATACCATTTCAACAATTTCCTTTTCCGTAATTTCTATGTGAAACCCGACAAGATCAATCCTTTGCTCGATGTTACGTTCGATGGCGTTCATATCATCAACCGCGATATCGTTTCTTCCAAACCGCATATCCAGATCCGGTTGAAGGATGAATCCAAATACATGCTTCTAAACGATACCTCCATCAGCACCGTTGAAGTGAAGTTCCCGGATAATTCCGTACGCCAGTATCATTTCGACAATGATACCTTGCGGTTCACACCAGCTACCAGCGGTGTCGATAATTCGGCCATGATCAATTTCACCCCCACATTCACCAAAACATATAATGCGGAAGGCGACGATTATGAACTATCTATCAAAGCGAAGGACAGGAGCGGCAATTCCGCAGGCACCATGGCCTACCGCGTGGCGTTCAGGGTGATCAATAAACCCATGATCTCGAACCTGCTGAATTATCCCAACCCATTCAGTACTTCCACGGCCTTCGTATTCACGCTTACAGGCAGTGAGGTCCCGCAGAATATCAAGATCCAGATACTCACCGTTACCGGAAAGATCGTGCGGGAGATCACCAAAGACGAATTGGGCCCCATCCATATCGGAAGGAATATAACGGAATTCAAATGGAATGGGAACGACCAGTACGGACAAAAACTGGCCAATGGCGTATACCTGTACCGGGTAGTTACCATGCTGAATGGAAAGAGGATGGACAAATATAAGGCCGAAGGCGATGATACGGATAAATACTTCAATAACGGTTACGGCAAAATGTACCTGATGAGATAGGGAAGGCCTGGACCTAAAAATTGCAAGTAATATTTTAAATTTAATGAGTGGTCTCAACAATTGATCAAAGATCAGGTCGAAATGTTTTACTGACATTTGCATTGCAACCGTGGTGGATTCAATGGATCATAACAAGTGTCCTTGCCTTATTACTCTTCGCTCCGATCTTAGGTAATTCTTTTGTGAATGATGACTTCATAGTTCTTCGGAAGGTTTACCTGGGAGGGAAATTGAATACAGATGGTTTTTTCCGTCCTTTGTCGGATATCACCCTCATGCTGAATGGCTGGCTGGGCGGCCTCCATCCCGCCGGTTATTATGTGCTGAACGTTTTACTGCATGCAACAAATACGGTATTGCTATTTCGGTTCCTCCGTCAGTGGAGATGGACCGGGGATAATGACCGGCAATTGCTTTTTGCTGCTATCGCTGCGCTTCTATTTCTAACATATCCTTTTCACTCGGAGCCTGTGGTCTGGATACTGGGCAGGGCATCTTTGTTGGCCAGCACCTTTGGTATCCTTGCCCTGGTCATCATGGTGAGCGCCTGGAAAGAACCCCTGAAGATATCCGGGGTGGCCATCTGTTATTTTATTGGTATGGCGGGTTATGAGACGGTCATGGTATTGCCGGGGATAGTCTTTATCTGGTTATTGTCAGGAAGTGGCGGCTTCAGGCGGATCATAAAATGGATGACCGTCATGAGTCTCACGCTTATTGTACATATACTGATAAGAGTGAAAGTATCCGGAACGCTGGTAGGAGATTATGGCAGCGGCTTTTTCGAGAAGGAACCTGCCGGCATTGCAGCGAGGATCGCTAAAACCATCGGTCGTTTTTTTTTGCCACCCATGAACAGCACCCGGATAATGACTGTCCTTTTTGTTTTCATAGGTTCCATACTGGTAATAATATTGATCCAGTTATGGCGAAAGATCAAAAATGATGCAGGGAGCCGGTACTTTTTCCTTCAACAGACCGGGTTATTGCTGACAGCTTCCTTGTTGCCACTGGCTTTGGGTCTGAGCACCCATACATCGGAAGGCGACCGGTTTCTTTATTTTTCTTCTTTTTTCTTTTGTTCCCTGCTTTCTTTTTCATTGATCATATTCTTCTTCCAGAAACCGGCACTGAATGTATTTCTTACCGGATTGGTGGCTTTCAATATTTTTTTCCTGGAACAAACCAATATGAACTGGAGAAGAGCATCGGACTCTGTAACAACATTGGTGGGTCTTGTCCGGGGCCATCAGGGTGTAGGCAAGCTGTTTATTGTTAATCTGCCGGACCAGTATGATGGTGGCTTTATCTTCAGGACCGGGTTTCCGGAAGCCATGCAGGTATTGGACCTGGATACAACAAATATTGTAGTCGTGAATAAAATCATCAGGGATCAAATATTATCGTTGCCATCTGTTATCAGTCCGGAGATTTCCGGGGAAGATATCTTTATCCCGCCTCATGCTCATCTCAGGAGATACGGACGGGATGAAATGATCATAGAGCCTGGTAAGGAGACCATCCCTGTTGGGAAAAATGACAGGATAGTATATTGGAACAAAAGAGAGTGGATCCAATTATGATGGGCTGACTTATGGAAAATAATATCTAGTTTTGAATCGTATCTCTATGTACAATCTGACGAGTTATATAGCGAGAGGTAAGGTCTTCTTGAATAACCAGCTTTTTCCGGGAAGTAAAAAGCTGTCGACCCTGATGATATATGCTACAGACCTTTGCGATTCAGCCTGCAAACATTGCCTGATATGGGCCAAAAGGCCCATCCATTATCTTTCTTTTGAGAAGATCGTCGAGATCATGCAGAGTGATTGTATTACCAGGAACACTTCTGTAGGGCTGGAAGGCGGAGAGTTCATGTTGCATCCGGATGCCGAGAAGATAATGGAATGGTTTTATCATCATCATCCAAACTTTGATCTGCTCTCCAATTGTCTTAAACCTGAAAGGCTTATTCAGGCAGTTGAAAAATTCCCTCCACGTCGCCTGCTGATATCTCTCGATGGCACAGCCGAAACTTACTTGTATATGAGAGGGAAGCCGGGGTATGATAGTGTCATTCAAGTAATCGAAACACTACACGCGAAGTTGCCGGTATCGGTTATGTTCACCCTGTCTCCGTACAATGACTTCAGTGATATGCAGCATGTGGCGGAATTATGCAAAAGATATGGCATAGACATGCGCGTAGGCATCTACAACGACATTGCGTTTTTTGATACGGTGGATAAAGCGCACGATACGGATATCGGCAGCATGAAAGGAGAGCCCCCCATGCAATTCTCCGATGTACGGGAATGGAAAGAAACCGGTGGGTTCGAAAAGGCGCGGGAGCATAAAAAGCGGGAAGTAACCGGGGACCTTGTAGTTCCCAAGCATGACTATGCCAGGGAGAACAGGAATTTTACAGCTGATATTCCAACTATCATCAAGGAGTTTAGTGAGAATTATGACTTCCTTGTTCTATACAATGAATGGCGGCAGAATAAACTAAAAATGAGATGCTATAGTATTCTGGATAGCCTGGTGATCTTGCCTGACGGCAGTGTTCCCATCTGCCAGAATCTCGATCTCATGATCGGCAATGTATTCAACAAGAGCCTCGATGAGATCTTCAATGGGAAGGAAACCAGGGAAGTCCATAAAATTTACGTACACAATTGCAATCAATGCTGGCTTAATTTTCACAGAAAGTACGATGTAATACTTTACCGGACTTTTGAAAAATATTTCGGCAGGTATATCACTTCAAAACTTTTTGGATATTACCAATGGGAGGAGAGTGCCAGCCTTACCTATAAGCAATATTTTGAAAAATCCTGAATGGCTCCCGCATAATTTATCCGGCCTGCCCCTTTTGTGCCTTTATCTGTTCGAGAATTTTATAGGTTTCCGATAAACTGGTAAGATCATGCAGGGAATCTTTTTGCTGCCCTTCCGTCATTTGAACGAACCGCGCGATCTCGCCGGAAAACCCCTGCATGGCAATACTATTGTTCGTATCCGTCGGGACGAAGCCTTTATTGTCGAGATATATTTTTTGTACTACGGGCCCCTTGAAAATTTTGTCGAAGGGAATATGCATGATAGTAGGTGATTTATGGATGCTGAAGAGTTTGAATGGATAGGAGGCGCTCAGGATCTCCGAGTCCGTAATGATCTCCAGTTCATCCACAGGTGATTTCCAGGAATGGTCGGTCGACAGGTGCAGGATCCCGCTAATCCCATTTTTATGGGTGATCGACAAGAAATAAGTTAGCCCTTTTGTGGAAACATGAATATGCATTGCCTCTACTTCCCCGAACAAATGTACCAGGTTATCGACCGGATGTATGAATAGTTCGAAGACAGGGTCCCCCTCCGGGTATTGGCCGGTAAGATACCGGTACGAGTAGCTCCTTGCCTTTGATTGAAAGGGTTTCAGTAAGGTATTGATAGTCGAAAAACGTTTTTGCAGTCCGGGCTGGCAGTTGTGTATCCCTTGTTTTGAAATGAGTGTTTGGAGTTCCCGGATCGATAGACAGGGAGGTTTTTCTACAAATACATTTTTGTCTGCAGCTAACAGCCGCCCGGTCAAATCGAAATGGCTGGCAGGGTTGGCCGCGACAAATACACCTTTAATGGCCGGGTCATCGAGGATATCCTCCAGCCTGCCGGTGCCGCTGCACCCGTTGAATCTTTGGGCCATCTTATGCGCATGGGCCTCTTTTGTAGTGCAGATGGTCTTCAGAGGAATACCGAGATGGTGGATTACCGGGTATAGATTGCTGATGCTATGCTGCCCGACCCCAATGAATGCATATTGAAATTGATAGCGCAAAGGCAGGTCGATGAACTTCTTCTTCCGGTAAGATTTATATCGTTCGATAAATTCTTTGATGCGCATATAATTGTAATTGAAAAAAATCAGCCCTTTTGCAATTGTGATATCCGGTTCACATATTTGCCGATCATATCGAACTCGATATTCACTTTGGAACCTCTCTCCACCTGCCCGATATTGGTGTGCTCCATGGTATAGGGAATGATGGCCACGGTGAATTCGTTGTGGCCTACATTGAATATGGTCAGACTGATACCATTCAGGCTGATGGAGCCCTTCTCGATCACCAGGGCAGCGAACCCTTCCGGGAAGCGAAAACGGAATTCCCGGCTCCCATCCACATCCCTGTGCCCTATACATTCTGCCACGGTATCTACATGGCCCTGAACAATATGCCCATCGAGCCGGCCATTCATGGGGAGGCACTGCTCCAGGTTCACCAGGTGACCCGGCTGCCAGTCTTCCAGGTTGCTTTTGGTCAGGGTCTCGGCAATGGCCGTTACCCTATGCCTTCCTGCCTTTACCTCCTCCACGGTGAGGCAAACCCCGTTGTGGGCCACACTTTGGTCGATCTTTAGCGTACCCGATACCGGGGAACTGATCCAGAATACACGATTGGAGCCTGATCCGTGCATTTCCTCTACCCGGCCTACCGATTCTATGATTCCTGTAAACATGCTGCAAAATTCGGGGTTTCCAATTTAGTTTCCATAATTCCCGATCTTTCATTATCTTTGCTGCCCCAAAAGCATTTAAAGGAGGTATCAAATTATGCTGATCATTGATTCAAAAGATTGCGAAAACATTGACAAGGCCCTCAAAAAGTACAAGAAAAAATTTGAGAAAGCCAAGATCCTGATCCAATTGAGGGAGCGTCAATCGTATACCAAGCCATCGGTAAGGCATCGCAACCAGGTGTTGAAGGCTATTTACAAACAGAAAGTGGCCTCAGGGGCGATCGAAGGTTAATTCTTCTATTGAATTGAATATATTTGAGATAGCTGCAAAGTTACTTAGCTTTGCGGCTATCTTTTTTGTTGCTATAAGAAGAATTGGCCCACGCTTATAAACCTGATATGCATGAAAAAACTAACATGGGCTTTGGGACTGCTGCTGGTTGTTTTTTTTGCGTTGATATTATGGCTTTGTTTTTTTCAGTTCCCCTCCATGGATGATTATGCAGGGAGCTATTTCGAAAGGTCTTATGGGCTTGGCGGGGCTGTCCGGTGGTATCTCCGGGAGCACAACGGCCGGTTCTCCACGATCCCGGCCTTTTTGGCGATCAGTTCCTCTCACCGGCTCATGGGCCAATATGCATTGCTCCTTATTTTCTTCATAGCCTTTACTTATTCCTCCGTTTTTTGTTTCGTCAGGGTATTGAGCCGTCACCTTTTTGAACCATCATTGAATATGAAATGGACGGCCCTGATTGCTGCCATGCTCCTGGTGATCTTTCTTTGTTCAGTGCCACAGGTATCTACCTTCATTTACTGGATGGCCACCAGTGTAACCTACCTCTTCCCATTCGGTATCTTCCTGTTTTTGATCTGCGCTTATTCATCCCTGTTGAAACAAGGGCAGAGGCACAAATGGGGCTGGACGGCCATTATCTGTCTGCTCACCGCTTTCCTGGGAGGAAGCAATGAAATAATGCTGTTCTATAGCTTTGCCTTCCCTTTCCTGGCCGGGCTGCTGATCGTTGCCGCACGAAGGCCCATTCCGGTTCAGCTCTATGTGGTGGCGGGCTTTGCCATACTCCTGTTACTGATCATACTGCAGATCCCTGGCAATAGTGCCAGAGCAGGCCATTATATACCCAGGCAGCCATTGATGGTTTCACTGGCAGGAACTACCTACAGGACCTGGCAAACTTTATTGCCTGTTTTTTCCAATCCTTTATTTTATATCGGTTGTCTGGGCATTGTTGTGGCCGCCGGTTATCTCAAGCCTTCGGTAGCCGATTATTTTGCATCGAAGCGATCGGGTTGGTTACTGGAAACAGCTTGTATTGTGGGGATGATATTTTTTTTCGATCTCATCATCAGGCAGGTAGGCAGTGAAGTACTTCCCCTGCGGGCTACCAATATCATTGTTTGTCTCACCATCCTTGGATGCTGGTGGATCATTTTAGTGAATGCCTCCAGGTTACGGGAGCTGGTGAAAAATATTCATATCGATCGTCATCGTATACAACCTGTATTTATTGCCGGGTTTTGTATTGCACTGATGGGCTCCGGGTTTGCGTGGCAACTGATGAAAAATATAGTAGTGTCGCCGGTCCATGCTGCGGTCATGAAGCAGAGAGAGGCAATAATACTGGGTGAGAAGGCAAAAGGGAGGAACCTGGCAACCATTTCGCCATATAGGGAATCAGCCGAAAGGATCGTTAAAGAGGAGTATAAAAATAAAAGCGGGTTCGTGCTGGAAGAATTTGACCTGCCTCCTTCTTTTGCATACTTCATGGATGAGCCCAACAACAAGGACATGGCCCCCATATATGCAGAATATTATGGTATCGATACGATCGCCGGGGCCGGTGGAAAATTTGCCCGATTGGGGTTGCTGGATTCAAAGAAATGATAATCAGATAATTATATTCTATCCAAAGTTGGCATTGATGGTAAGTATAATTTTACCGGTATACAACAGGAGCGAAGAGCTTGAAAAGGGATTGCCCGGATTGAAGGCATTACTGGAAAAACAGTCTTCAGGCTTTGAAGTGATCATCGTCGACGATGGTTCGGTGATGAAAGAAGAAATGATGTCGATAGCCAGGCATCATGATTGCCGGTATATCCGGAATGAGCCCAATGCCGGTAAAGGAATGGCTGTCAGGAGAGGGATGCTGGCCGCTTCAGGCAATATCATTATATTCATGGATGGCGATTTTCCGTTTCATTTGTCCGTGATCGATGAAATGGTGAATGTGTTGCAGAACAATAAGATCGTGATCGGCGACAGGACGCTGCCTTCTTCCAGTTATCCTAAGGAGATCAGCCTTTACAGGAAATGGGGGAGCAATCTGCTCTCCTGCCTGATCAACTGGTTCTATGTGAGGGGGATCAGGGACAGCCAGTGCGGAATAAAAGGATTCAGGGCTGAAACGGGGAAAGCGATCTTCAACAAGGTCAGCCTCAATGGTTTTGCATTCGATGTGGAGGTATTGGTCATCGCCCGGAAAAACAAATACGATATCATGCGGACCCCCGTTCATGTATATGCGCAGCCGACAACATCTGTCCGTGTCATGAAAGACGGACTGGGTATGTTGATCAGCCTCATCAGGATAGCAATCAATAATGTAAGGGGAAAATATATTATCGATGAATAGGAAATGGACAAACAGGTTCCGTTTTTTGATGGACGAATGTATACCTCCTGTCATCAGGGACCGGAAATGGTTCATGTACCCTTTTTATTGTTGGGCCTATCGCGGGAAGAATATCGGCACGGTGATGGACTTCAAGAAAAAATATTTCGAATGGAATGAACAGGAATTGCAACAGTTCTATGAAAATATTCGATCCATCTCATCGGACAGGAACACCGATGTATCGGCCAATGGTATCAGGATGATACTTGACCAATGCCGGGATGGTATCGGCTCTGTGCTGGATGTTGGCTGTGGCAAAGGGTATATGCTGAGATCGATACGGCAGGCATATCCAGGGATACCGGTACATGGAACGGACTTTGTGGCCCGTCCCGATCTGGATGGAATTCCTTTTACGAAAGCAGAAGCCACGCGATTGCCGCTTGCCGATAAAAGTTTCGATCTTGTGCTCAGCAGTCATACCATCGAGCATATCCATCAACCAGAAAAGCTGGTCAAGGAGTTGAGGAGGATCGCCCGTAAAAAGATAATTGTCATTACCCCGAAACAGCGGTATTTTTACTATACGCTCGATGAGCATATCAACTTCTTTCCGCACAGGGAATTGCTGACCGGATTGATGGGACTGAGTAATTATGAATGTTCGAAAGTTGACGGCGACTGGGTCTATATTGGCTATCTCACAGATAAAGACTGAAACCATGCCTGAGTACAGCAGCCATATTATCGGAGAATTCATCGATTACCTCAAATTCGAAAAGCGATACTCTCCCCATACGATAAACGGGTATTTGTTGGGCCTCGAACAATTCACCGACTATCTTTTCACAACCTTCGACATCAAAGAGTTAGTCCCCGCGGAAATAACCCCGGCGATCATCAGGAGTTGGCTGGCCAGCCTGAAGAATGAGGAAGGCAATTCGTCCAAAACGATCAATATGAAGATATCCGTTTTGAGATCCTTCTTTAAATACCAGTTGCGGCAGGGCAGGGTGGAGGCCACCCCCATGACCAATATGGTGGCGCCGAAGATCCCCAAAAGGCTGCCTGTTTATGTGGAGGAGGCAGATATCGATACGCTTCTCACGAGTGTAGAATTCCCTGATAGTTGGCAGGGGAGAACAGATAAACTCTTGTTGAAGGTCTTCTACAGTACCGGTGTTCGCCGTTCGGAACTGGTGGGCCTGAAGGAAAGCCAGTTGAACAGGTCGGGCAACTCCCTGAAAGTACTGGGAAAAGGGAACAAAGAGAGGGTCATTCCGGTCAGCCAGGAGCTTGTAAAGGATATGAACGGGTATTTGCAGGAAAAAAGGGCCCGTTTTGAGAAGGCCGATATGGTGCATTTTTTTGTGAATGAGAAGGGGAGGGCATTGTATCCGGGATATGTGCACCGGGTCGTTACCAAATACTTGCAACAGGTAACAACGGTCGGGAAAAAAAGTCCACACGTATTGAGGCATAGTTTTGCCACACATCTTACCAATAACGGGGCCGACCTCAATGCGGTAAAGGAATTACTCGGTCATTCGAGCCTTGCGGCCACGCAGATCTACACGCATAACACCATTGAAAAGCTGAAGGAAGTGTATAAAAAAGCGCATCCGAAAGCATGAGAAATTGTTCAGTGCTGACGCCACTTTTAGCATAAATTTTAATTTGGAAAAACATACTTCGTTTATTAACTTCATAGCATTAAACGAGACGCTTATGTAAAAGATCTACCCCTCAAGTTCTTTATTTATTGTTCACAGTTAAAATGCGATTGTTATGAACGTCAACATTCAGACCGTGCGGTTCAATCCCGATGTAAAACTCGTAGATTATGTCAACAAAAAACTCCAAAAGATCACCACTTTCCACGACCGCATTATCAAAGTAGAAGTTTATTTGAAGCTCGACAATGTGGTACATGCCATTAAAGACAAGATCGCAGAAATAAGGGTCCAGGTACCCCGTCACCAATTTTTCGTAAAAGCCTCATCAAAATCTTTCGAGGAATCTTTTGACAATGCATTGGATTCTCTCGTATCACAGATAAAGAGAAAAAAAGACAAACAAGCAGCCTAAAAACTAATTATAGTGAAACCCCGCCAATGGCGGGGTTTTTTATTGGATGGCGGTGAAAAGCAGCCTCGCAAATCGTTGAATACAAGCAAAAATTTTCTTTATCAAAGTTTTGGGAATTGACAATTTCAATTACCTTTGCCGTCCCGGAAAATAACGAAGATACGTGTGCAATGGCGGGAAGTTCTTTACAGCGTTGAATTTCAAGTGATTTTTACCGGATGATAGGGCGGTGAACGGAGCTGGAATAAATAACAACGACAAAGATTGTAAGTATGCCACTTTAGCTCAGCCGGTAGAGCAACTGATTTGTAATCAGTAGGTCGTTGGTTCGATTCCGACAAGTGGCTCTTGGGTAATCAGATCAGGGCAGGTTCCAGAGCGGCCAAATGGGGCGGACTGTAAATCCGCTGTCTTTCGACTTCAGAGGTTCGAATCCTCTCCTGCCCACTTCGACCGCCGAAGCCCCTAATGGATCTCAACATTGTTTGAAGTCAAGGGTGAAGGCGGTCAGGATAGTTAGAGAGATCAGTAAAGTTCTTATCATAGCATTCATGATATTCAGGGGCGCCGAAGGCTTCGGCGCCCGATGCGGGAGTAGCTCATTTGGTAGAGCGATAGCCTTCCAAGCTATAGGTGGCGAGTTCGAGCCTCGTCTCCCGCTCCATTAGTTCTTTCATTAGGATTGTATAAGTAAGATTGAGAGGATTGCTCTCATTTAGCTATACCAGCCGTTGTAGCTCAGTGGTAGAGCACTTCCTTGGTAGGGAAGAGGTCGTGAGTTCGATTCTCACTAACGGCTCGTTTCTTATTCATATTGTATAGTAATAAGGAGTGTAGCCAAGATTGTAGAAGTATTGCAGGCAAAGGCTATAAATGGCCGGTGCCGGTTACTTGATAAACCCTTCTGGTATCCGGGTGGATAGAAGAAGGTGTAATTTAAATTTTGTAAAACCACAACTAAAAACAGATAACGATGTCAAAAGAGACCTTTAAGAGGGACAAACCTCACGTTAACGTTGGTACCATCGGTCACATTGACCACGGTAAAACCACTTTGACCGCGGCCATCACTACCATTTTGGCCAAGTCGGGCTTAGCACAAGCTAAAAAGTATGATGAAATTGATGCTGCCCCCGAAGAGAAAGAACGTGGTATTACCATCAACACGGCGCACGTTGAGTACCAGACGGCTAACCGTCACTATGCTCACGTTGACTGCCCTGGTCACGCTGACTATGTGAAGAATATGATCACCGGTGCTGCTCAGATGGATGGCGCTATCCTGGTTGTGGCTGCTACTGACGGTCCGATGCCCCAGACTAAAGAGCATATCCTGCTCGCCCGTCAGGTAGGCGTTCCCCGTATGGTTGTCTTTATGAATAAAGTTGACCTGGTAGACGATCCTGAGTTACTGGAACTCGTTGAAATGGAAATCCGCGAGCTGTTGAGCTTCTATGGCTTCGACGGCGACAATACACCGATCATCAAAGGTTCTGCCACCGGCGCCCTGGCCGGCGAAGAAAAATGGGTTAAAGCTGTAGAAGAACTGATGGCTGCAGTTGACGCCTATATCCCGCTGCCTCCCCGTCCGGTTGATCAGCCCTTCCTGATGTCTGTTGAAGACGTATTCTCTATCACTGGTCGTGGTACTGTGGCTACCGGCCGTATCGAGAGAGGTCGTATCAAAGTGGGTGAAGCTATCGAGATCGTAGGTCTGATGGAAGCTCCCCTCACCTCCACTGTAACAGGTGTGGAAATGTTCCGTAAATTACTCGATCAGGGTGAAGCTGGTGACAATGCCGGTCTGCTCCTGCGCGGTATTGAAAAGAACCAGGTTCGTCGTGGTATGGTACTGGTAAAACCCGGCTCCATCACTCCGCACACCGAGTTCAAAGGTGAAGTATACGTATTGAGCAAAGAAGAAGGTGGCCGTCACACGCCATTCTTCAACAAATACCGTCCTCAGTTCTACTTCCGTACTACCGACGTAACCGGTGAAGTGGAATTACCTGCAGGTACTGAGATGGTAATGCCTGGCGATAACACTGCCCTGACTGTAAAACTGATCCAGCCGATTGCGATGGAGAAAGGTCTGAAATTCGCTATCCGTGAAGGTGGTCGTACAGTAGGCGCCGGTCAGGTAACTGAGATCCTGAAATAATCACCATCATCCCGCTTAAAACGGGTGAGTAAGAGTGGTTGATGTATATTTGCAAAGTACTTGGGCTTTATGTTCAGGTACTTTGTTTCTCTACGGGCATAGTTCAATGGTAGAATAGAGGTCTCCAAAACCTTCGATCTGGGTTCGAATCCTAGTGCCCGTGCGTAGTTAATCAACCTTTCAATCATTAAGGTATGAACAAAGTAACGACCTATTTCAGGGAATCCTACAAGGAACTGGTGGAAAAGGTAAGCTGGCCAACCTGGTTGCAGTTACAGCAATCCACGATCATCGTGCTGGTAGCTACCGTGCTGATCACCGCGATCGTATGGGTAATGGACCTGATAGCCCAATCCGGCCTCAAATTCATCTATTCATTGTTTTAACTAATGGAAAATCAAACTACTCAACAACAGGAAACCAAGTGGTATGTGCTACGGGTGGTGAGCGGCAAAGAGCGCAAGGTTAAAGAATACCTCGACAAGGAGATCTCCCGTGGGGGTTGGGGCGAGGTAGTGAAGCAGGTTTTTCTGCCGGTAGAGAAAGTATATAAAGTTCAGAACGGTAAAAAAGTAATGCGGGAAAGAAACTATTATCCCGGTTACGTAATGATCGAAGTACTGGAAGGCAAACTGTCGGATGACCTGCGTGATGCCATCAAGAATACCACCAATGTGATCCATTTCCTCGGTAAAGAGAACCCGATCGCATTGCGGAAAGCAGAAGTGAACAAGATGCTGGGCAAAATGGACGAAATGGCTGAAGCCGGCGGTGTAAGCATGATCGAGCCATTCATCGTTGGCGAAACGATCAAGATCATCGAAGGCCCCTTCAACGATTTCAACGGTATTATCGAAGAAGTGAACGACGAAAAGAAAAAACTGAAAGTGACCGTAAAGATCTTCGGTCGCTCTACACCGGTAGAGCTGAATTATATGCAGGTTGAGAAACTGAGCTAAGAGTTTACAGGTTAAAAAGTTGATAGGTTAACAGTGGCTTCTCCTTGTTAACCTATCAACTTTTTAACCTGTAAACTCTTATTCATAGCCTGTGCCTTCGTGGCCATAATCCCTTTCAACACACTTTGCTTCCAAAAAAAAGCCTTACCGCTCTTGGACCACGGGAAGGCTTAATTTTTTTGAATAGTAAATGCTTTAATTACTATCGCTGCTGCTTGAATGATCATCGGAGCTGTATCCGAAATCGAAGGTAGTAGGCGTTGACTCAGGAGCTGGCATTGCTGCTGGCGGTGGAGTTGGTTTCCTCGGCTTCGGCGTTGATTTCTTAGCTTTTTTTGCCGGTGATTTCTTTTTCGGTGCAGCAGCCTTTTTAGCAGCTTTCTTCACTGCCTTCTTTGCTCCTTTTTTCTTCGGGGCAGCTTTTTTGGCGGCTTTCTTCTTCGAAGCTTTTTTAGCTTTTTTCGGAGCAGCTTTCTTAGCGGCTTTCTTCGCTGCCTTCTTCTTTGGAGCGGCTTTTTTAGCTGACTTTTTCTTTGCTTTGGCCATAGTGTGATGTGTTTTTATAGTTGTTGGTAAAATTGAATAGTGTAAGTGTTGAAATCGAATGCAAAAGCTACGGAGAAAAATTCAAAAAATAAAAAACTCGTAAAAAGTTTGGCATCTGAACGTCCCATTTCGATGTTCGCTACCTATCCTCACAGCCCTTTTCAAGCAGTATGGAAAGGCCATCAGTGTGTTCCGGCCACTGATGATCGTTGTGCAGGGACCTCCAAAATTCCCAGGCTAGGCAGGCAGTGCCCCGGCTTTGGATTGACACAGGGATGGCCGGTAGACCGGCTCCCAACAAATACCGGCCCTTTCATTTCATGGCCCAATCAGCGCAAAGGCCCCGGCAACAAGGAAAATAACGGATGGTCCCTGTGAAGATGCAATGAGGCAACAGACTTTGAGTTCTTACCATTTTTGTGTGAAGCGCCTTCCATCTTTCGTATGGCTGTCGGTGAACAAACAGGTTGCAACCATTCTTGCGCCTTTGCACGAAGCCTTCCCGGCCAGTTATTGTCGATGTACTTCCTTCCCTGATAGCCCTTTCCAATCGGCCTGCGAACTGCCTCCAGGCATAATTTCCGGGATGTTCATTAAAATAGATCCCGACAGTTGATATATTATTATAATACTTTTGCTTCCCCAATGCCTGACCTCTTTCCATAGGACGGCAATAACACGGATAGGCCGCTTTCCATCCAAAATTAGGCCTTGCGGAATAATCTTGTTTTTTTCAACATTTTCACTACCTTTGCGTCCCCAATTGAAGTTCTTTACATTACCTGCCGGAATAGAGGGTATGGGTGAAACCAGCCTTCACTAAAGCTACGGCAGGTGAAAGAGGAATTTGGGAGACCCTGTAGCCCCGCCTGAAGCGGGAGGAAAGGTCGCTAGAACCAATAAATCAGAAAAAATGGCAAAAGAAATTACCGGCTTCGTAAAGCTACAGGTAAAAGGCGGCCAGGCCAATCCGGCGCCTCCTGTAGGTCCTGCATTAGGTTCCAAGGGTATCAACATCATGGAATTCTGCAAGCAATTCAATGCCCGTACGCAGGACAAAATGGGAAAAGTGCTTCCCGTACTTATCACAGTTTACTCCGACAAGTCTTTCGAGTTCATCATCAAAACACCCCCGGCTGCAGTACAATTACTGGAAGCGGCCAAAGTGCAAAGTGGTTCCAAAGAACCTAACCGCACCAAAGTGGGTAAAGTGAACTGGACACAGGTAGAGGCGATCGCCAAAGACAAAATGCCCGACCTGAATTGTTTCACCCTGGAAAGTGCTATGAAAATGGTGGCCGGCACCGCCCGCAGCATGGGCCTTACCGTTGAAGGTACTGCCCCCTGGGAAAATTAATCGTTCATTCGGGCGCCGAAGCTCACCGCTTCCCTGAAAGTGTAAAGCGGTCAGATAAAGCGAAGGCGGCCTCTAAAAAAACTCAAGACAATGGGAATCGCTAAAAAAAGAAAAGCAGCCGAATCCAGGCTCGATAAAAATAAAGTGTATTCACTGAAAGAAGCTTCCACGATCGTGAAAGATGTGAACACTACCAAATTTGACGCTTCTGTGGACCTGCACATCCGTTTGGGTGTAGATCCCAAGAAAGCTGACCAGGCTATCCGTGGCACGGTCACTCTGCCCCACGGTACCGGTAAAACAAAAAGAGTGCTCGTGCTCTGCACGCCTGATAAAGAAGCCGAAGCAAAAGCAGCCGGCGCTGATTTCGTAGGGCTCGACGAATTCGTTCAGAAGATCGAAGGCGGATGGGTAGATATCGATGTGATCGTGGCTACTCCTTCCGTAATGCCTAAGATCGGTAAACTGGGTAAAATCCTGGGCCCCCGTAACCTGATGCCTAACCCCAAAACAGGTACAGTTACCAATGATGTGGCTGCCGCTGTGAATGAGGTGAAAGGTGGGAAGATCGCTTTCAAGGTAGATAAGGCAGGTATCATACATGCCTCCATCGGCCGTGTAAGCTTCAGCCCTGAAAAGATCGCCGAGAACAGCCATGAGCTGATCAACGCCATTATCAAAGCAAAACCCTCTTCTGCCAAAGGCACTTACCTGAAGAGCGTGTTCATGGCCAGCTCCATGAGCCCCGGTATTGCTGTAGACACAAAATCATTGATGAACTAAACAACAATAACGCGATATGTAACACCTCCCCGGAGGAGTTAATAGCGAAAACATCAAAAAATTTGCGTTATGAACAAGCAAGAAAAAAATGAAGTGATTGAAGTATTGAAAGAGAAATTCTCTCAGTACAACAATTTCTATGTTACCAATACAGAATCTTTGACCGTTGAGCAGGTTGGTAAACTGCGCCGCGTTTGCTTCAACAAACAGGTTGAAATGAAAGTGGCCAAGAATACCCTGATCCGCAAAGCACTGGAAAGCCTCGACAGCACCCGCTATTCAGGCATGTTTGAATCACTGAACGGGGTAACCGCCCTGCTGTTCAGCGAGAACCCCAAAGAACCTGCTCTCATTATCAGCAGCTTCCGCAAGGATACCAATGGCGACAAGCCCGTGCTGAAAGCAGCCTTCATCGATGGCGATGTGTTCGAAGGAGATGATCAGTTGAAGGCGCTCACTACGTTGAAAAGCAAGAACGATCTTATCGGCGAGATCATCGGATTGCTGCAGTCACCTGCCAAGAATGTTATCAGCGGCCTGAACGCCGGTAGCAAACTGGCCGGCCTGATCAAAGCACTGGAAGAAAGAGCCAATTAAGATTACTTTGAAATAATTAACTCACGCCTGAGAGTTAGTACAAGAACAAATTTTTTTAAACTACCGCCGGAGCACAGGCAATGAAGGCGGAAAAAATTTGACAATTATGGCAGATTTGAAAGCATTTGCAGAACAGTTGGTTAACCTGTCTGTAAAAGAAGTAAACGAATTAGCAAAGATCCTGAAAGAAGAGTATGGTATCGAACCTGCTGCTGCTGCAGTAGCTGTAGCTGCCGGCCCCGCTGCCGCCGCTGCTCCTGCTGAAGAAAAGACTTCTTTCAACGTGATCCTGAAAAATGGTGGCGCTAACAAACTGAACGTTGTGAAGATCGTGAAAGATCTCACTGGCCTCGGTCTGAAAGAAGCAAAAGACCTGGTTGACGGCGCACCGAAACCTGTTAAAGAAGGTGTAAGCAAAGCTGATGCAGAAGCATTGGTTGCTAAACTGAAAGAAGCAGGTGCTGAAGTTGAGATCCAGTAATCAGTTGAAGCATTATATGCACAGTTAACGCAGTTAACCCCGGGAATTCCCGGGGTTTTTTGTTTTCAGGACCGGTTTTTTCCTGCTGGCGAACCTGCCATCACATATCGTAAAGGAAAACTATTCCTCCAGCAGAACAATGATGGCATTGAGGTTAACTGTCTTTGTAACGGTAGCTGTAACAGTTTGAAAATATATCGGGTCGAATCAAACAGGTTGGCTGGTTGCCTATGGTACACCGTTCCTGTTCGAAAAAAAATATATGATCACACGATCCTGGGATGAGCTCGGGATGCCGTCTACATTTTTCGATTGGGTGCCGCCCTACTTTGTAAAGCAGGTAATATATGAAATGGCAGGCAATAGGGAACAGACGGAGAAGGTCAGGGTAGAAATCTGGCCCGACCGGGCATCTTTTCTGACATCAGATGCAACTATTTCCAGCGGTATATTGTATATTGACGGTCAATCTCTCATTACCGACAACTGATTTGTATGAAACGAGTATCCCTGAAGGATATCGCCAATATGACCGGGGCTTCTACGTCTACCGTGTCATTTATCCTCAATGGCAAAGCCAGTGAAATGCGGATCAGCGAAGCCCTGAAGAAAAAGGTGATCGCTACTGCCAAAAAAATGGGCTATCAGCCCAACCAGGTGGCGGTAAGCCTGCGCACGGGTCAAACAAAGATCCTGGGCCTGCTGGTGGAGGATATCTCCAATAATTTCTTTGCGATGCTCGCCAAGACCATCGAAGATGAAGCGGAGATATTCGGATACAAAGTGGTGTATTGCAGCACCGAGAATAATAACCGAAAAGGGCAGGAACTATTGAAGATGCTGGCGCAAAGACAGGTAGACGGTTTCCTGATCACGCCTACGCAGGGGATGGAGAACGATATCCGGCGGCTGTTGGCGCATAAAAAGCCGGTGGTGCTGATGGACAGGTATTTCCCGCACCTGGATGTAGCACACGTAATGGTCGATAACTTCGAGGGTGTTGCCACCGGTATGAGACACCTGATCGGCAAGGGCTACAAAAGGATAGGGTTCATCACCGTCAACCTGCCGCTGATCCAGATGCAGCAACGGGAAGATGCCTACAATGAAGCGATCGGCAAATCACAGAAAGGCACTAAAAAGCTCAGGAAATATATGCTCGAACTGGACTACAATGCTTCCAGGGAAGAGATCATACAACTCATCAGCGCTTACATAAAAGAGCATCAGCTCGATGCGGTATTATTCGCCACCAACTACCTGGGCATCCTCGGCCTGCAAAGCATACGCCAGCTCAACCTTCGTATGCCGGACGACATCGCCATGGTCTGTTTCGATGACCATGATATCTTCCGGTTATATCCTCCCGGTATCACGGTGATCCAGCAACCCGTAGAAGAGATCGGAAAAAAAGCAGTGCATCTACTAATGGAACAGATGGGAAAAAGTAAATCTACGAATCAAAAAAAACAATTACAGCTTGCAGCAGAATTCGTGGTGCGGGGGTCTACACTAAAATAGTAGACTACTGTATAAATAGTGTGTGGATTTTTTTGCAAAATCGGTTTAGTTCTGTAATATTGAATCCCTTTCTTCCTGACCGTAATCTAATATAATCGGTTGTAGCTTGTCCGGCTCTGTGATAACCATTCGAGATTCCTTACAATCAATGCGTAATCAACACAAAAATGATCTGAAGCTGACATCTGTTCAGTGATTTTTTTATTGCATCGCTAAAACGATTTAGCAGTGGATTGTGCTATTATGGTTTCTCCGGCCATAATAACCGACCGGCTGTTCATTTCTTTTAGAACTATATATCAAAAACTAAAAACTTGCGTATGGAAAAGCGACGTTCCAACTTCGTGAGGATGGTTTTGCAAACATTCTTTTTGCTATCACTGACCATTCCTCTTTTCTCCCAATCAAGATCAGTCAGCGGTAAAGTAACAGATGCCCAGGAAAACAAACCTTTGCAGGGCATTTCCGTGCAGGTGAAAGGTGCTGCACAGGGAACCGTTACAGATGCCAATGGCAACTACAGCATTGAAGCGCCATCCAATGCTGTTCTACTCTTTACCTATGCCGGCGCCACTACACAGGAAGTGGCCATCGGCGCACGTACTGTCATCAACATGCAATTCCAACTCACAGGCCGCACACTCAGTGAAGTGGTAGTGGTTGGCTATGGCACACAAAGAAAATCGGACCTCACCGGCTCTGTCGGTGTGGTAAAAGCTTCCCAACTGGAAGAAAGGGCCGTAGCCTCACTCAACCAGGCATTGGCCGGCAGGATCGCAGGGGTGTGGGTGAATTCGAACTCGGGCCGGCCGGGCGGCCAGACCAACGTCCGTATCCGCGGCTTCAGCTCCATCAACACCACCAATAACCCCCTCTATGTGGTGGACGGGGTTATCCTGCCTGTCGGCACGCAGAACAACAACAGTAATGCCATCGATTACATCAACAGCAGCGATATCGCTTCCGTTGAAGTGCTGAAAGATGCATCTTCCACCGCCATCTATGGCGCGCGTGGAGCCAACGGCGTTATCCTCATCACTACCAAACGGGGTACGGCCAGCGGCCCCAGGATCACCTACGATGCCGGTTTCAGCGTACCCACGATCGGGCCTAACCGCGTGAAGATGCTCGATGCAAAAGAGTATCTCGAAGTGGAGAACCTCACGTATGATAACGCCAAAATCTATGATCCCGTAGGATGGGCCGCCGGTAATTATTCAGACCCGCGCGAGAAAAGAAAGAACCTGCCCAAATTGTTCGATGCCAACGGCAATCCCCTGTACAATACCGATTGGCTCAAAGAAGCTACCCAAAACAAGCTTTCGCAAAACCACCAGTTGGCGCTTACCGGTGGTAACCCGGACGCGACCTATGGGATCTTTCTCGGGTACCGCGATGATAACGGCCTCCTCCTGAATTCTTACCTGAAGCGTTATTCCGCCCGCTTCGTGATGGATGTCAAAATGAAAGACTGGCTGAAGATCGGCGGCGGCCTCAGCTACAATAACCAGGAAGAGAATATCGTTGACCAGGGCACCGGCGGATTGAATTCAGTTCGCATGATCACAGAAGCATTCCCGTTCCTGCCCGTGAAGTATGCCGATGGCACCTGGGGCGATAATTCGAATTATCCCGGCGCAGAAGGCGGTTCCAATCCCGTGCATATCCTCACGGACAGGAAGCTCATCATGCAAACACAAAACGTTTTAGGCTATGGATATGCCACCATCCAACTGACCAAAGACCTTGAATTCAAAAGCCAGTTGGGCGCCAATATCGTAACACGCCAGCTCAATGAATATAACGGCCGCAGCCTCTACGGCATTTCATTCGATCAGCGAGGTACGGCTAACAGCGCCGATCAGCGGGAAACCTATTGGTCTTCCGAAAATTATTTCACCTACAATAAACAGATTGCCGACGATCACCGGCTTAATGCCATGCTCGGTTTCGGATGGAATGAAACCAATACCTTCACCAACAGTTCCAGCGCCCAGAATTTTTCGACGGATTATTTTCAATACAATAACCTCGGCGCAGGCAGCCAGCAGAACCCCAGTGCTTCCGTTCGCTCCAGGTTCACTTTCAATTCCTATTTCGGAAGGGTGAACTATTCTTTCAAGAACCGATATCTCGTCACCTTCACCGGCCGCGCAGATGGTGCTTCCAAATTCGGCGAGAATAAGAAATTCGCTTTCTTCCCTTCCGCTGCACTGGCCTGGAGAGTTTCGGAAGAAGATTTCCTGAAGGGCAGTAACCTGATCTCTCACCTGAAGCTACGTACCAGCTATGGGCTCACTGGTAATTCGGAGATCCCTTCCTATTCCGCACTTGGAACGCTCAGCTCGAATTATGCGGCGATCATCAATAATACGAGGGTTACCGGCGTGGGCACTGGACGACTGGCCAATTCCAATCTCGAATGGGAGAAAACGCAGCAGGCCGACGTAGGTGTTGAGGTAGGCCTGCTGAAGAACAGGATCTCGCTCGAAGTCGATCTGTATTACAGGAAGACCACCGATATGCTGCTCAATGCCCCCGTTCCCACTTCCACCGGTTATGTAACCATTGCGAAGAATGTGGGAAGCATGGAGAATAAAGGACTGGAGATCGCATTGAATACCGTGAATATCCAAACGAAGATTATCAACTGGACCACCACCTTCAATATTTCTTTCAATAGGAATAAAGTATTGGAGCTTGCCACACCTGCCGATATTTTCGGAATAGGCGGTCCCAATTTCACCAACCAGACCAATATCATCCGCAAGGGCGAATCCGTGGGCTCTTTCTGGGGCCTGGTCAGGTTGGGCGTGTGGCAGGAATCTGAAAGGGCAGAGGCCGCCAAATACGCCAGCTATCGGGCCGGCAAGCCCATCCTGCCCGGTGATATCAAATATCTCGACGTGAATGGCGACCATGCCATCAATGATGCCGACCGCATGATCATCGGGAATGGAAACCCCAAGGCCTGGGGATCTCTCAACAACATAATACGCTATAAGAGTTTCGAGCTCACGCTCGATCTGCAATATTCAATGGGTAATGACATCCTGAATATGGCGCACCACTCCGGTGAAGACCGCCAGGGTATCGCCAACAGCTTCAAATCGGTGCTCGGCGCCTGGGCGCCCGGCAAGGGCGACCAGAATACCATGATCGCCGCCATCCGCGATACCAGGGCCGGGTATGTCACCAACGTGGATACCCGGTGGGTGGAGGACGGCTCCTTCCTGCGTGGCAGGAACCTGATGCTGGCCTATACTTTCCCGGTATCGATGATCAGGAGTATTTACCTCGACAAACTCCGCGTATGGGCCTCCGTGCAGAATTTCTTCCTGCGTACCAATTACAGCGGCAACGATCCGGAAGTGACCACCTACGGTAATGCGTTTGCACAGGGACAAACTTTTTTCGATTATCCGAAACCCACCACCTGGTCCCTGGGCGTGAACGTGTCGTTCTAATTTCAAACTATTACCAAAAGATCATTTTATGAAACGTAGTATCCTTCAATATATATACCTGCTACCGGTTTTCCTGCTGGTGCTGGTTGCTCCGGGATGTAAAAAATTTCTCGAAGAGCAGGATAAATCCAATCTGACCCCCGATAATTATTACACCCTGCCCGAGCATGCGGAAGCAGCTATCGCTGCCGCCTATGCGCAAACAAGGTTCATCGGCAATGATGCCGGGATCTTCGTGGGCAATTTTTCCATGCTCGAAGCAGTGACAGGAACGGCCAAGACGGAAACAGGCCAGAACTCCGATCTGAATAACCTGTTCGGGCTGGTCTATAATGGTGATAACCTGCTGGTGCGCAACTGGTGGAATGGATTGTACAGCGTCATTGCACAAACGAACCTGGTGCTCGATAAAGTTCCGAATATCAATCCCATGGACCAGGCGCAGAAGAACAGGATATTGGGCGAAGCCCGCTTCCTCCGGGCCTGGGCCTATTTCTATGCCGTACGGCTATGGGGCGATATTCCCCTGATCACCAAACCTGTTGCCGATGCCAGCTCTCCTGATTTCTATCCTTCCCGCACTCCGCAGGAAACGGTCTACAACCAGATCGTGGCCGATCTTACGGCGGCCGAATCTTCGGGCTTATCATGGACAGACGCCAGCGGCAGGGCTTCATTGGGCGCTGTGAAAACGTTGCTGGCCAAGGTGTACCTCACCATGGCAGGCTTTCCACTCAACAAAGGCAATTCCCATTTTCAGTTAGCTGCCACCAAGGCCAATGAGGTGATCACAAGCACACAGTTCAGTCTCTTCCCCAATTATGCCGATCTCCACGATGTGGCCAAAGAGAATATCGGGGAACAGATATGGGAGATACAATATCTCGCCAGCGTGGCGGCCAACCCGATGCAGCAAAAACTGTTGCCGAATTTCAAAGGCATATCGGCTTACAGTGATGAGATCGGGACAACAGTGCCCGTGAACCAGTTCTATCAATCGTATGAAGCCGGGGACCGCAGAACGGTCGACAGGGTAGGGTATTTCTACACTTCTTATTATACCGAAGGAAGCGGGGCCCTGAAGAACCTTTCAGCCCCGTATATCTTCAAGCATTTCGATATCATCGCCAATGGCACTTCCGGCGTGGCAGGTACTGCCCGCAGCGACCTCAACTGGATGCAGTTGCGGTATGCGGAAGTATTGCTGACCTATGCGGAAGCACAGAATGAAATAGGGGGTGGACCGAATGCTGCTGCCTGGAGCGCGCTGAAGCAAATCCGCGACAGGGCCACGCTCACCACCCCTGCTATCGGCACATTCACCCAGGCCAGTTTCCGCGAAGCCGTCTGGAAGGAACGCTGGTATGAGCTCTGTTACGAAGGCATCACTTGGTTCGATATGGTACGGTTGAGAAAAGCCTTTAATATGAGCACAAAGAGTTTCGTGGATTTCGTGGGCTATGCATTCCCCGACAATGGGGCTACACTGGCCCAGAAACACCTGCTCTTCCCATTGCCCACAGATGAAATGCGCAACAACCCGAACCTGAAGCCACAGAATGACGGATATGCGAACTAGGCCATAGAGCAGTTTTCGCAATAGTTGGAGCGCTTCGTACGCGCAACCGGGCTGGCCTGTTCTTCGGGCCGGCCCTTTTTTTTAGCGGCGTGAAGAAAAAATCTTAATATTGAGTTCGGTTTGCTAAAACGATTTAGCATACCGGGAGCGATGTCCTTTCCCATATCGCCGGATTTCAGATTAGGTAGTATCTTACCAAACCAATTAAAACGAATTGCAACGGATGAAAAAGCTCATTTTGTTTGTTCTTTCCTGGATGGCGCTGACACACGCCGGCAGTCAAACCGTAAGCCTCGTGACCGATCCCGTTGAATGGGTCAACCCACTAATGGGCACCGATTCGAAAGGAAGCCTGTCTAACGGTAATACCTATCCTGCCATTGCCGTCCCCTGGGGTATGAATTTCTGGATGCCTCAGACCGGTCAGATGGGAGATGGATGGGCCTATACCTATGCCTCCGACAAGATCCGCGGCTTCAAACAAACACACCAGCCTTCCCCCTGGATGAACGATTACGGCCAGTTCGCCATCATGCCTGTTACCGGCCACCTGCGGTTCACCCAGGATGATCGCGCCAGTTGGTTCTCCCACAAAGCAGAGACCGCCAAACCATATTATTATAGTGTTTACCTGGCAGATGCCGACGTTACCACCGAGATCACACCCACCGAACGCGCCGCACAGTTCCGCTTTACCTATCCGGAGAACGATAGCTCCTTCCTCGTGGTCGATGCATACAATAAGGGCTCTTATGTAAAAGTGCTGCCTGCTGAAAAAAAGATCATCGGCTATACCACCCGTAACAGTGGGGGAGTGCCCGCCGGCTTCAAGAATTTTTTCGTGATCCTTGTCGACAAACCATTCACCGTTTCCTACACCTGGCGGGATAAGACGCTCGTGAAAGATTCCCTCGAGATGACGGCTGATCATGCCGGCGCAATCATCGGTTTCAGCACTGTGAAAGGAGAAAAAGTGCATTTGAAAGTAGCTTCTTCCTTTATCAGCTATGATCAGGCGGAACAGAACCTGCTCAGTGAGGTCGGCAATAACGCTTTCGATCAAACGAAGCAAAAGGCCAAACAGGCATGGAATACTCAAATGGGAAAGCTGAAAGTGGAAGGAGGCACTATCGAACAGACCCGCACTTTCTATTCCTGTCTGTACCGCACACTGCAATTTCCGCAGCGCCATTATGAGATCGACAGGAATAAAAAGATCATCCATTACAGTCCATACAACGGCCAGGTATTACCCGGATATTTGTTTGCGGGCACCGGTTTCTGGGACACTTTCAGGGCATTGTACCCTTTCCTGAATCTCATTTACCCGGAGATCAACAAAGAGATGCAGCAGGGATTGATCAATGATTATAAAGAAGGAGGGTTCCTGCCTGAATGGTCGAGCCCTGGATTCCGCAATGTGATGGTAGGCAATAATTCCGCATCCGTGGTGGCCGATGCATATATCAAAGGTCTGCGCGGCTATGATATCAATACCCTGTATGAAGCCCTGCTGCATGGAGCCAATAATGAAGGCCCGCTCACAGCAGTAGGCCGCAAAGGCGTTCAATATTATAATGAACTGGGCTATGTTCCCTACGATGTAAAGATCAATGAGAATGCTGCCCGCACGCTCGAATATGCCTATGATGATTTTACCATTTCCCAGCTTGCGAAAGCACTTGACAGGCCAAAGGAGGAGATCGATCTGTACGCCAAAAGAAGCCAGAACTATCGCAATCTCTTCGACCCTGAAACAAAGCTCATGCGCGGGAAAAATAAAGATGGACAATTCCAGCAACCATTCAATCCTTTCAAATGGGGCGATGCTTTTACCGAAGGCAATAGCTGGCATTATAGCTGGAGCGTGTTCCATGATATCGCCGGACTGAAGAAACTGATGGGGGGAGATGATATGTTCGTGAAAATGCTCGATTCCGTGTTTGCCATGCCACCTGTTTTCGATGAGAGCTATTATAGAGGGGTGATCCATGAGATCCGGGAGATGCAGATCATGAACATGGGACAATATGCACACGGCAACCAACCCATCCAGCACATGATCTATCTGTATAACTATACCGGCCAACCGTGGAAAGCGCAATACTGGATACGCCGGGTGATGGAACAATTGTATAAACCTACGCCCGATGGCTATTGCGGGGATGAGGACAACGGACAAACCTCCGCCTGGTATGTTTTTTCGGCGATGGGATTTTACCCTGTTTGTCCGGGTACCACCCAATACGTGCTGGGCACCCCCTTGTTCAAAAAGATGATCATCACCCTTTCCAATGGAAAGACTTTACAGATCAACGCTCCCAATAACAGCGGTACCAATCAATATGTGCAATCGGTAAAGCGCAATGGAGTATTGCATGCCACCAACTGGGTCGATCATTTCGATCTGCAGAAGGGAGGCAACATTGAATTTGGTATGTCGCCCGTTCCGAATAAACAAAGAGGCACCACTGCTGCTGCCTGGCCCTATTCATTTTCCAAATGATCCGTCAAACCACGAAGTATAGTATGAAGAAACCGATCCTGTTCTGCCTGCTGGCCATCCCTTTTTTCACAACGGCACAAACCGGCACAACTGAAAATATAAGCCGGTACGTAAAACCTATTATCGGCACGCAGCGCATGGGGCATACCTATCCCGGCGCTACAGTGCCTTTCGGCATGGTGCAGCTAAGTCCGGATACAGATACCCTGCCTTATGAAATGGATGGTAAATACAACAAGGACGTATATAAATATTGCGCAGGGTACCAGTACGACGACCGTACGATCGTGGGATTCAGTCATACCCACTTTAGCGGCACCGGCCACTCCGACCTGGGTGATTTCCTGGTCATGCCCACGGTAGGGGAGCTGAAACTCAATCCTGGTACGGCCGACAGGCCACGCAGCGGTTTCCGTTCCGCTTTTTCTCATGCCAATGAAACAGCCGAAGCCGGGTACTATAAAGTAAGGCTGGAAGATTACAATATCCTGGCTGAACTAACGGCTACCAATAGAGTAGGATTTCATCAATACACTTTTCCCCAATCCGACAATGCCCATATCATCCTCGATCTCATGTATGGTATTTACAATTATGAGGATAAGAATGTATGGACTTTCGTTCGGGTGGAAAATGATTCCCTGGTCACCGGCTACCGGCAAACCACCGGGTGGGGCAGAACACGCACCGTTTATTTTGCCATGGCATTTTCAAACCCTTTTTTCCGGTATGGCAACCAGCATTTTTCCAAAACACAGGTCTATAAAGGGTTCTGGCGCAAATTCGATCAATCGAAAAATTTCCCGGAGATAGCCGGCAGGCAGGTCCGCGCTTATTTCGATTTCAAAACAACGGAGGGGGAGAAGATCAAAATAAAATTTGCACTTTCTTCTGTAAGTACTGAAGGCGCTTTGCTCAACCTTCGTACAGAAGCGCCGGGATGGGATTTTGAACAGGTGAAACGGGAGGCGCAAGATAGCTGGAACAAAGAACTGGGCAGGATCGTGATCCGTTCGGGCAGCCGTGAAGAAAAAGAGAATTTCTATACTTCGATGTACCATGCCTTCCTGTCGCCCTTTACCTATATGGATGTGGATGGCTCCTATCGTGGGCTCGACCAGAATATCCATAAGGCCAATGGCTTTACCAACTATACGATCTTCTCCCTGTGGGACACCTATCGCGCCCTGCATCCGCTGTTCAATATCATACAACCCAGGCGCAATGCGGACATGGTGCAGTCGATGCTGGCCCATTATGATCAAAGTGTTCAGAAAATGCTGCCGGTATGGTCGCACTATGCCAATGAGAACTGGTGCATGATCGGCTACCACAGTGTGTCCGTGATCGCAGATGCCGTGATGAAAGGCAATGCGCCTTTCGATGCGGCCAGGGCGCTCGATGCCTGTGTTACCACGGCAAGGCATGGAACTTATGATGGACTGAACTATTACATGCAAATGGGATATGTGCCGGAAGACAAGAACAACTCCTCCGTATCCAAGACCCTGGAATATGCGTACGACGACTGGTGCATTGCCCAGATGGCAAAAAAGCTCAACAGGATGGATATCTTTGAAGAATTCAGCAAGCGGGCGTCACACTATAAAAATGTCTATGATCCTTCTATCGGTTACATGCGACCGAAACTCAGCGATGGCAGCTTCAAAAAAGAATTCGATGTGCTGAGCACCCATAACCAGGGATTTATTGAAGGCAATGCCTGGAATTACAGTCTTTATGTGCCGCATCACCCGGATCAACTGATCGAAATGATGGGGGGAAAGAAGAAATTCGTGGCGCATCTCGATTCACTCTTCACCATGGAATTGCCCGATAAATATTTTGCGGAAACGGAAGATATCACCCGCGATGGGATCATCGGCAATTATGTGCATGGCAACGAACCATCGCACCATGTACCTTATTTATATAACTTCACAGACGAGCCCTGGAAAACGCAGGAGCGGGTGCGGATGATCCTGAAAAAGCAATTCCGGCCCACCCCTGATGGATTGGGAGGGAACGATGATTGCGGCCAGATGAGCGCCTGGTACATCTTCAGCACCCTGGGTTTCTACCCGGTAGCTCCCGGCTCCGACCAATATGCTGTGGGCAGTCCGGCCATCGACGGGGCAACCATCCGCCTCGAAAATGGTAATTTCCTCGAAATAGGGGTAATTAACCAGAGCGACAAAAACGTATATGTACAGAAAATAACCCTGAACGGCCAGCCCCTCAAACGGCTTTTCCTCACCCATACCGAGATCATGGGAGGAGGGAAGATCGTATTCGAGATGGGCCCGAAGCCGGGGAAAAGAGTGGGCAGATAGCAGTTTTCAGTTGGCAGTTTTCAGTTGGCAATTGGCAGTTAATACCTCCATTGTAAACTGCCTTTATAGTTTACAGGCCTTCCTTAATCGGAAAAACCAGGGTTAGAGCAATAACTGCCAATTGCCCACTGCCCACTGAAAACTGCCCCATTTTCGGTCTGAATTTTGCTGGAACAAAATTCTTGGTTATTGAACGTTTATTTGTTACCTTTGCCGTCCATTTTTCACGAACTAATTAGTAGAGGTACGTTAATTACATGGCCATAATTACATAACTGCCTCATTTTCAATTCACTGAGAACGGTACAGTTCTCCAGTGACTTTTTTGTCTATAGACGATTTTTGACGTTCGAACAACTAAAAACCGGTTTTAATCAATATGTCTTCAACAAAATTGCAAAGCAGGATCAACTTCGGTAAAATCAAAAATTTAGCTGAAGCCCCTGACCTACTCGAAGTACAAATTCAATCGTTCAAAGAATTTTTCCAGTTAGAGACCACGCCCGACAAACGAAACATTGAAGGTTTATTCAAGGTGTTCAAGGAGAACTTCCCCATCACCGATACCCGCAATATTTTCGTGCTGGAATTCCTGGATTATTTCATTGATCCGCCCCGCTACACCATTGAAGAGTGTATGGAGCGCGGTTTGACCTACGCCGTTCCCCTGAAGGCGAAATTGCGTTTGAGTTGTAATGACGAGGAGCACGTTGATTTCCAAACCATCGTGCAGGATGTATTCCTCGGAAACATCCCTTACATGACCCCCCGCGGTACTTTCGTGATCAACGGGGCCGAGCGTGTGGTGGTATCCCAGTTGCACCGTTCACCCGGTGTATTCTTCGGGCAGTCCATCCACCCCAACGGCACCAAGATCTACTCCGCCCGTGTGATCCCCTTCAAGGGAGCCTGGATGGAGTTCGCTACCGATATCAATAACGTGATGTATGCCTACATCGACCGTAAGAAAAAATTCCCGGTAACCACGCTGCTGCGTTCCATCGGTTATGAGACCGATAAGGATATCCTGGAATTGTTCGGTATGGCCGATGAAGTGAAAGGTGATAAGAAATCCTTACAGAAATATATCGGCAAACGCCTCGCTGCCCGTGTATTGAGAACATGGGTAGAAGACTTCGTGGATGAAGATACCGGTGAGGTTGTGTCCATCGAGCGTAATGAAGTGGTGCTGGAGCGCGATACCGTGCTGGATGAAGAAGCCATCGACATGATCGCCGATATGGACGTGAAAAGCGTGTTCGTGCAGAAAGAAGATGTGGGCGGCGACTATGCGATCATCTACAATACCCTCAACAAGGATACCTCCAACAGTGAGCTGGAAGCAGTTCAGCATATCTACCGTCAGTTACGCGGCGCCGATGCCCCTGATGATGAAACAGCCCGTGGTATCATCGACAAACTGTTCTTCAGCGACAAGCGTTATGACCTGGGTGAAGTTGGCCGTTATAAGAGCAACCGCAAACCGAACCTCAACGAGCCGCCGGACCAGACC